>Ga0265320_10001562_pt1 | contig 16481 bp, 22 predicted proteins | sample 4827metaG_FD_202087 | JGI IMG/M metagenome (GOLD analysis project Ga0265320, IMG submission 202087) | Rhizosphere microbial communities from Carex aquatilis grown in University of Washington, Seatle, WA, United States - 4-8-27 metaG | ecosystem: Host-associated > Plants > Roots > Rhizosphere >...
CGGCGACGTAGAAGCATCGAAGCTCTTCGCGCTCTTCGCCCCATGGCACGGGCCAGTTCTGCCCAGTGACGCCTGGGATGAACACGACCGGCCACTCTTGGCCCTTGCTGTTGCATCCGTCGAAGCCATTCTGGAGAAACCGTCCATGACCTGGCACCTCGACGCATACGGAGTCGCCAACGTACCGTTCAATGCGGATGATGCGATCATGATGAAAGCTCAGCTCATCGACGAGTCCCATTCTGCGCGCAACATGACGCGACACGTGCCCACGATATAGCGCGTTCTGGCGATCGAACATTGTCTCGGCCGTTCGTGGCCAACCTCTCGCCGTTCGATCGCTGACTGGTATCAGCGTGTTCGTCTCATGGCTGACGTTAGCGCGGGCCTGTGTGTTTTTGCGCGCAGCAACGAAGCCGACCCGCTTTGCCAGAAGCGCCGCCTGCTCGCCGTACGCATCGATGCGCCACATCCCCGGTTCTGATTCGAACCTTGATGTAATGATGCCGACGTGCAGCAGCATCTGCTGCACGTCGAATGCGATGTTTTTGTATGCCGTGGTCAGTGCGATATGATCCATGCGCCCGTCAGTACGAACATTGACGGTCGCGTCCTCGTACAGGCCACGCAAAAAAGCCGCCTGTGTTTTACCAGTCGTCCTTCGGATGAACTCCGGAATGGCTTTCTTGTGAGGACTGAGACCACCCACCGATCGTAGCCACTGCGCAATCATCACGGACGACACCTCTGCGACGTGCATTCCGGTGAGCTTGCCTGGTTGGTGCCACCTCTTGACTCGCACTCTTCTCCCGAAAAGCTTACGGCACAGCGCCGCGACGCGGTCGATGACGTCGCGGTCGGCCTTGTATACGCGAAAGCCTCTGCTGAACACCGTGCCATCGCCCACCATCAGCCCAAGGAACTCAGCGACGTCGGGAGTCAGATGCTTTGGCGTTTGGTGTCGCACGGCTCTCACGTCCAGGTCACGTGGAGCGGCCGGTAGGGATACAACACGATTAGCGAGAGGCGCTTCGTAGCCTAGTTTCAGACGTAGAAAGTCTCCGACTCTTAGCGCGTCAGCGCGCTTGGGCGCGTAGTCGTTGTCATTCCACGACATGAGTTCATGGTTCTCCGTTACGCTCACTTCGTAGCCATACTTCGTGGTGACACGAAGCATCGGACACTGCGCGTAGCGAACGAGATTCACGTATGGCCGTGGCCCTTCGGCGGTCGCGATGGTGCCATGTAGAGCGATTGAGGATATGGCGACGGCGCCATCGGCCGTGTCGACCATGGTGTCTGGTGCGACGCACTGATGGACCGTGATCACGGTGACGGCGTTGCGGCTCTGTGCGGCGGACTTCTGCTGCGCGCGCATCTCGTCGACCGTGGCCAGCATCTCGTCGACCGTGTCGAACTCCTCGGTGAACGAGCGCACGCGCTCCATCGTATCGACGAACGTACTCGACTCGTCGCCTTCCGCCTGCTCCTTCATGTGCCACTGCGTGTACTGCGTCCTTTCGAGGATGCGGCTTAGCAGTTGCGAAGGCGTCGTGCGCCGGCTCGCAGACGCGCGCCACTCGCGCATCTGTTCGACAAACTGGTACGCAGGGTCTTGCGCTCTTCCCTTCCACGCATCGCACTGCGGGATCCGCTCGACCCAGTCGCCATCTTCTTTGCTGACGCGCGCCACCGACTCGACGAAGGCCTTGCCGAGGAAGCGGCTGGGGCTCGTGATGGCGCTGAGCAGATCGTCCTCTTCGGCCTTGCCGACGATGAGCCGGAAGTACGAGAGCATCGTCTTGGCTTCCTTCAGAGCAAAGAAGCTCGTGCCGGAGATCATGCGCAGCGGCACCTTCTGGCGGAAGAACTCCAGTTCGAGATCTTTCGACTGCGAGTTCAGGCGAATCAAGATCGCCATCTCTTTCCACTCGCGACCGTTGCGTCTCTGCGCTGTGCACGCAGACGCGATCTCTCGCGCCTCTTCGCGTGGCCCGTCGTGAGTCATGCGGCCGACATGTCCCGTGAAGCCGCGTGTTGGCTTCAGATGCATCGGCAGCTTGGCGTCGGGTTCCATTGCGTCGAGCACGCGGTTCGCCGCGTCGAGGATGTGGCTTCCTGAGCGGAAGTTCTCTTCCATATAGATCGCTTGGCCGCGCCAGCGTTCAGAGAACGAGATCACGTGCTCGGGTCGCGCTCCACGAAAGCTGTAGAGCGCCTGTGCGGGGTCGGCCACGACGCAGATGTTACGATGGCCGCTGGCCATGATCTCGATCAGCTGCCACTGCGCTTCGCACAAGTCCTGTGCCTCATCGACGGTGATGTAGTCGTAGCGCTGCTGCCAGACCTGCCGCAGCCGCTCGTTCGACTCCAGCAGACGCGCCGCCTCCCACAGGATGTCGTCGAAGGTCGCGAAGGCGAAGCCGTCCGCCCCCGTCACGCGCCCGGCGCGCCGCGCGCTGTCGGCCTTCGTGAACACGTGCAGCAGCTCGTCGATGGTGAGCTTCGGAGCTTTCTTGGACTCCACGAGTGCCTGTGCTGCCGCGTAGACATCCGCATGGAGCTTGTTGACGCTGAACTCTCCGAAGACGGGCTCGGCCGGGAGATAGTCGTTGCGGACCTTTGATGCGAACTCCTTCACGAGGTCGACGTCGGCTTCCTTGATGCCGATTGCCTGGTGAGCTTCGCGAATCGCCTTGGTCCACAGTGGCTCGACGTTGCCGAAGCGCACGTCGCGATTGTTCTCGTCGCTCTTGAACACGAGCAGCGCGAGACTGTGCAGCGTGCGAGCGGGGTCGACTTCAAGATCGACGCCTGGGATCGTCTTCAGTCGCTTCTTGAGCTTCTTGTTGAGGTCTGCGGCAGCGGAGACGTTGAACGCGACGATGCAGAGTCGATTCAGCAACGCGCCACGACGCTCGATGAGATGAGCGGTGCGCTCGACCATGCACGAGGTCTTGCCCGCGCCTGCCACCGCGCCCGCAAGCAGCGGTCCGTCTCCGTGATGCACGATCGCCCGCTGGGCCGGCGTGAGCAGGTCCACGAGCTTCGGCGGTTCAGGCTTCGGTGCCTTCTTCTTCTTGGCTGCCACGCGACTGGTAGTACCTGATGTCGGGGAGGGGGTCACCGTTCGCTCGTAAACTGGACTCGCCGTGCTACGGCATCTCGCTTCGCCGTGCCGCCAGCCAGTGGTCGACGCTCTAGGGCGCCTCGTGGGCGACGCACCCGACTGGAATCGCCGGCAAGCCGGCCCCACGTACCTTCACGAGCGCCAAGGCGTTCGCGTTCGGGCCCAACGGGAGGCCCATGGAAATCAGAGCACCCCGAAGACCGAGCACGCTCGGGGCCACACGTGTTTTCTCGACAGGAAGGGAGTCACTCCGCCGCCGATCTCTTCGTGCCTTTCGGGGTCCCCTACCAGTGGTGGCCCCGGCTCTCGCCTCGGGAAGCACGCGCCCCCTGTACCGACCTTGCGGTCTACGTCAGTCCTCGTCCTTCGCGAGGTAGCCGATGTCCTTCAGCGCGGCGCGCAGGCCCTTGATGCGGCGATCCTGGTTCGCCTCACCCAGGATCCACTTCAGCAGCGCCGCCACGTCCGGCTCCAGCGAGTCGACGAAGGTCTCGTGCGACATGAGCTTGCGCAGCGTGCCCGCGCCGATCGGCCGGCGCACGTCGTGCCCCTCCGCGCCGTTGCTGCGCTTGCGCGCCGCACGCTGCGTCTTGGCCTCCGCCGCACCGATGGTGACGCCCAGACGCTCGCAGTCGGCGATGACCTTGTCCTGCTCCTCCTCGGACATGTCCGAGTACTGGATCGCGGTGCTCGGCGACATCGTGCCGCTGCGCACCATGTCCTGCATCTTCTTGCCGAGCGTGAGCACCTGGAGCCACTGGTCGAGCGCCTGCGGCGAGACGCCGAAGTCGATCGCGACGTCCTTCTTCGAGATGCCGCGCGAGAGCATGCGGTTGGCCTCTTCGGCCTTCATCATGAAGTCGCTGGCCTTGTAGCGGTTCGCCGCCACGCCCATGCGCATCTGCGCGTTCGCATCGCCGACCTGCTGCTTCGGGATGAACGGCACACGGATGAGCCGCTTCTCCAGCTCCGCGCCGGAATAGCTCTCGCGCAGCTTCGCGTTCGCCGCGCGCGCCCAGCGGACGCGCTGGCGACCGTCGAGCACGATCGCACGCGACTTGCCGCCCGACAGCTGCTCCTTGCGGATGAGGCCGGGCTTCAGCACGCCGTGCACGAGCACGTTCGCGACGTCCTCGTCGAGCACGGGGATGTTGATGCGCGGATCGTAGTTCGGGTGCTCCGAACCGTCGTCCGTGTCGAGGCCGATGATGACGACATCTTCCGGAAGCAGGTAGAACCCATTGACGCGCGGCCCATCGAACAGCTGTCCACTCATGACTCTCTTCTCCTTGAACGAGCATGTCCGCTCGCTTCTTCGACCACTATAACGACGACGTCGCGTTCGTCAAGCGTCTTCGTTCAGATTACTTCGCAGTCGTCTTCGTCATCCGCGGCGGCGCCGAACTTGAAGATCGTCTGCGTGTCGAGGATCAGCGGAATCTCGTCTGCCCGAAGCAGCTTCATCCCCTGGACACGCTCGTCGGTGGCATCGATCTCCAGGTCTTTCAGCAGCTTGCGAACGGCCGGCTTGCCCTGGCAGCGGTGCACGTCGAACTGCTGTGAGCCCTTCACGGGCAGCAGCAGCCAGTACGGGCGCGGCGCGCGGCGCTTCTTCTCCGGCTGCGGGTCAGGCGTGGTGATCGTCACGGTCGGTTCGGCGCTGGTGATCGTCACGGTCGGCGTATCGGTCTCGCTCATGCACTCCTCCAGTAGAGCGCCGACCGTAGCCGAACGCGTCATGTCTGACAAGAGCTTCCGACACACTCAGACGGAACGGCACCGATTGCATCGACGCGGCGGCGCTTGTGCTGAACCCTGCTCGCAGGTTGCGTCTTCGCAGGTCGGCCGGTCGCACCGGATGCAGTCGTCGAGCGTGAGGCGATGGCCGTGGGCGCATCGTCTGTGACGTCGGTACCAGCGAACCGGCCGCTGGAACCACTCGGGCCACACGTTCATGATGCCGTAGCCCATCAGACCGGGACCGCGGCGACGGTCTCGACGTCGAGCTGCATCGCCACGAGTCGCGCGCTGACGATGCGAAACTTGGGAGTCCACCGATCTGTGCCGCAGGCCACGGGGTTGCTGCCGAACACTCTCGCTCTCGCGACCCACTGCTCCATTTCGGCGAAGTCTGGCTCTTCATTGAGCCAGATCGCAACGGAGCCGCGGGTTTCGTCCTCCGACCAGATGCTCGCAGGCCGGGCGCAGCCATGTTCGTCGGGAACGTTCTGCACGTTCTGTGAGGGTGAGAGCCCATCGCGCGCGTGTGTTTCGGCGCACTCTTGGCCGACGAGACAGTCGCCGACACAGCCCGTCATGTACGCGCACAGCTGGCGTTCGAAGTTGCCTGCGTACTGGTCGGTGACGACGATGAACGCGAACGGCGGCGGCGTCAGGTCGACCATGGCTACGGCGCCTCGGGGTGACGGCACTCCATCAGGTCGTGCATGCACGAGCGCAGTGCGCGGCGCGTATCTTCCGCTTGTGGCGTAGTGCCTGCGCCGCGTGACCATCCCTCCTGGTAAGCGGCTTCTATCTCAACGTCTCCTGATCGAAACGACAACGACAGCGAGTAGACGATGCAGCCCCATGCGATGCCTACGATGAACCAGTATGCCCGAGGGTAGCGATACCATACGGCCCGGGAGGTTTCCGCGCGCTCCGTCACGCGCCCTGAGCCTTCAGGTATGCGGTGACATCAGCCGGCCGCACGCGCCAGTGGCCACCGAGCTTGAAGGCCTTCAGGCGGTCGCCGCCGATCCAGCGCTTGACGGTCTCCGGGTGGACCTTGCACTGCGTGGCGACCTCCTGGACCGTGAGGCACCCAGCGGCGTCGGCGAGCTTCTGTGAAGCGCTCTCCTTCGCGCGCGCGAGCGCTGCGGCACTGGGCCGCGGCTTTCTTTTGGGGTTGGCCATGGCGGTTCAGCGACTCGCGCTGGCCTTCTTGGCCGCGCTCGTCGTCTGCTCCTCCTGTTCTTCCTCGTTCGACGTGTTGCCGCCCTCGATCTCCGCCATGCGCTGGCCGATCATCGCGAGCTTGGCCATCGCCTTGCGGAAGTTCTTCATCTGCGGCTTCGCGAGCGTCTCGACGCTGGCCGTCATCTGAAGCTCCGCGGCCTTCTTCACGAACTCGGCCTGCGGAACCATCGAGGTGTGCACACACGTCGTCTGCACGACGCCAGCCATGAGCAGCTTGGCGATCTCGCGCCCGTTCTCGTCGGCGAGGAACGCTTCGATGATCGGGCTGTCCTTGCCGAACTCGCGCAGGATGTCGACGAGCATTTCGCCAACTTCGTCGGTCGCAGCCAGCTTCAAGCCGAGCGCCGCAGCTCCGCCGATGTCCTTGGCCTGTCCGATCGTCCGCTCCTTGAGAGTCATCGCACCGTTCGTCGCCATGTCGCTTTCCTCTTTCTTTGTTTCGGGAACTGGAGCCGGTTCCTGGGGGACGCGTTCCGCCACCCAGGTTTTGCTCGAAGCCATCCAGCGCATGTTGTGCTGGTCGTAGTACTCACGCGCCTGCGGCCCATCGACAGCAAGCGTCTGGCATCGGTCGCAGGTGTAGACGAGCCCATCGCGCCCGCCCATGTCGATCTGACGGGTGATCCACCCCTTGGGCGCATAGGGACCGCTTGCCGACATGCGCTCGACGCCGCGGGCGACCGCGCCGCACGCAGCGCACGCGCACATGTTGCCGACGCTGCGCGTCTCTGGAAGGAACGGCTGCTTGTCGCGCCGGTTCATGTCTGGTTCGAGCGTCTTGTTGTTGCTCATGCTGTCGGACACTTTCTAACACAGGGGACCCAGCGTGCAACAACAAATCGCAGCATCGTCTGACGCTACCGCGCGGCCGGCGACGCGCTCCACGACCTTGTCACCAGCGACCACGTCAGGTTGTGGCGATCGAAAAACTCGCGCGCATCCTGGCCACTGACGCCGCGGTGTGTGCATGCGACGCAGGTATAAACCGGCACCCGCTCGCCATCGTAATCGATGTTCTGCGTGCTCCACTCGCTCGGCGCATACCCGTTGCCATCGGGAAGCCTGTCCGATGACCGCGCCGCCGCACCACACGCTGCGCAGAAGCACATATTGGCTATGTTGCGTGTCAGCGAGATGAACGGCCACTTGCTTTCGTACCGTGCCTTCATGGCTTCACGCGCCTTCATGGCTTCACGATCCTTGTATGCGTCTTTCATGGTTTTCTTTCGTTTCATGGCTTCACGATCCTTGTGTGCGTCTTGCTGTGCTCCCACTTCTTGCCGTCTGTGCGAACGACGACGCACAGGCGGGGGTCGCGTCCGTCGATCTCCACGATGACGACCTCGATCGTTTGACGGCGCTCGCCGTACTCGACGTCGACCGTCGCGCCGAGCTTCAGCGAATCGCGCCCAAGGATACGCACGCGTCCGTTGCGCTCGCGCGGGATCGACGCTACCTCTTCCGGTACCACGCCACGCTGCCGCTCTTCTTCCTCGGCGAGCCATTCGTCGCGCTGTTCTTGCTGCTCGCGCGCAGCGTCCCAGATGTCGTAGTCGTCCCACGGGTCAGGCCCATCGTCTTCGTGCGTGCCGATCGCGGGATCGTCTTCGGGGTAGTCGAGTTCTGGCGCGAAGTAGTCGTCGGCATCCATCGTCGCGTACATGAACGTCGCGGCGTGCTCGCGGTTGGCCTTCTCTTCCGGAGTCTCGTCCTTCTCGCTCTTCATGACTTCTTCTTGTTCGCGCGAAGCTTGAGCAGTCGCTCTGGCACCGCGCCCTTCGGGGTCGTCGTGGCTTCTTCGAGCGTGTATCCGCGCTCTTGGCGCTGGTGGATGGCCTGACGCGACAGCTTGAGCCTGCGCGCCATGATCGGAATCGTGGTTGGCCCGTTCGGCGTCGGCACGGAGACAGCACGCTTGTGTGCGATCAGCAGCTCGCTCTGCGTCATCCACACGCTGTTGTCAGGTCCGTGCGGCTTGGACGGGTTGATGGTTCCCAGCACATGGTCTTTGCTTGGCGCGGGCCCGAGATGATCCAGCATCAGACGCGCGCCAGCCGCACCCTTCCACTGCTTCACGAGCCCGTGCTTGCGTGCACGCTGAAGCAACGCGTGTTCGGCGCCGCTGAGCCCCGACCACGTCTGTTGTGCGCATCGCGCGCACTGCTTTCCCTTGCGCCATCGCACCGTGTTGAGCGCGATGACGGTCTTCTTGGTGATCACGCGGTTGCAGCAGATGGTACGAACCGTAACCGGATCGTAGAAGTGCAAGCGCTTGTCTTCGGTGACTTCGAACGGGCCGTATTTGGCTCCGACGAGATTGGTCAGTGCTCTGCTCATTCGTGGTCTTTCGTGGTCCCGGGCGGCGGTCGCAACGTCGCAACGTCGTTGTCGTCAAGTTCCAGGAACTCGCCGGCCGTGTCTGGAGAGTACTTGGCGCCTTCGTCTGGCGTGAACACGTTGTCCACGCACCAGCCGAGAAGCGGCGGTTCTCTGAAGTCGTTGGGCACGAACATTGTCCGTACACGTGACGTGGGACTCATCAGTTCACCGTGTCCATGGCCGCGCTGGCTGCAAGCGCGCGACCCGCACAAAGAGCCTGGAGCACGTCTTCGACTACGCGCTTCGGGTCGTCGTTCCACAGCGTGATGCTGTCGACCTTCTTCGGATCGAGATCGAAGCCAAGTACCCGCCGCACGAAGCGTTCGGCAGCGAGGTGGTCGAGCGTGTCGGCGCCGGACTCTCGGTGGTAGATCGCGCCCGTGATGCACCAGGCCACCGCGTTCGGGTCGGTCGGGCCGCATGGACGCCCGCCCGTTGTTCGCGCGGGCGCGCGCTGTGTCCAGCCGCGCCCGATGAGGGCGATGGCGCGGTCGAGGATGTCGATCGCGCGTTTCATCGCCGGTCTTCGAAGTGGCGCAGCTTCGTCAGGAAATCGTCGAGCTGGTCGTTGCGTCCCTTCGTCAGCCAGATCTCACGCCAGGCTGGATCGGCGCAGAGGCTTCCGGAGTAGATGCGAACAGGCAGACCGAGTTTGGTAGCTTCGAGCGCGACTGCGTCACCTGTCTCGCCGCCGATGAGGTTCCAGTCGGTGAGGACGAAGTCGAAGTCGGCGTCTTGCTTCTTCAGCAGCTGGACTGCCTTGTTCGCCGACGCCGTGTGTGTCACGTGACACTGGCGCGCACTGAGCCAGCGCTTCATCGCGTTGGCGATCATCTCCTCGTCTTCGATGTACAGCACACGCAGCGTGTAGTTGTCCGCGCCGACTTCTGAAACGATCTGCTCGATCAAGTTCCAGTCGAGATATCTGGAAGCAACTATGCACGCGACGCTGTACTGGCGGAGGTCCGCCGCGTTGCGCTTGCTTCGCAGGAACGCGAACACGGCCTTCTCGAAAGCACGCTGCTGTGTGTTGGGAGAGTCCATCAGTAGCCGACTTCGTTCATGGCCGCTTCGGCCTTGCAGAGGAACACGAACGCGCGGTGGTAGCGCCGTATGCGTTCGAAGTCTTGGTCACGCAGACCCTTGAGCCGCGTGATGTCGCCGTTGTCGCGAAGGTCGTCCTTCTTCGAGCGGATCGCATCGCGGTTGGTTGCGATCTTGCGGATGTACTCGTCGTATGACTGCCCCTTGCGGCGAGTCAGCAGGTCGAGCGCGACGAGAATGCGCTCCGTGAAGCCCTCTGCGCGAAGCGACTCGATGGTCACCGTGCCCTCCGAGTCTTCGCATGCATCGTGTAGCACCGCGATGCAGTTCATCTCGTCGTCGTCGGTGCGCAGCCGCATCATCACCCGCAACGGGTGGAGGATGTAGGCCTTGCCACCTTTGTCCAGCTGCTTCTCGTGGACGGTTGCAGCGATCCGAATCGCCTTCCCCAACAGGGTGCTAGTCATTCCTTCGTCTCCTCTGCGCGCTCGGCGCTGCTGAGCCATTGCTTGAACATCGCGCAGCGCTCGTCGGCTTCTGCTTCCGCTTCCATCGTCATGAATGCCCGCATCGCGCTCACGACGTCACTGTCGCCGTTCGTCCTCGGTCAGAAGCCGCAGGCTGCTCATTGCCGAAACGCTCCGCTGTCGCACATCTCGCTGAGTTCGAGACGGTCTTTGTCGGTGAGCGGTCGGATGCAGCTGATGGGCAGACGCACGTGCGCGCCGTACGAGCCAGCCAGCTGGACCTCGATGTACTCGCCCGAGGCGTCGTTGCCGTAGCGCGTCACCTTGACGATGCGGTTCGTCGAGGCATCGACGGTGAACTTGCCTGGGATCGGCCGGTAGGTCTTGTCCATCATCCTCTCCACTTGATGGGTCGCTTCACGCAGCGCCCGCAGAAGTTGCCGACGTCGCCCATGACGTCGTTGAGATTCACGATCTTCCACTTCGCCTTGTTGGGGCACGCACACGACACGCGATGCCCGAATGCGTGCGGGTGCGGATGGCTGCTCTTGCCTTCGCAGGCGACGCCCGGGTGCTTCGGAATCGGAACTTGACTGCCTGCTCGGTAGACCATCAGCCGTTCTCTGGAAGTAGGCGCTCGCCGCCGATGATCCCACTCCGCAGATGTTGCAGTGGGTCAGACGATCGAAGGGCATCGTCGATCACGTTCTCGGAGATGAAGACGGAGCATCGCTTCGGATGCTTGATGAGCCTGAGCTTCACCAGGCCGCCGTGCGCATGGGTGACGCTCAGACCGAGCGCGCTCAGACGAGCCTGTTCTTGGATGTTCACTTCGTAACCTCGGTCCAGCCCGCGCCTTCGACGCGGAACGCGCGCTCGTCGATCACGACGACATCGCCTACGCTCGTGGAGCGGATCGGCCACGGCGCCGCCAGCTCGACGCCCGCACGCTCGCGCCATGCGACCTCGTACGAGTTCGTCGCATCGAACGCGACCTCTCGCGCCTCTTCGATGTGCACATCGCCAGGGATGTTGACGATCGCCACGAGGCGATAGTGGTCTTCACCGAACGGCCAGTCGCCGTCCCAGCTCGGGTTGTACATGCGCTCGTTCTCCGCCGGGAGCGAGTGGTAGACCTTGACCTGACGCATGATGAGGCTCCGGTTCGGGTTGGTTTCCATGTCGGTCGCCGTCGTCCTCTGTCCAGCTTGTGTGCCGGATCGCGCGTTACTCTAACGCCGCGTACAGCGACGTCAAGCGGAAGTTGTCAGACAGATGCGCTGGGCTCTCGGCCCTAGTACCGTGCGCGCCCATGAACGGATCGCCGAAGCGGCTTCGGAAGGACACGTGTGCATGTGGCGCCCTCAAGGACATGCGGTCGGTGATGTGTCGCCGTTGCCGCGCCCACAGCGTGGACTCTGGCCCCGGAAAAGCGCGTCTGCACCAGGTGCAAGCGCGAGCTGCCATTTGCGGAGTTTAGATCGCGTCAGCGCGGCGCCGAGGCGCGCCCCCGCCCCGCGTGCCGTGGTTGCGAGGCGGCGCGCTATCGCGCGTACCAAGCGCGCCAGCGATTGGAGAAGCCGGAAGAGGTGCGCGCCAAGAAGAACGCATGGAGTAAGTCGAACAAATGGAGCGTGCGTCGCACGTGCATCAGAACGCTGTGCAGATCGTTCGGGTGGGAAGCGGCATCGATCGAGGAAGTCGTGCGCCTCGCGCAGGCGATTGAGCGCTGCGAGATCTGTGGTCGGCTGCCGCGCGAAGCTGGCGTACGCAACGGGTTCCTGTCGATCGACCACAACCATGCCACCGGCGAGTTCCGTGGGTTCTTGTGTGGTCCGTGCAATCTCGGAATGGGCCACTTTGGAGACAGCGCCGAGCGCCTCGCGCGCGCCGTTGAGTACCTAGAGCGTTCTGCCGGACGTCACGCCGGGCTCGACGGCGGGTAGTGGGCGAGCAAGCTGTTCGCGGGTATGATCGCGTCATGGATGGCGATGGAAATAGGAGTGGCGGGTGGGAAAACGCGATCAGCACCAAGACGCTGGCGACGCACTGCGTCTTCTGCGGACGAGCGCTACGAGACCCGATTAGCGTCGACCGTGGCTATGGACCCGAGTGCGCTGAAAAACACTGGATGCCGCACTCCGTCCCGACGTCGGTCGACCCAGCTGGCATCGAACGCGCGATGGCGATGGCGCCTGCGGTCCTGCGGGAAGCGTGGGAGCGCATCGGCGGCGCCGCCGACGAATCCGACGCTGCGTGGCGCGTGAGCCCCGAGACGCGCCGCCAGATGCTTTCGATCGGCCTGCACTACGGCGCCCTCGCGGTGTCGTTCGGGCCCGCTGAAGCGAGCGTCGTTCGCGGCAAGGTCGACAGCGCCAAGCAGTGCATCGCAGCGGTGCAGGGCTTCGCTCAGGCAGCAGGCTACGCCGCCGCCGCCGAGCGCATGCGCGAGAAGTACATCGAGAAGCTGGAGGGCAACCTCATCGTCTTCCGGCGCAGCAAGCGCGAGGGGTACATGGGCGTGCACACGCCCTACTCGCCGCAGTGGCTCTCGTGGTGCAACGCCAACTCGAAGTACTTCGTCCACAAGGAGTACGTCGGCAAGCTCTACTTCCGCTACTTCGACGAGAAGAAGCTGGGCTTCATCGCGAACGCGCTCTCGGGCATCTTCGGCGACACGCTGCTGATCGATCCGGACGGCAACATGGTCGCGCTGCCGACCATGCACATCGAGCCGGAGGAGAAGATCGCGCCCGCCGCTCCGACGCCGCCGGTGTCGGACATGCCGTCGACCGACGAGGTCGAGAAGTATGCGGTCCCAGACACGGTCAAGCTCGGCGATCTCTTCGAGCTTCCGGACGGCACGAAGCAGCCGATCCAGTACATCGACCCCAAGCGTGGTTTCATCGGCGTCGGCGCGAGCAAGGGCAAGTACGCGTTCTTCTCGTTCGAGCAGGTCAAGACGATCACGGGCAAGGAGGTCGCGAAAGACTTGTACACAGAGATCGTGCGCCTGTCGGACCAGGCAAAGGAGCCACCGCCGCCACCACTGCCAGCGCGTGCAACGAAGCGCGCGCTGCCCGAGGGGCTCATGGAGCACCAGGTCACAGGCGTGCAGTTTATCGACGAGCGCTATGGTCGCGCGCTGATCGCCGACGAAATGGGTCTCGGAAAGACCTGCGTAGCGGCAGTGGCCATCAATGCGCCCGCGACAGTCGTGTGTCCCGCGCTGCTCAAGATGAACTGGCTGCGTGAGCTTGCGCGCTGGCGTCCCGATCTGAGTGTCGCGATCGTCAGCGGCAGCGAAGAGCCGAGTGCAGTCCAAAAAGCCGCCGACGTCATCATCATCAACTACGACATCCTGCCGCTGCATCTGGACCTCGGCTGGCTCGCCGAGCGCAAGAACCAGACGATCATCGCCGACGAAGCGCAGTACCTGAAGAACCTCGAAATCAGGTGGAACGCAGACAAGGGCGAGTTCGAAGTGCCGATGGCGACGCGCAAGGCGGTGCCACTCAGCGGATACCTGCTGCGCCTGCCGAAGCAGAGCGCGGAAGAGCCGGAGATCGAGCTGCCAGTGCTCGACGAAGCGGCCACGGATGATGGCAGCTACGCGCTGGTCAGGGTCGACGAGCGTGGCAAGACGAAGAAGCGCGTGAAGCTATTCGGGCTCAGCAAGTCGAGCAGCGGCATGCCGGTCGCTTCGGTGAAGCCGGAGAACGAGGAAGTGTTCCGCGCCGAGGACAAGGCGGTCCTCCGCGGTGGAGGACGCGATCTGCCCGTCATCGTCCAGGGCACGAAGATGAAGGTTGCGCCGCTGCCCGAGCGTGCGGTACCGAAGGTGCGTCGCGCGTCGGCGTTCTATGAGCTTTGGCGTGACGTGCCGAGCGTCATCCTGCTCACGGGTACGCCGATCATGAATCGCGTGAAGGAACTCTTCCCGCTCATCCATCTGATCGATCCGCGCACATGGAAGAACAGCTACCAGTTCTGCGTGAAGTACTGCGGCGGTCACTACGAGCAGATGGGGCCCAAGCAGATCTTCCTCTGCGACGGCCGCACGAACTCGGAAGAGCTTTTCCGTCTCACGAACAACATCACGATCCTTCGCCGCACCGCCGACGTGCTCAATCTTCCGGAGAAGCGCCGCGGCAGCATGAGCGTGGCCCTCGAAGGTATCGCCGCGCAGAAGTACGACCGTCAGGTGAAGGAGTTCCTGAAGTGGGTCGACGACAACGGCGGCCCGAAGGCGGTCATGCGCGCTCGGCGCGCCGAGGCGATCGTCAAGATGACGCGTCTGCGCGAGACCGTGGCCGAGGGGAAGGTACCGGCGACGCTGAACTGGATCGAGCGTCACTGGACCAGCACGGGCCGGCCGCTGGTCGTGATGGGAACCAACAGGACCGCGTTCGAGATGCTGATGAAGGGCATCGACGCGCTCAACGCCGAGTACCAGGAGCAGGTCGCAGCCGGCGACACGCCCGACATGCAGGCGCCTATCCGGTACGGCAGCGTGCTCGGCGGCATGGGCGAGTCGGCGCGTCAGGCGGCGATCGACGACTTCCAGGCGGGCAACATCGACGTCATCTTCTACTCGATCGCGCTGGCGACGGGCACGACGCTGACGCGCGCGCAGGACATGGTCTTCTTCGAGCGCGCGTGGCGACCTGGCGATCTGTCGCAGGCCGAGGCGCGAATCTACCGCAAGGGTCAGAAGAACCAGTGCATGATCACGTACATCGACGCCGAAGGCACGATCGACGGCAAGATCGCGATGCTGCTCGCGAACAAGATCGAAGCGGCGAGCGCCGTCATCGAGGGCGTGAACCTCACCGAGCAGGAAGCGTCGGACCTCGTGTTCGGCGAACTCTTCAACATCGGCGGCATCGAGAAGAACCCGGCGGGCGACACCATCTCGCAGATCGCCGACAGCTGGTTCAGCCCGCTGCCGATGTGATCAGGGGCTGCGTTTCGCGATGGCTTCCAGGTCATCGCGAACGCCTTCCACGTGCTCTTGCGCCTTGGTGATGATCGCCGCGGGAAGCTCGACACCCTTGCGCTTGAGCACGAGCAGCTGGTTCATGATGCGCGTCGCTTCCTTCACGCGCAGCTGTGCGCGCTCGACGTCGCTGAGGTCGCGCTTCTGTGCGACATGCACTGGCTTCGTCTTGCGCGGGATCTTGGTGGTGTGCCATCCGTAGCAGTGCGGGCACTGGTAGATGTGCTGCTGCCAACGCGTCGCCTTGCGCTGCGCGGAGTACTCGTCAGGGAATCGCGTCTTGCTCTTGCAGTCGAGCCAGAGTCGGTAGGGCGAGTTCTTGTCCCGCTTCTCTTTGCGAGGCGTCACGTGTCACCGCTTCCTCCGAGTGCTCGCGACGAGCGCATCGAGCTTCGCGTTGAAGTCTGCCTCTTCGGAAGCGATCGCATCGCGCTTCGTTTGCGGCACCGCTGACCGTACCACCGGCGGCAGCGGGAGCGTAGTCACTTCGGCAACCGGTACCGGCGCGAGCGCACGAACGTCCGCCATGATCGCTGCGCGTTTCTTCGCAGGGACTTCCGGCGCGAAGCTCACGTTGACGGCGGCGACGACCGTGAGCGGTGTGGCCGGCGCGATGCCCTCGTCGATCTCGCACGCCCGCAGGCAGTACGCGCATGTCGGGCGGCGCCGCTCGAAGCCGCGAGCGAACGCAGCCCATGCGGAGCAGATCGTGTAAGCGCCGCCTGCTCCGATCGGCGGCGGCGCCGCCTGCTCCTGTGTCGCGTGCCACGTCTCGTCCAGACGTACGCACTGGTAGTCCGCGGGCTGCCCAGGAGGCGGCCGTACTGCTTGCTGCGCGCGTTGGCGACCCATGGTCAGCCAGACTGTCCCAGATACCGCTGTGCTTCGTCGAGAACCTTCGCGAGCGCGTCCTGTGGCGGCGCCGTCCGAGCGCAGTCGATGCAGCCCAGGTGGCGCTCGTCGATATCGTGCTCGCCGCATCCAGGGTCCCGAAGTGGCCTCACACGAACCGAAGCGTTCACGGTACGCACGAGCTTCCGGAGAAGATCGGCTGCTTCATTCCGTTCCTTCGACATGATCCTCCTGTGCGGCGCGTGGACCTTCGTTGAGCTTGTGGAACGAGGCGCCGTCCCAGTAGCAACGCAGCTGCTGCGCCTCGTCCTTGGTCGGTACGCGATAGCGTGCGTGCTTGATCACGTGTTCGTGACCGAGATTGCAGGTTGCGGTCATTGCGGCTTCGATCAGCAGTGACGACCAGTCGTTGATGACGCCGTCGGACTCGCAGTTCGTGTCGTCGACACGATTGCACCACGCGGACGGGGAGTCGCACACATGACACCGATCGTTGTCGTAGTAGCTGTCGCCGTCGTAGCGATGGCCGTTCTTGCAGATGTACTGGCTGTGACCTTCGTACGACATGTTCAGGCCTTCGGCGTTGCGAGGAGCGCCAGGACTTTGTCGAGTACAGCGAACGCACCGTCTC
>Ga0265320_10001563_pt1 | contig 16461 bp, 9 predicted proteins | sample 4827metaG_FD_202087 | JGI IMG/M metagenome (GOLD analysis project Ga0265320, IMG submission 202087) | Rhizosphere microbial communities from Carex aquatilis grown in University of Washington, Seatle, WA, United States - 4-8-27 metaG | ecosystem: Host-associated > Plants > Roots > Rhizosphere >...
CCGCCTCTACAAGCGGCTCCTCCGAGAAGCGCGGGCCGCGGCGCGGCTCGGACATCCGGCCATCGTGCGCGTGTTCGACTTCGGGCAGACCGACGACAAGAGCCCGTTCATCGTCATGGAGCTCCTCGCCGGCGAGTCGCTTGCCGACTTGATGACGCGGCAGCCGAAGATGGGAGCGATCGAGGCCGTCCAGTTCATCCTGCCGATCATCGACGGGCTCGCGATGGCGCACGGCCGCGGAATCATTCATCGCGACGTGAAGCCGGAGAATATTTTCCTGGCGCGCGACGAGTACGGGCGCATGCAGCCGAAAATCGTCGACTTCGGCGTCGCGCGATTCGCCGAAGCGGGCCGTTCGCTCACGCGCTCCGGCGCGCTCCTCGGCACACCGGACTACATGGCGCCCGAGCAAGCGCGCGGCGAGCCCGACATCGATCACCGAGTCGACATCTGGGCGCTCTGCATCGTGCTCTACGAGCTCGTCACCGGGCGGCGTCCGTTCGCGCGCGACGCGACGAATTATCTCGCCGTGCTCCGCGCGATCGCGCACGAGCCGGCGCCGTCGATTTTGAACTACGGCGTCGGGGACGCCGCGCTCTGGCTCATCATCGAACGCGGGCTCAAGAAGCGAACGAAAGACCGCTGGGAGACGATGCGCGTGCTCGGCGAATCGCTCGCCCTCTGGCTCTACGAACGCGGCGCGCGCGAAGACGCGCTCGGCGCGTCGCTGAAGACGACCTGGCTCCAGATGGGGCTCGACGGGATCAAGATCGAGACGCCGTCGATGTCGCCGCCCCGGCCGCCGTCGAGTCTCCGCGCGCTGTCCGAGGCCGCGCGAGCGGCGAAGGCAGGTGAAAAATCGGAAGAGAGCGTCGACGTGCTCGTCGAAAGCTCGCCGACCGGGCCGAAACCGGCCGATATCGTCACGGTTCGACCCGTGCCTGCGGCCGACGTCGCGGGGGTGTCCGCTCCCCCGCAGTCGGAAGTGCTCACTCGGCCTCCGAAAGTGCCGGCTCACGTCGCGCGTCTGCCGACCGAAGTGCGCGAACGACCGCCGCGCGGTTTTCCTTTCGCCACGATGACGCTCGCGGGCGCGTTCGTGGTCGCCGCACTGTTCGAGACCGGCGGACATCCGGTGCGTGCCGTCACGTATTGGGCGGCGACGGCGCTTCGCGCGAGCGACGCCGCCCGAGCGCCGAAACCCGTCGTTCACGTCGTCGCGAAAGCGCCCGCGCCGCCGCCCGATCCAGCTCCGGTTGTCGTGGCAGAGCCCCCTTCGACGTTTCCGTCGCCCGAACCGGAAGCGACGCTCGCCGAGATCGCGCCGACGACCGCGCCCGTTTCCATGCATCGCGCCGCGCCCCCGCACCGCCAGGCCGCTCTGCGCCCCCATCACGGCAAAGAAGGCTCGCTGCCTTCCGCCAAGACCTACGACTTCGGGTTTTGATCGAGGCGATCCGGGTGAGCGTCGAGCAGCGGCCGAGATCCGAAAGGAAGCGCCGGCTCGCGCGCGCGGCGCCGGTCGCGCTCGTCGCGTGCCTGCTGTCGACGTCAGCGACGTCCGCGTTCGCGCGCGGCCACGGCGCCAAAGGAGCGAGCACGAAAACGGCGCCGGCGAGCGCCGTCGAGTCTTCCGACGACGCGAGCGATCCGAAGCAAGCCGCGCGGCAAATGGCCCGACAAGCGTTGGCATTGATGCACGAATCGCGATGGGTCGAAGCCGAGGCGCTCCTGTCGAAGGCGTACGGCCTCGTGCCCGCGCCGACGGTCGCCGTGCTCGACGGGCGCGCGCTCGAGCAGATCGGCAAGCCCGTCGAAGCGCTCGCGATGTACGAAAGAGCGAAGACGCCTCCGCCCGGTGAAGCGCCGGAAGCGTTTCGCGAAGCGGAGGACGACGCGGCGAGCCGCATCGAGCGCCTTCGCCCCAAAGTTCCGTCGATCGCCCTCGTCTTCGAAGGACGTTCCGTCGATTCGCCCGGTCTCACGGTCTCCCTCGACGGCGAGCCGCTCGATCGGTCGGAATGGACCGACCCGATCCTCGTCGACCCTGGCGAACACGCGATCGTCGCGTCGATCGCCGGCGGCGTTACCGTCGAGGATCACGAAGTTCTCGGGCCGTCGGACGCGAAGCGCGCCGTCCTTCATTTTCCAGGCGAGCCGCCGCCCGCGCCGGCACCGGCCGTCGCGCCGCCGCCCGTGCATTCCGAGCCGAGGGCCACCGGAAATGGGGCGAGTATCTGGGGTTGGGGTGCCCTCGGCGTCGGAGCCGTAGGCTTGGGGACGGGGATCGTCTCCGGCGCGATCATGCTCGACGCGAAATCGTCGCTCGATCGACAGTGTGCGGGCGGATGCCCAGAGAGCGCGTCGAGCGAGCTCTCGCGGTTTCGCACGGCGCGCGTCGTGAGCGCGATCGGCTACGGCGTCGCGATCGTCGGGATCGGCACGGGCGGCGTGCTCCTCCTGTTCGTGCATCCGTCGCGTCGCGACGAAGCGCGCGCGCCGCTCGGGCTCTCGGTCGGCCCGGGCCGCCTCGACGTCACGGGGCGCTTTTGATGCGCTCGCTCGCGTCGTGGCTCGTCGTGCTGGGGTCGGCCCTGGTCGTCACCGGGTGTCCGCTCCTCGTCAAGGACGACTACTCGCTCAGGCCGACGGCCGGCAAGCCGTCGCCCATCGTCGACGCCGGCCACGACGATGCGACCACCCAGATGGACGCACGGAGTGACGCGCCGAGCCGGGATGCTCGCGTCGATGCCCGGCCCGAACCGGACGCCGCCCGCGATGCCGCTCCCGAGACCGGGGACGGGGCAGCGACCGATGCTCGCCCCGACGCCCCGTCCTCGTCGTGCCACGACGGCAAGAAGGACGGCGACGAGACGGACTCGGATTGTGGCGGCGCGGCGTGCGCGGCGTGCGCGGCGGGTCGCGGCTGCCTCTTCGGCGGAGATTGCGCGAGCGGCGTCTGCGGCTCGAACGGCATTTGTCAGACTCCGACGTGCGTCGACGGGGTAAAAAACGGCAGCGAAGTGGGCGTGGACTGTGGCGGCCCGTGCCCGCGCTGCAACGCGGGGCAGCCGTGCACGTCTCTCCTCGACTGTTCGGCGAACGTCTGCGAGGAAGATCTCTGTCGCGGCGCGGCCTGCGGTAACGGCGTCCGCGACGGTGCCGAGACCGACGTGGACTGCGGCGGCCCGCTCTGCGGCCGTTGCGCGGCGGGGCTCCAGTGCGGCGCCTCGACCGACTGTCGCGACGGCCCTTGCCTCGGCGGGAAATGCCGGTCCCCGTCGTGCAACGACCGCGCCCGGGACGGCACCGAGACGGACGTCGATTGCGGCGGGAACTGCGGCCCGTGCGCGGCAGGCCTCGGGTGCACGTGGGACGGCGATTGCGCGTCGAGCTCCTGTGTCGCCGGTCGCTGCGTCGCCCCGAGCTGTACCGATTTGCGCCGGAACGGCAGCGAAACCGACGTGGATTGCGGCGGCACCGATTGCCCCGCCTGCGCAGACGACCAGACGTGCTCCGTTGCCGGCGATTGTCGCGGGGCGCACTGCTCGAACGGGACGTGTCGCTCGGCCGCCTGCGCGGACGGTGCGAAGGGCGGCACCGAGACCGACGTCGACTGCGGCGGATCGTGTCCTCCGTGCGCGTCGGACGCGCACTGTGCGGTCGCGGCAGATTGCGCGTCGAAGGTGTGCAGCGGGCACACGTGCACCGCGCCGTCTTGCTCCGACGGTGTCGCGAACGGCCCGGAGACGGACGTCGATTGCGGTGGCACGTGCGGGTCGTGCGCAATTGGACGGAGCTGTCGCATCAACGCCGACTGCGCGTCTCGCGTCTGCACGGGTTCGTGCGTCGCGCCCTCGTGCACCGATCACGTGAGGAACGGCTCGGAGACCGACGTCGATTGCGGCGGCGCCGATTGCCCGCGTTGCGCGCGCACCGAGCGCTGCGCGAGCCCGAGTGATTGCGAGAGCGGATCGTGCTCGCAAGGTACGTGCCGCTGAACGCGGCGAGGTCGGCCTGAGGTCGCCACCGCGAACTTCGCGACGAAGATACGGCCGTCACGCCGTTGAGATTTGTTGCATTGGCTCGAGACTCCGCTGAAAGTAGAGGTGTGCGTCGGGAAGAGCAGTTCTTTGGTCGCCTGGTGAGCGCCGCGGCGTTCGCCGTGCTGGTCCTGGGCACCTCCGGCGCGAGCGCGCAAAACGCCGGCGGCTCGTCCAGCCCCGCGCCGAGCGCCTCTGCGACGGCCGCGCCGAGCGCGGGTCCGGCGGTGAAACCGCGGACCGCGCGCGCCTCCGCGAGCGCGGCGTCTTCGGCGTCGGGCGCCGTCGCCGGGTCGGCGAGCGCGGCTCCGGAGACGGCGCCGTCGGCCAGAGAAGCGGCCATCCCGGTGGCCGCATCGGCGGAGCCGGAACCGGTGCCGGCGAGCGCGAGTGCGGCCGTGCCGGAGCCGGTGGCCGTGCCCGCCGCGGAGCCGGCCGCGTCGTCCTTGCCGCCACTCGCCTCGGCGGCGTCTGCGGTTCCGTCGGGCGCGCCCGCTCCCTCGGCGTCCGTGGAACCGCCCGCGCCCGTCGCGCCCTCGGGGCCCGAGGCCGACGCGATGATTCACGACACCGTCGTGTTCGCGATTCGGCGAGACCACGGCGGTAAGACCATGGCCGAGCGCGCCCACGCGTCGAGCGAAGCGCTGGATCGGGCCGTCGAGACGCCGGGCGCCGAGGACGTGCGGGTCGCCCATCACGGCGACAGCGTGGCGATCTACGCGGGATCGGTCCCCGTCGTGGAGCTCTTCCCCGAAGACGCCGAGGCATCCGGGTACGCGACGGTCGACACGCATGCGGCCGCCGTCGCGTCGAGCGTCCGCGACGCGATCACCGGAGAGAAGCGACGAAGCGCGCTCGCCAGCGCCGTCTTTTCGTTCTCGCTCCTCGTCTTCTTCGGGCTCGTCGCGTTCTACGTGCTCCGCAGGGTGAGCGAGGTGTTCGATCGCCTTCGCCAGTGGGCCCTCGACGACCCCGACCGCATCACCGGAATCCGCTTTCAGTCGCAGGTCGTCGTCGGGCCGGCGGCGCTCCGCGGCGCGGCGTACGTCGCGCTGATCCTCGGTCGGTGGGTGGCGCAGATCGGCGTCGTCTACGTCTGGCTCGTCTTCGCGCTGTCGCTCTTTCAGACCACGCGGCCCTACACCGAAAGACTCACCGGGTTCGTCGTCACGCCGCTCTCGAGCCTGGCGGCGCGGCTCGCCGCGTCGCTGCCGGTCGCGGTGGTGGCCGCGGTCTCGTTCGTCGCGTTGTTCATCTTGCTGCGCTTCGTCCAGCTCTTCTTCGAGGGCGTCGAGCGGAAGCAAACCGAGCTCTCCTGGCTCCCCGCGGATCTCGCGCCACCGACGAGCATTCTCGTGCGCGTCGGTCTCGTCGTCACGGCGCTGGTCTTCGTGGCTCCGATCGTCACCGGGGACGACCAGGGAACGCTCGCGCGCGCCGGTACCGTCGCGCTCTTCGCGCTCGGGTTGTCGAGCACGCCGCTCCTCGCGTCGGTGATCGTCGGCGCGCTGATCATCTACGGGCGACGAGTGCGTGTCGGTCAGCACGCCGACCTCGGTGGCGCGTCCGGTAAAGTGCTCGCCGTCGGCCTCGTCGACGTGCGCTTGCTCGACGCCGACGGCTGCGAAATCCGGGTGCCGCATTTGCTGTCGCTGGTGCGGCCCACGCGGCTCCTCGGCGCTCGTCCGCGGGTCGTCGTCGAGCTCGCCGTCAGTGCGGAGGTCGGGCTCGGCGAGGTCCAGCAGGTGCTCCTCGACGCGGCCACGGCGTTCGGCGAGCGTGCGGTCGTCGAGCTCGCGAGCATCGACCGGGACGCTGCGACCTTTCGGGTGGTCGTTTCCGCGCCGACCGGCGCGACCGCGAGCGACGCGCGAATCGTCCTCTGCGAGGCCCTCTCGGGGGCCGGCGTTCCGCTCGGACGCACCGTCGAGCGAAAGGTGCGCAGCGCGTGAGCGCCGTCGCGCTGCTCCTCGGGCTCCTGGTCATTGCCCACCTCGGCAGTCAGCTCGTCGGGGCGCGCGCGGCGGGTTACGGCCTCGCGTCCGGAGCGGAGTATCTCGTGCTCGGCGTCGTGTTCGGCCCTTACGTGCTCGGTGTCGTCGAGCGCTCGACGATCGCGTCGTTCGCGCCGGTCGCCGCCGTCGGAACGGCGTGGCTCACGCTCATCATCGGCGTGGGCTACGGATTCTGGGGCAATCGCCGGGTCCGCTTCCGCGGCCTCGTCGCGGGCATCGCGCTCTCGGCGGTGTCCGGCGGCGCGTCCGCGGCCGCGGTGTACTTCCTTGCACCCTATGCGCTGCCTCTCGGCGAAGCAGATCGCCGGCTCCTCGCCGCCGGCGTGGGGCTCGTGTCGTGCGAGATGGCCCAGCACGCCGTGCAATGGGTCGTCGGTCGCCACGGCGCCGAGGGTCCGCTCGCCGAGCTCGTCGGGGAGATCGCCGACTGCGACGATCTCGTGCCGCTCCTCGGTTTGATGGTGTCGTTCTCTGCCGTGCGCGGCGCGATCCTGCCGATCGGCGTGCTTCCGGTGTCGCTCCAGTGGTGGACCTCCGTGCTCGGGACTCTGGTGCTCGGCGTCGCCCTCGGGGCGATCGCGGCGACGCTCCTCCGGACCGAGCCGCGCGCGAGCGATGGCTGGGGCGCCCTGCTCGGCGCGTCGCTCCTCGGGATCGGCGTGGCGTGGCGGCTCGGCATGTCGCCCCAGACGGTGACGTTCGTGCTCGGCATGTCGCTCGCCGCGTTCTCGCGTCACGGCGTCGAGCTGCGCGGCATGTTCGCGCGCACCGAGCGCCCGGTGCTCTTGCCGACCTTGGTGCTCGCGGGCGCTCAAGTGAAGGTCGACCACATCGCGCCGTTCGTCTCGATCACCGCGCTCGCGCTCGCGGTGCGGATCGTCGTGCGCCTCGCGATGGCGCCGGTGTTCGCCGGGCTCGCGCGCGCGCCGAAGGACATCGCGGCGCCGCTCGCCCTCGGGCTCTTGCCGACCGGCGCACTCACCATCGCGATCGGGCTCGTCTATGCGATGCGCTTCCCCGGCCCGGTCGGCGACACGGTGCTCGCCGTGGCCACGGTCTTCACGATCTTCGGCGAGATCGTGGGTCCGGCGTCGCTTCGCCGAGCGTTCGTCGGCGCGGGTGAGATTGCGGCCGTTCCGCCGGGTGTCGTCGCAACGAACGCGCGAGGAGCGCGCGCTCCGGAGCCGATGCCATGAGCGGCGCGAACAAGAAAAAAACCGCGAGCCAGCGCGTGGCTCAGGCGCTCGTCATGGCCGTCGTGTTCGGCCTGATGCTCGGCGTTACCAAGCTCGCCCCCGCTTCGAAGGGTGCGTCGGGGGTGATCCTCGGCGTCGGGTTCTTGCTGCTCGCCGGCATGCTGGTGAGCGAAGTCCTCGAGCTGGTCGGCTTGCCGCATTTGACGGGCTACCTGTTCGCGGGCGCGATCGCCGGCCCTCAGCTCTTGAACCTCGTCGATCATGACTCGGTCCAGCGCCTCGAACCGGTGAACACGCTCGCGCTCTCGCTCATCGCCCTCGCCGGCGGAACGGAGCTTCGCATCGATTTGCTCAAGCGCGTGCTCCGGAGCCTCGTCTGGGCGACCGCGGTGCAATGCGTCCTCGGCATTGCCGTGATCGGGACCGCCTTCGTCGCGATCAGCCGCTTCATTCCGTTCACCGCGGGCATGAACCTGTCGGCGCTCGCAGGCGTCGGCCTCCTCTGGGCGGTGCTCGCCGTCTGTCGGAGCCCCTCGGCGACGCTCGGCATTTTCTCCCAGGTTCGGCCCGACGGCCCCGTTTCGCGATTCTCGCTCGCGTTCGTCATGACCTCCGACGTGGTCGTCGCGATGCTCCTCACTGCGGCGATCGCCGTCGCTCGCCCGCTCATCGAGCCCGCGGCGGGGTTCTCCTTGAAGGATTTCAGCGACCTCGGCCACGAGATCGTCGGGAGCATCTCGCTCGGCACGACCCTCGGTCTCGCGGTCGCGGCGTATCTCTGGTTGATCGGCGGCCAGCTCTTGGCCGTGCTCGTCGCGCTCGGGTTCGGCCTCACCGAGGCCCTCCACTATTTGCGCTTCGACCCGCTCCTCGCGTTCATGGTCGCCGGCTTCGTCGTCGCGAACTTCAGCGAACAGGGCGAGAAGCTGCTCGCGGCCATCGAAGAAACCGGGAGCGTCGTGTACGTCGTGTTTTTCGCGACCGCGGGCGCGCACATCGATCTCGGGCTCGTGCGGCGCCTGTGGCCGGTGGCGCTCTTTCTCGTCGGCGTCCGCATCACGGCCATCTTCGTCGCGCATCGGTTCGCGGCGCGCCTCTCCGGCGAGGACCCCGTCGTGCGCCGCTGGGGATGGTCGTCGCTCGTCTCGCAAGCGGGGCTCACCCTCGGCCTCTCCGTCGTGGTCGAGCGCGCGTTCCCGAGCTTCGGGTCCGGGTTTCGTTCGCTGGTCGTCGCCAACGTCGCCTTGAACGAAACCATCGGCCCCATTCTGTTCAAATTCGCGCTCGACCGCACCGGCGAGAGCGGAAAAGGCACCCTCGAAAAAACCTTCCACGAATCCATTCCCCCGCCGCCGGTCGCGCCCAAACGAGAACCTGCATGACGCTTCGGATTTGGTTCGAGAGGACCGGCACCCTCGCGGCGCTCGTCGTATGCGCCGCGGCGTGCAAAGAGAAGCCGCCGGTCCCCGGTGACGCCTGCACGCCGACCGACATTCGCTGCATCGATTCGAAGACCGAGCTCGCGTGTCAGAAGGGTGTGTTCATCGCCACGCCGTGCAAGGGCCCCACGGGCTGTCGCGAATCGAACAAGCAGCTCCTCTGCGACGTCACCGGGAACGTCACCGGCGATCCTTGCTCGACCGACGAAGAGGGAAGCGCGAGCTGCATCGGCAAGGACCGCCGCATTACTTGTAGGGGGGGCAAAGAGTTCGTCGATTCGTGTCGTGGAGACGACGGGTGCCGATCGGCCGGCGCGGTCCTCTGCGACCAGTCGAAGGGCGAGGAGGGCGACCCGTGCACCGGCCAGACCAACGCCTGCAGCACCGACGGCAAACGCGTGCTCACGTGTCACGACGGACGGCTCGTCACGACCGCGCAATGCCCCGGCGAAGACGGCTGCACGATCGTCGAACGCAAGGTTAGCTGCGACCTCGGGAAAAAAGGCCCCGACAAGCGCGCCCTGCCGTAGCGAGGCACGCTCGCTCCGGCCAGCCGACGCGAGCAGGGTGAGCGTTGCCGCGGGGCGGCATGCTCGCTGTACACCTGATAACGACGCCATCGCGAGTGGCCCGAGGCGCATCCGTGACGAGTGATCCGATCCGGATGCAGTGTAGGTGAACCGAACCACTTTACAGAGGGGCGTTCGCTTGCGACCATTTGAATAGGCTGGGAGGACGGGAGTGCGGCCGATCGTCCTTTTCTGCGGAGCGTTGCGCAGATCGAGATGGAAGATAAGGCACTCACACCGGGCACGATCGTCGATCGCCGCTATCGCGTGGAGTCCCTCGTCGGAACGGGGGGAACGGCGCGAGTCTACCAGGTGTTCGACCAAAGGGATGGTCACGTCGTTGCGCTCAAGCGTCCGCTCGTAGCGGCCCTACGCCTTCGCGAAGACCTTCTCGAGCGAGAATTCGTCACGCTGTCGCAGCTGTCGCACCCGCTCATCGTGCGCGCGTACGACTACGGCGTCTTCGACGAGGTGCCGTACTACACGATGGAGCTCGTGTCCGGCGAGAGCCTCCGTCGTCTCGCGCCGATGAATTGGCGCGACGTCTGCGTCTCGCTCCGCGACGTGGCGTCCGCGCTCGCCATCGTTCACTCGAGGCGCCTCGTCCATCGAGACGTCACGGTCCGGAACGTTTTCCGGACGTCGGACGGACGAGCGAAGCTCCTCGACTTCGGATCGCTGTGCCCCGTAGGTGTGGCCAATGACATTGCCGGAACCCCGCCGTTCGTGCCGCCGGAGAGCCTCGACGGGCGTCCGCTCGACGCGCGCGCCGACCTGTTCGGCTTGGGCGCGGTCGCGCACTTCTTGCTCACCGGCGTGCACGCTTACCCTGCGGAGCGGCTCGCCGAGCTGCGAGACCTCTGGGCGCGCCCGCTCCCGGCTCCTTCGACGTCGTCTCACGAAGTTCCGGCGTCGCTCGACGCGCTCGTGCTCTCGCTGCTCGACTTGAACCCGCTCGCCCGTCCGGCGAACGCCGCGGAGGTGTTTCATCGCTTGACGGCGATCGCCGGCGTGCCCACCTCGGAAGAGCCCGAAGTGGCGCGTGCGTATCTAGCGAGCCCGACCTTGGTCGGTCGAGACGGCGCGTTGAAGCAGTTTCGTCGCTACCTGTCGCGCGCCGACTCGCGCCGCGGCGGAACGGTGATCGTCCGCGGGCAAAGCGGGCTCGGCCGTTCTCGCTTCCTGTCGACCTTGCTGTGGGAGTGCAAGTTGCGCGGCTACGCCGTCTCGCGACCCGAGGAGGCCGTTCGGGATCGAGACTACGTCGCGCTCGTCACCGAGCTCGGTCGCGAGCGGCCGACCGTCGTCGCGATCGACGATGTGGAACGGCGGGATCCGGCTTCGCTCGCGATGCTCGCGCGACTTTCCGCCGTCGCGCCGTCGGCCGGCCTCCTCGTGATCGCGAGCACGGAGCTCGACGCCGCTCTGCCGTCTCTTCCGTGGCTCTGCGCGGGTCCGCGAAACCTCTCGCTGCGGCTCGCGCCCCTGGACGCCGCGGCGACGAGTGCCCTCGTGTCGTCCGTTTTCGGCGACGCTTCGCGCCTCGACTTCGTTTCGGATTGGGTGCACCGGATCTCCGAAGGCAGCCCGCGTACGGCGCTCGAGCTTCTCCGGCACCTGGTCGATTCGGGCGCTGCTCGCTACGATGAGGGCGCCTTCGTCCTGCCTCACTCGGCGAACGACCTGGCGCTGCCTGCGAGCCTCGAGCAGGCGCTCGAGTCGAGACTCCGGAGCCTCGGGGCCGACGCGCGCTCACTCGCGGAGTGCCTCGCCCTGACGTCGGAGAGCGATCCGCTCGTGCCGAGCGAGCTCGCGATGGCCATGGGGGGCGCCGAACAGGTGCGGGTCGCCGCAGCCGTCGTCGAGTTGGTGTCCGCCGGTGTCTTGATCGAGCGCGGCCGAACGTATTCGTTCGTCGATCGTCGGATGCGGGAAGTCACCGCGCGAGACACGTCTCCGGCGCTCCAGAAAGAAATCCACGAGCGCCTCGCGCGGACCTACGGCACGGGGCCGAATCGCTCCGGCGTGCTCGCGGCGCATCATCTGCTCGAAGCCGGCGACCCGGACGCGGCGCTGCGCGCTTTGCTCGGATTCATCGAGTCCCGTTCCGATCTCCACACGCGCGGCAACGCGTTCATTCGTTCGCCCGACGGAACGCGGCTCTACGAGCGAGTTTTCGAATGGGCGACGGCGAGTCGCGCTCCCGTGGCTTCAATCCAGCTCGTCGGCAGGAGCCTCCTCCAGCAGGCCTCGGTGTTCGACGATGCCCTCGTCCGCCACGCTCCAGCGGTCCTCGAACCTCTCGAACGAGACTCGGGCCTCATCCACTGGGAACGTTTCGCGGACGCTCCGGAGCCGTCGGAGCGACTGCGACGTTGCGTCACGGCGGCGATGGAGAGGTACACGAAGGCCCCCGACGACGGTTCGGTGATGCACCCGTTTCTCGCGCTCCGCGAGCTCGCGGTGTGCGTGATGCACGTCATCGGCGTGCGGCTGCGGCAGAACGATTTCGCGGCGGTCGACGACATGATCGAGCTCGTGAATCGGGTTCGCCCGGTATCTCCCGCCGCAGACATGGTCGCCATGCTGTGCGAATGCGCGGTGCGCTCGATCCGCGGACGGAGCGCGCTCGACCTCCGGCGGCAGATCGTCGAGCGGACGTCGAGGTCCGTCGAGGGGATGGACGACGTGTCCCGGGCGGGGGTCTCCCTGCTCTCCACGTACTACATGGCGCTCGAGGAAGTTGCCTGTGGTTCCCCTCTGCCGCGAGACCGCCTTCTTCCGTTCGAAGAGCACGAAGGGTACGCGTCGCTCGTCTTCCAGGTGAAGATGATCGAAGCGCTCTTCGCCGGCGATCAAAAGAGCGCCGACAAGTTCCGTCGAGCGCGCGATCTCGCGATGATCGGAGGCGCCGACCGCGAACGTCATCTCGACATCAGCATCATCTACGAAGCCAGCGCCTATCGTGCACTCGGCGATCTCATGGGGTTGAAGCGCCTTCTCTCCACCTTCCGCGAACGCGCGGCGCGGTGGCCCGGCTGGGCGGCGGATGCACAGCTGGTGAGCGGCGTCTGCGAGGCTCTCCGCGGGAATTTCCCGGCGGCGCTCCACGAATTCGACCGCGGACTCGCGGTCGTCGGAAAGGCGAGGGGCCGGAGCACGTGGGTCGTCCTCACGACCCAACGAGCCCGCGCTCTGGTGAGGCTCGGAAGAGCGCCGGAGGGCCTCGAAGACATTCGTCGCGCCGACGCGCTCATCCAGGACGATCCGTTTTATCCGATCCTCATGGATCAAATGGAGGTCACGCGTGCGTTGTGCGAAGCGCATTCGGGGCACGGCGCGTCGGCGCTCGCGCGCGCCGAGGGCGCGCTCGCCCGCGCCGAGCATCGACAGACCACCGCGGCGTCGCTCGTCGAGCTCCTGGCGGTGACGGCAGAGACGGCGTTCGCCGTCGGTGACGTCGCCGAGTTCGAAGCGCTATCGGAGCGCATCGCGCGCATCGCGGAGCGTCTGAAGAACCCGGCCTTCGCGACGCGACACGCCGACCTCACGCGATTGATCCCGAGGGGACCGAGCGCCCGTCCGCCCTCGGATGCGTCCGGGGTGAAGACGGTGGCCATTGGGCTCGCCGCCCGCGTTCGCTCGGAGCTCGATCCGAACCGTCCGCTCGGCGAACGCTCCGGCGTTGCGCTCGGCTTGATCGCGAGCCACGCCGAGGTGAGCGAGGCGTTTCTCTTCCTGAACGGGCTGAGCGGACTCCGTTTTGCGGCGTCGCGAGGGCAGGGTCCGATGCCGGTGACCCTTCGCGACGCGGCGTCGGCCTGGGTGCACACGTGGCACGACGACGTCGACGGCGCGGTCCCCACGCCGAGCTCGACGAATTTCGAGTTCGTGAGCATCACGGCCGTCCGCGGCGCGAACGTCATCGTCGTCGGCGTGGTCGCGCTGTCCACGCGGGAGCGAGCCGCACGACCCATTCCGCCTCACTTGCTCGAATCGACGGGCGAGTACTTGCTCGAAGCGGCCGAGGTCCTTTCGCCCGAGCATTGAGGGATCGTCGCGTTCGCGGCGACGGTCCGTCTGAGCGATCGATGAGCCGCGGAAACGCCGCTCGGCGACTTCTTCGCATGGGCAAGGCCCCCATGGTTCGGAACCTCACGGCGAGCAGCGTCGCCACGCGCACGACCGGGGTCGTTTTTCTTCTATTCACGTCGATTTGCGGGTGCTCCGCGTCGTCCGGGGCGTCGGGCAGCGGCTCGAGTGGAACGACCTCGGTCATTTTCGGATCGGGCGGCCAGGGCGGGATCTTCACGAACCCTGGAAACGGGAGCGGCACCGTCACCGCGGCGTGCACGAGCGGGTGCACCGATTTTCCCGCGGCGGCGATCATCGATTCGACGGGGCCGTCTTCGGTACCCGGCAATGCGGCGACACTCTTCGGCGGCGCGGACAACTTCGATTCTGCATCGGGGCCCTGCTTGGCCGAACCGCAGCTCTCGGCGGGCAGCACCCCGGGCGCGCTATTTCCCGCGAACTGGCTTCGCCCGCGGTTTCGCTTCACGCCGACGAACGGCGAGAACCTCTTCGAGATCCGATTGCAGAGCCCGAGCGAGGCGAACGACCTCGTCGCTTACACGACGAACACGACGTGGGCGATCCCTGCCGACGTATGGACCAAGATGGGGCAAAACGCCGTGGACCAGCCGATCACGGTCACCGTTCGCGCCGTGAACTCCGGCTCCCCACGAAAGCCCGCGGGCACTCGCGGCACGATCACCGTCGCGCCCGTGCTCGCGGGCGGCACGATGATCTATTGGGCCGCGTCGTCGTCCGACGTCGCGCCCGACACCAGCAAGCTCGTCGGCTTTCGCGTCGGCGACGAGAGCGTGATCGACGCGCTCACGATCCCCGAAGTCCAAGAATCGGACATCGTGGACGAGAGCGGGCAAAACCTGAAGAGCGGCTACGGCGTGCCCAACGGACACGCGCAATGCATCGGCTGTCACGTATCGACGCCCGACGGCAACGCGGTCGGCTTCACCGATCAGTGGCCCTGGGACGACGTGCTCGCGACCGTTACCAGCGACACGCTCGGCGCGGTGCCGTCGTACGTCAGCGCGGGTGCAGAGCGCCTCATCAATCAACCCTGGCTCGGCATGCAGACCGCGTCGAAGTCTCACTGGACGTCGGGGGATCGCATTCTCGTCACGTCGTACGCCGCACGTTCGCCGGGTGGCAATCCGCCGGTCGGTTACGCCTCGTCGTACGACGCGAACCACGGCAACCTCGCTTGGTTCGACCTCGAAACCACGACGTCGATTCCGTGGCAACACGGTCAGGGCCAGGCGATGAACACCGCGATTCAATCGGTGTTCGGCACGGCGTGGGGGTTCTTCAATCTCGACGGCGAGACGCGGGTGCCGCTCACTCCGAACCTGAGTCACGACGGCACGACGCTCGTCTACACCTCGGCCACGACGTCGCAGGACGGGCGCATCGGCGACAACTCGGAGACCGATATTCACCTCGCACCCTATGGCGATCGAATGGGGGGCACCGTGACGCCGCTCGCCGGTGCGTCGACGCCGGGTGTCGCCGAGTACTACCCGTCGTTTTCCGCCGACGACCGGCTGATCGCGTTCAACCGCGTGGATACGTCGAGCGCGACGAGCGGCAAGATTTACTATCGCCCCGACGCCGAGGTGTACGTCGTTCCCGCCTCTGGAGGGACGGCCACGCGTCTCGCCGCGAACGATCCGCCCGCGTGCACCGGTGAGACGAGCCCGGGGATCATCAATAGCTGGGCAAAATGGTCGCCGTCCGTCTCGACCGCAAACGGCAAGGACTACTATTTCCTGATCTTTTCGTCGGCGCGGAAATACCCGGGGACGTTTCACTTGCCGTCGAATCAGTACAGCCCGAGCGACACGCGCGCTTCGCAACTCTACATGGCGGCCATCGTCCGCGATTCGAGCGGCGCGCTCACCACCTATCCCGCGGTGTATCTCTGGAACCAAGGGCCAAGCACGACGAACCTCACGCCCGCGTGGGACGAGGTGAACATCCCTGAGGTGCCGCCGCCCGAATGAGATCGATCGGCGACGAGCGATTGCCCGCCGACCGACGCGGCGGGGCGCGTAGTCGGTTTATGAGATAGCCCTCGCGTTGCCTGCTACGTTCCGCCCATGCAGACCGCGTTCGTGACGGGGGGGACGGGGTTCCTCGGATTGAATCTCGTCAAGCACCTCCGCGAGAGCGGGTGGCGGGTCGTGGCCATGCATCGAGAGGGCTCCGAAACGGCGAGGCTCGCCGCGCTCGGCGCGGAGCTTCGTCACGCGTCGCTCGACGACGTGGATTCACTCACGGCCGCGACGCCGGACCAGGTCGATGCCGTCTTCCACGTTGCAGGCGACATCAGTTGGTGGAAGCTCGACCGCGTGCGGCAAGAGCGAGTGAACGTGGGCGGCACGAAGAACGTGCTCGAGGCGGCGATCACCCGACACGCCAAGTGCTTCGTGCATACGTCGAGCGTGGCCGCTTTCGGGATCGATCACGATTTCCTCGTCGAGACCACGCCGTCGACCGCCTCGACGTCGACCTACGGTTACGTCCGGACGAAATGGCTCGGCGAAGAAGAAGTAAAAAAAGCGGCGAAGAAGGGGCTTCGCGCGGTGATCATGAATCCGAGCCACATCGTCGGTCCCCTCGATCAGTCGAGCTGGGGGCGTCTCTTCTTCATGCTTCGCGACGGAAAGGTTCCTGGGATCCCGCCGGGAAGTGCGTCGTTCTGTCACTCGACCGAAGTCGCCAGAGCGCACGTCGCTGCGGTGGAACGGGGCCGTCCTGGCGAGCAGTACCTCCTCGGCGGTTCGGACGCGACGTACGCCGAGCTCGCGACGATCATGGCCGAGCTCGTGGGGGTGAAGCCGCCGAAGCCGTTGCCCGCGCTGGTGCTCAAGGCGATCGGGCGCGTCAGCGAGTGGGCGAGCTACGTCACGCGTAAGGAACCGGATCTCACCGCCGGGAGCGCCGACCTCGCGTGCCGCCGCTGGCGCGTCGATTCGTCGAAAGCCGTGCGCGAGCTCGGGTATCGCGCGGTGCCGTTGCGCCAGATGGTCGAGGATTCCTACCGCTGGCTGAAGGACGAGAAGCTCATCTAGCGTTTGCCCCGCCGACCTACGGCGGGAAACAAATGCGGT
>Ga0265320_10001564_pt1 | contig 16459 bp, 12 predicted proteins | sample 4827metaG_FD_202087 | JGI IMG/M metagenome (GOLD analysis project Ga0265320, IMG submission 202087) | Rhizosphere microbial communities from Carex aquatilis grown in University of Washington, Seatle, WA, United States - 4-8-27 metaG | ecosystem: Host-associated > Plants > Roots > Rhizosphere >...
CAAATCCTCCCCCCTCCCATGAACCCTCCCATCCTCGAACTCGTGGTCAATTCCAACGGCTTTGGTTTTCGCTCGGACACGGGTGAGATCTTCCGCCTCAACACCACCGCCCGCCAGGTCCTCGGCTGGCTCCGTGAGTGCAAGGACGAGTCCGCCATCGTTAGCCGCCTCGCCGAACAGTACGACGTGCCCGCCCCCCGCGTCCGGAGCGATGTGTCAGCCTTCCTCGAACACCTGCAAACCCTTCATCTGCTGCAGGCGTAAGCCGGGAAAATAGCGCTGATCCCGCATTCGTGGGACAACGCTCTGCCTAAATATCCAAATGTGGATAAGTTGATGTACAGCGCTACAAAACGGAAACGTTTTACATTACTCACCCTTACACTCATGAAGCCTGAAACCTCCCTTGTCATTTCACTCCTGCCGCGCTGTTCCCGGCGCGTTGTTGTCATTGCTGGCCTGTTGGGTCTCGCGACGATTTCCGTCTATGCCGCCGTGGACCTCACCAAGTCCTCCGATCTCTGGAGCCAGTCCGTCGCGCTCGAGTCAAAATCTGACTTCAAAGGCGCGCTGGCCAAGATGACGGACTTCAACAAAACCGGCGCCGATCCCTACCTCTTCAGTTTGCGCTCGGGATATTTGTATTTGCAGAACAAGGACTACGATCAGGCCATCGCCAATTACCAGGCCGCGGCCGGCCGCTCGCCCTCCGCCATCACCCCATTGCTCGGCTTGATTTCCGCCTACCGCGCGAAGAATGACAACGACAACGCCGAACGCGTCTGCCGCCAGGTAATCAGCCACGACCCCGGCAACGTCACCGCCCTCCAAACCTTGGGCCTGATCTACTTCGACAAAAAGGATTACCAAAACGCCAACGCCGTCTATGACACGCTGTTGCGGCTCTATCCCGAGGATACGGCCGCGCTGAGCGGCTACGGCTGGGCGCGGATTTACCTCAACCACAAAGCCGACGCCATCCCCGAGTTTCAACGCCTGCTGATTCTGTCGCCGAAGTTCCAATTCGCCCAACAGGGTTACGATACCGCGACGGCGCCGTGATGCGGGCGCATTTTCGGAGCGCTGATCCCGCATTCGCGGGACAGCGCTCCGCCTAAATATCCGTATGTGGATAAGTTGACGTACAGCGCTACGAAAATGCCCAAATCCAATCCAACCACCCCCAAAAAACTCCCATGAGCTTCAGCCATCTTCCTCTTCTGGCGATTACCGGCCTTGGCCGCGGGGAAAACCCGCAGCCGGGCGCGGCCGTTTTGGCGAGTCTGCGCCGGCGGTGGCCGAACTTGCGGGCGGCCGGGCTGGTATACGACGCGCTAGAGAGCGGGGTTTACGCGCAGGATTGTCCCGAGGCAGCGTTCACACTGCCATATCCGTCATGTGGGGCGTCAGCGTTTCTGGCTCGGCTGGATGAAATACGGAAAGAGTTTCCGTTCGAAGCGCTCATTCCCACACTCGACGCGGAGATTCAACCGTTGCTTTCCCTTCGTGGAGAACTTTCCCGCCGCGGAGTGCTGGCGATGTTGCCGGACGAAGAGGCCTTCCAATCCCGGCACAAGCAGAACCTGCCAATCCTCGCGGCAAAGGCGGGGGTTCATGTTCCGAAAACGCATATCGCAAACACCGCCGAGGAGGCGGAACTCCTGGCCGCGGCCATGGGCCCCGTGATGATCAAGGGCCCGTTTTACGAAGCCGTGCGGGTTACCCATCCCGCCCGGGCGCGCGCGCAGGCGGCGCATGTGCTGGCGGAGTGGGGCGGGCCTGTCCTTGTGCAAGAAATTATCGAGGGCCATGAATTCAATTTTCTCGCGGTGGGCGACGGGCGCGGTGGCATGCTCGGCTCCTGCGCGCTGCGCAAGCTGGTCGTCTCCACTCTCGGCAAAGGCTATGCCGGCATGACCATCTTCGACGCCAACCTGCGCGAAACCGCCGAAGCCCTGATGCACACCCTGCAGTGGACGGGCCCGCTCGAATTCGAATTCATCCGCGACCGCCATGGCGATTTTTACCTCATCGAAATCAACCCGCGCTTCCCGGCTTGGGCCGATTTTCCCGCCGCCGTCGGCAGCAACCTCGCCGTCGCCGCGCTTGAGCAACTTTTGGAATGGCCTGCAACTCCCGTGCCCGAAGTGCCCTCCGGCAAAATGTTCATCCGCCACAGCCAGGACATTGTCTGCGACAGCGCGGATTTCGCCCAACTGGTGGGCGAAGGCCGCATCATCCGCACCGATCAAAATACCCCCCGTTCATGAATCCCCCCAAACCCGTCTACGAACCGCCGCGCATTGAACCCCTCGCCGCCGGGCGCATGAATTGCTCCGCGTTCGGCACGCGGGCCGGATTTTGCGACACAATTGCCGGCGTGCCCGTCGAGGAGCTGATCGCCACACATGGCTCGCCGCTGTTCGTGTTTTCCGAACGCACCCTGCGCCAGACTTACCGTCGCGCCCACGCCGCCTTCGCCCGGCGTTACCCGAAGATGAATTTTGCGTGGTCGTACAAAACCAATTACTTAAAATCCATCTGCTCGGTCTTCCACGGCGAAGGCGCGCTGGCGGAGGTCGTTTCAGATTTCGAATATGAAAAGGCCCGGGCGCTCGGCATCCCCGGCGAAAACATCATCTTCAACGGCCCGCACAAGCCCCGCGAAATTCTGCGCCGCGCGCTCCACGAGGGCGCGCGCATCCAGGTGGACAATCTCGACGAGCTCATGGCCATCGAGGAAATCGTCGGCGAGGAGGGCATTGTCGCGCCAAAGATTTCACTGCGCGTTTATTGCGATGCCGGCATCCGGCCGGTGTGGTCCAAATTCGGATTCAATCTCGAGGACGGCGAAGCCTTTCGTGCGGCCCGTCGCCTTCGCCACGGCGGATTGGTGAGCCTCACGGGGCTGCACACGCACCTGGGCACCTTCATCTTGGATGCCAGCGCCTACCGGATTGCGGCCACGAAGCTGATGCAGTTTTCCCGCCGATTGCGCGAGGAACTCGGCTTCGAAATCGACACCCTCAACCTCGGCGGCGGTTTCGCCTCCCGCAATGTCCTGCACGGCCAGCAGCAACCCGCCGAGGAAATTGTCCCCTCGTTCGATGAATACGCTGAGGCAATCTCGAAGGGCATTTTGGAAAATCTCGCGCCGGAGGCCGAACCGCCGCAGCTCTACCTCGAAACCGGCCGCGCGCTGGTGGATGAGGCCGGCTATTTGCTGGCTAGTGTCGTGGCTACCAAGCGCAACCGGCGTTTCGCCGATGTCACAGTGTCCGCGCCCAAGGCCAAATCACCCCCGCAGGCCGCGATGTCGCAACCCGGCGGCCCGGCAGTGATTGTGGACGCGGGCGTGCACCTTCTTTACACCTCGAACTGGTATCGCCAGAAAATCCTGCCCGCGCGCCTGCATTCCGGCTCCCCCGAGCCGACCACCATCTACGGTTGCCTCTGCATGAATATTGACGTCATGCAGGAAGCCACACCGCTTCCCGGCCTCAGCGTGGGCGACGCGCTGGTGATTCATCCCGCCGGCGCTTACAACATTACGCAGTCCATGCAATTCATCACCTACCGCCCGCGGGTGGTAATGGTGATGGAGGACGGCACGGTCGAAGTCATCCGCGAGCGCGAAAACTTGGCGCATATCGAATCGTTGGAGCGTCTGCCGGAAAAATTGGCGAAGGTAAACGGCGACTCGGGGGACGCATCGGCCCGGTCGGCCATTGGTTTTCCCACCTCCCCTCTGGCTCATCCCGCGCTCCGCGTCCTCAGCCAATTCACCCGATGAAAAAGCACCTTTCCAGTCTCCGTCAGAATGTCCGCGCCGTGTTGCTGGCCTACGCGGCGGTGATTTTCAGCGGCAATCTCGCCGTGGGCGCCTTACTGTGCGCCGCCTCGCTACTGTGTCCGTGGATCGGCGTGGCGGGCCTCTGTGGCACCATGATTGCGCTGGCTGCGACGCGCGCCGCCGGATTTGACCGCGCGGCTATTGACGACGGACGATTACTCTTCAATTCCCTGCTCTGCTGTTTGTCTCTCGGCTGCTGGGCGCCGCCGGGGGCATTGTCCACCGCGCTCTTTGCGGTATTGTTGGTGGCGGTTTCGCTGGTCGCCCTGGGTTGCACGCTGCTTCTGAATCAAATGACGCTCGTGTTGGTCGGCACGGCTTCGCGGAGCCTGGCGTATTGCGTGGTCGGCGCGGGCTTGAATTGGTTGCTCACGCGGTTGATCCCCACGGCGAATTATCCGGCGAATACGGTGCTGGTGAATCCTTCCATTCCCATGCCGGCGGCGGTGGATTTGTGGGCGCGCGCGCTCAGCACGTTTTTCTTTTCGCCCACCGTGCTGGCGGGATTGGTCGCGACGGCCGCGCTGCTGCTCGCCTCGCGCTTGAGTTTTCTTTACGCCTTGGCCGGCTTTGGCATTTCCTCCGCCATTTTATCTTTGCTCGGCTTTTCCCTGCCGCAGTCTCCGTGGCTGCAATTGGACGCCATTCTTTGCGCCATTGCCCTAGGCGGCGTGTTTTTTGTTCCCTCCCGCGCCTCGCTCCTCCTGGCGGTCATCGGGTCCAGTTTGTGCGTGCTCCTCGGCGTGGCGCTTTCCCAGGGCTTGCGCTGGATTGACGCGCCGCTTTTGACGCTGCCCTTCAACCTTGTCGTGCTCGGCATGTCCGGCGCGCTGCGCTGGCGCGTCGCCGGGCGCGAACCACGGGCCACGTTGTTTCCCGGCAAAAATCCGGAGACCACCTTTCGCGCCGACCGCCTCTGGCGCGCGCGCAATCCCGAGCCCGATTTGCCCGCCATCGCGCTGCCCTTTGACGGCGTTTGGGTGGTGACCCAGAGTTTCGACGACCAGCCCACGCACCAGGGCGCCTGGCGCCACGCCCTCGATTTCGAAGTGGCCGATGCCAATCTCCGCCCCGACCGTTCGCCTGAGGCCACGCTGGCCGATTTTCCCACTTATGGCGCGCCGCTGGTCTCGCCCGTCGATGGCCGCGTCGCCCGCCTCGTGGATGACGTGGAGGACAACGACATCGGCGACAACAATTTCGCGGAAAACTGGGGCAACTCCATCGTCATCGAAATTGCACCGGCCTTGTTCGTGCAACTCTCGCATTTTCGCCGCCGGGGTTTCAAGGTCCGTGAGGGCGACCGCGTGCGCCAGGGGCAATTGCTGGGCTATCTGGGGAATTCGGGGCGTTCGCCCGTGCCGCATCTCCATTTGCAGATGCAGGTGCTGCCGGAAGTTGGCTCGCCGACGATTCCGTTCTGCCTGCAAGGCTATCGCACGCCCGCTGGCGATGGACGGTGGAATCACCATTTCCGCGGGCTTCCGCAACGCGATGAACCCGTTGCCGGTGGCCGCCGGAGCCGTTGGGTGGAGGAATGTTTTGCGCCCGGCACCCAAACGGAGCGCGCCTACCGCGTCTTCACGGCCCGCGGCGAAGAGCGCGAAACCATCCGCCAGGAATGGACCCCCGGCGGCGGCCTCACGCTCCATTCCGTCGAGCATGGTGCGCGCGCGCGTCTTGTCTCGGGCGAGGGCCACTTTACGCCGGTGGAATTTTCCGGCTCCCGCAAGAGTCTGCTGGCGGTATTCGCCGGCGCCGGCCGCATTCCCCTCAACCCTGCGGCGAGTTTGCAGTGGACGGATTTCGCCGACCCCACCTGTGGCGCTCATTGGGGCCGCAAATTGTTTGACGATCTCCTCGGCCCCTTCCTTGGCCGCACCCCGCAGCCCTGCCAGGCCGAAGTCATTTCTTTCGACGTCTCGGAGAAAAAATTTGCCGTGCGCTGGACTGCCCCGGACACTTTTAAAACGGAGCTCCATTTTGGCGCCAACGGCGGATTGATTTCCGGCCGCCTCGAAACCCAAAACCGGTGGATTCACTTCCTCGCCGTGGACGCCGTGCCCGCCGCGCCCGAAGTACCTCAAACATCGCGCACGCAGCGGAAACCGGTGTTGCCCGTCGAACTGTCCGGCGTATTCCCGATGCGCGCGCCGACGCGGTAGCGGTTGCAATAAGAGGAATGGCAAAGGTAGCTGCCGCCGCGAATCACTTTGCGGTCGCCGGTCGGCGGCCCCACGGGATCCGCGCGCGGGCCGTTGACGTGAAACCTCGGGCTGAACCAATCGGCGCACCACTCCCAGACGTTGCCCGCGACATTATAGAGGCCGTAGCCATTGGTGGGAAAACTCTTGGCGGGGGCCGTGCCGCTGTAGCCATCCTCGGCCGTGTCGTGCATCGGGAATTTGCCCTGCCAGATGTTGCACATATGTTTGCCGTCGGGGTATAATTCGTCGCCCCAGGCATATTTTTTCTGCACCAGCCCGCCGCGGGCGGCGCATTCCCATTCGGCTTCGGTGGGCAGGCGTTTGCCGGCCCACGCGCAATAGGCTAGGGCGTCGTTCCAGGAAATGTGCACGACGGGGTGGTCCCAGCGTTTTTTGATGTTCGAGCCTTCGCCCTCGGGATGCCGCCAGGTCGCGCCCTCGATTTTGCACCACCATTCGCTGCCGGTGACGCGCTCGGTGACGCGGGCGATTTGTTGACGTGAAAGAAAGAGATGAAAGACAAACGACCAGCCAAAGCGCGCGGCCTCGGTCTGGTATTTGGTGGCGTTGACGAAATCATTAAACTGCTCGTTGGTGACGCACGTGGCGTCCAGGTAAAACGGCTGCACGGAGACCGACCGCACGGGGCCCTCGCCATCCGCCGGCCAGCCATCCGCATCAGCGGAGCCCATCAGAAATTCGCCGCCGGGAATTGCCCGCATTCCGGCCAATTTCCCCCGGTTCACCCGCACCAAATCATTCCCCGGTGCCACTGGGGCGGACACGGAGGCGCCCAGGTCGCGGGAAGGAGTACAGCAGGAGTCGCCGTTCATGGGGGATGGAATTGGAAGAGTGAAGAGTAAAGAGTGAAGAGTAAAATTTAATCCACACTAATCCCTGAGCCATCAACATTGAACATTTAACGCTTAACTTTTAACTCTTTATTCCTGTATTCCGGCTGCTGAATGGCGCTCGCGAAGCCACGAAGGCACGAAGAATCATCGAGGGCGAGGCGATTTCTTCAGAAAGTGGTCTGCTCACGTTACATCGCTCCAGCCCGGGTTGAACGGGGTTCGCTCCAAACCAGCATCCATGGACCATTTTCGCGGGTGAATTTGCCGAGGCCGGGGTGGGGGGTCATTATGCGCACGCACGCGGCGGGCGAGGTCATTGGTATGCCCAACGTAAAATTTCCCCATGGGGTTCTGCAGAATATAGACCCAAAACTGAATAGAAAAAACGTGAAGCCTTAAATGGCTGCCCGGGGAGGGATCGAACCTCCGACCAAGTGATTAACAGTCACCTGCTCTACCGCTGAGCTACCGGGCATTTCGAACACTGTCAAAGGGTTGATAATTGAGATAAATGGGCTGTCGGGCAAGCAAAAGTGATTAATCCCGCCTCTGGCGGGATTCTACCGCTGAGCTACCGGGCAATCGGTATACCGTCAAACGTTCACTATTAGCAAAACGACCTGCCTGCGGGCAAGCAAAAAGGCGCGATGTTGACAGTTTGACATCCTCGCCGTTTTGCGCCAGCCTTGCCGTTAATGCGTTCTTGGTTCCAGCGCGGCTTTGCATTGCTGCTCATCCTTGCGGTGGGCGTGGCGGGGAATCTCCATCTCCCCGTCATTCAGTCGATCGCCTGGGCGCGGATGTATTCGCAATACCGCCAAGTTTATTCGCCCGAGATCGCCGCCAGCATCACCTTTAGCGGTCAATATCCCTGCAAATTGTGCGAATTGGTGCGCTCTGCGGAAAAGGAACGCGAAAAGGTTCCTAATCTCACTCTGGCCAGTTCCCGGCTGTTGCTGCCGTTACCTCAAATTGCGGCCGTGGCGGTGAATCCCCCCGTTGTGCAAAGCTGGAGCTGGTATGAGCCGGCGGTGCAGGTACCTATGGGTTCTGCGCTGCCTGAGTTGCCGCCTCCCCGGGTGGCATAAATCTTTCCCGGCTTTTCCGGGAATTGGTCAGGTTTCGGGTGGCGGGCCGGTGCGCTTTGGGCGCAAGGCCGCGGCCCTTTCAATAGGCGCTTTCGCGCGTGCATCGCTTGGTTTCATTCCTGGGTCATGGATTTTTATAAAAATCCCGGCCCAAAAATTCTATTTCGTCATGAAAAAACTTCTTTCCGTTGCCTTGTTGTTCATCCTCTCATCGGCGTCCGTCTGGGCGTGCGATTCCTGCGGCTGCGAATTCTGCGAGCCCGGCTCACAATTGTTTACCAGCGTCTTTGGTTCGAATGCCACGCCGCAGGAGGCGTACTTCTTCGTCCGCATGGCGGAGCAGTATACCGACTTCAGCACGGCGCAGCAAGACGGGTCGAAGATTGCCAACCCGTTCAACCAGTTTGAATACAGTTCCATCACCCAGGTCATCCTCGGCTACCAGTTTACGAATGACTTCGACGTGACCGTGAGCCTGCCGTTTATCTTCCGGTCGTATCAAATTCCGGACATTACCTCGACGAGCACCGTGCGCGGCCATGCCAACGGCTTGGGCGATATGACGATCGTGGCCAATTATGTCGTCCTGCGCAAGGAAGACCCTGATTGGGGCTATAGCTGGCGCGTCTCCGCCGGGGTCAAACTGCCGACCGGAGACGACAGCCTTCTTGACCAGGAAGATCCCGCGGCGGCGCCTTCGGAATTGAACAATCCCGCCAGCCTCGTCGGCGGGCACGATCTCGCCCTCGGCAGCGGCTCCTACGACGCCATCATCGGCACGGGCCTCAATGTTCATTGGGGGCGCGCTTTCGTTACTGCCGACGTGGATTACGTCATCCGTGGCACCGGCCGCGATGATTACCGCTATGCGAACGAATTCAGCTATGCCGGCGGCCCGGGCTACCGCGTCATCCAAAACGCCGACTATTCCCTGAGTCTGCAACTCCTCGCCAGCGGCGAATACAAGCGGACCGACACCGTGCAAAACACGGTAACGGATGATACCGGCATGACGAGCCTAATGCTTGGGCCAAAAATTGTTCTAGCCACGAGCAAAGGGATTAATGCCAATGTCGGGCTGGATTTGCCCATCGTCCAAAATAACACCGGGGCGCAGATGGTGCCGACGTATCGTATTAAGGCCGGTCTGACCTACCGGTTTTAGCACGGTTGGATATGAGCCGGAGGGCGCAGCAACACTGCGCCCCTGCGTTTCGCGGCCTGGTTACAGGTCCGGGCACAGTCTTGCTGCGCCCGTTTCCTGGGTTGGAAGCCCGCGAAACATCCTGCGAAATCGGCTTGAAATGCGGGCCAAGGTGCGATGTTATCATGCCTTGGACCGTATTGGTGCGGTAGCCAAGTGGTAAGGCCGGAGTCTGCAAAACTCCCATTCGTCGGTTCGATTCCGACCCGCACCTCCATTTTTCAGATGCTCCGGCGACCGGCGGGAAATAACGATGGCCGTTGGCACAGGCTCACATGAACGAAATTTCATTTCCCTGCTGGCGAATGAAAATCGGTCTGGCGCCGCCGGCGAGTGCGGTGGATTAGATGCATGAAACGGAATCCGCCCAAATTCCCGCCCGATCTGTCCAGCGCACCATGAGAGTATTTGACTTAGGGGAAGGAAAATCTTTCTTTTAGAATTTCTTCAACCTGCGCAACCATCTCTCCCCATGACTCCATCAATCCCCGGCACCTCATTTGTGCCTCTAAAAGGTTCACGCCGCTGCCACCGTCCTGGATCGGTGGTGCTGGGTCGATCGGACAGCACTGAATGGTGCGAAGTCACGGTCAAAGTTAGGCGCAAAGCCCCTTTGCCCGAGCCGGTTCCACACCAACCCATCAGCCGGGCCGAATTGGCGACCAAATATGGAGCTGATCCGAAGGATCTTGACACGGTGGAACGGGTATTGACCCCGTTCGGTTTGAAAGTTTCGTCGAAGAATTCGGTCACTCGCGCAGTCAAGGTCGTCGGTCCGGTCAGCGCGATGGAACGAGCCTTTGAGGTTCGGCTGCAACGAAACAAATGGGACGGGGTGCTCTACCGCGGCCGGGTCGGCGAGATTAATTTACCCGAGGAACTGAATGGAATTGTGACAGGCGTTTTTGGCCTGGACTCCCGACCGATGATCAATCGCCGCCGTTCGCCGGGTTCGCCGGTATCCTTCACGCCGCCAGCGCCGGGACTCCGCAGTTGGTATTTTCCGCAGGAATTGGCGGCCGCGTACCAATTTCCGGCGGGTGACGGGACCGGGCAAACGGTTGGAATTTTGGAGTTTGGTGGTCAGTACATAGTCGACGATTTGACGCAATTCCTCCGAATTACAGGCATGGCGCCGGCCGTTCCGAACGTGCAAGTAAGAAATGTCCGGGCACTTTCGGCGCAGGCGCAGTCGGACGCGGATTATATAACTGAAGTCATGCTGGACATCGAAGTGGTCGCCGGAATTTGTCCGCAGGCAACGGTGGTCGTGTTTTTCAGCGAATGGACTGAAAGTGGCTGGATAGATAATCTTGATGCCGCGCTGACGGATGCCGCCAATTTATCGGTGCTATCCATCAGCTACGGCCTGGCTGAGGGCAATGACATCTGGACCGAACAGGCGATGGATCATGTTAATGATGTGCTGAAGGAGTTTGCCAACGCCGGTGTAACCGTATGCGTGTCCAGTGGCGACGATGGATCGGAGAACCAGGTGCCTGACGGCTCGGCGCACGTCAATTTTCCGGCCTCCAGCCCCTATGTATTGGCCATTGGCGGCACGGCGCTCACGCGAGACACCTGGCAAGAAGTTGTCTGGCATGAGGGCGATGGCATTCGACAGGATGGCGGCGGCAGCTCCGGTGGCGGAGTGAGTACAGTCGTGCCGCGGCCGGTTTGGCAGAATGTGGACATTCGGGCGGCGAATCCGCAGTTTCTCCAGGGGCGGATCGTTCCCGACGTGGCGGCCAACGCTGCGGCGAACACGGGATATTTCGTCGTCGTCTTGGGAAGTCCGCAATATACTGGCGGAACGAGCGCCGCCGCACCGCTCTGGGCGGCGTTGATTGCCCGTTTGTTGCAAGCCGGAAAACAAGTTGGATTTTTAACCCCACTGCTTTATCAGCCGCTGGCGGGAACAGGCGGCCAGCCCCTTGGGGCGGTGGCGTGCTTTGACGTTACCCAGGGCAGCAACGCGTCCGGAAATGCCCCTGGCTACGCGGCAGGAGTCGGCTTCGATGCGGCCACCGGGTGGGGTAGCCCCAATGGCGCCCAATTGCTCAATCTGCTTTCGTGAGTGCGCCAGAATGGGCTACGTTCTCTTGAAACAAGGCGATTTGGTTTTCCGGCCCTCACCTGCCCAATGGGAGGGTCGCCCGCATTGCTATTTTTTTAAGAATACGTTGTGCGCCGGGCCAATTGGCCGAAAATGCCAGCAGGATGGTGAAAACAAGTAATCTCACGGGGCCGGAAAGGTGTGCAGACACGTTGGCGGGGGCAGCACTGTGTTCAAATGCATTTTGCGTTTCCCTTGCGCTAATAGGAAAGCGCCCTATTTTCGTTTTCTAGCCTTTCCGCTAATAACCTTTTTATGCCCGTCAACCCGCCCGCCACTCCCGACCCCGCGCCCGAACGTGTGCCGCACTTGGCGGAGTTTCTCAACGAACTGCGCGGCGAGCGCCGTCTCTCGCCCAACACTTCCCGCAACTACGAGCAGGCGGTGCGCGAGTTTTTTCTCTGGCTCAAACAGGGTGAAGGCCGGGTGATTGAGCCGGAGGCGGTGAACCGGATGCATGCCCGCAGTTTCATCATTGAAAGCCAGCGCCGGCTCGACCGCCGGACCGTGCATCTCCACGTCTCGGCCCTGCGCGCCTTTTGGAAATTCCTGTTGCGCCGCGGCCATGTTCCTTCCAGCCCGTGGGTCGGCCTCATGCTGCCCAAGCTGGCCAAAAAACTACCGCTGTTTCTAACCGAGGAGCACATGCGGACACTTCTGGCCGTGCCCGCGCAACTCGCCGAGAATCAAACGGGGGAGGGGAGTGACGGCGCCAAGCGCGCCTTCGAATTGAGCCGCGACCGGGTAATGCTGGAAGTTCTTTACGGAGCGGGCCTGCGCGTCAGCGAATTATCCAACCTTTCTTGGGGCCAGCTCGATTTGGAAGACGGCATCGCACGCGTGCGCGGCAAGGGTAGCAAGGAGCGCCTTTGCCCGCTCGGTGCCACCGCAGTGGACGCCCTACGCACCCACCGGGCCAATTTCGCCAAATCCACCGCCCACACCGTGCCCGTTCTCACCCAGGCCAATGGCAAACCCATTTCCCCGCGGTGGGTGCAATTGCGCCTGAAGACCTTCCTCAAACTCGCCGGTCTGCCCCTCGACCTCTCCCCGCACAAACTCCGCCATTCCTTCGCGACCCATCTTCTGAATAACGGGGCCGACCTTCGCGCCGTGCAGGAAATGCTCGGCCATGCCCGTCTGTCCACGACCCAGATTTACACCCACGTGGGCATCGCGCGTCTGCAGGAAGCCCACCGCAGGGCGCATCCACGGGCGTGAGTTTCGTCAATTGGCCGTGGCCGCGCCGGGGGTTCCGTTTTTGTCATTTGCCGCCAGCCTGAGGTCGAAGAATATCATCATCCGCGTGGCCAGGGCCGTGAATTCATCAAGGAAGAGATAATGTCCGTAATCCGGACTCTCTGCCTGGAGGTTGGCAAAGCCGGTTTGTTTAAGCTGCGCGAGCACGCTGGCATAACTGTTCTTATAGACGGAGTCCCGCTTGCCGACGGCATAGAAAACGGCAACGCGGCTGGAATTCTTTAATAAAGCCGGAGCCGTCAACGGCGCGGCCAAATTCTTCGACGCTGGGTCGCCGGCAAAATTGGTGGCGAAGCCGGCGAACCCGGCGAAAAGCTCGGGACGTTCCGCCAGGAGTTTGGCCCCGTAGATGCCCCCTTCGTCATAGCCCATCAAAATGACATGTTGCGGATTTACGTGGTCGTGGTTGGTGGCGAATTCCACGATTGCTGGGACGACATCCCGGCTGTTGGTATTCTCCGGCAGGGCGACCACCACATCCCGCCGGCCGGCCACCAGTCCCTCCCACATGGTGGCGAAGTTGGCCGCGGTGTCGCCGGCACCGTGCAGGCAAATAAGCAGGGTGGAAGCTGTTTTGACCGGAAATTTTTCGCGGTCCGGGGCCAGGAAGACATATTTTTCGCCGTTTTCCCCAAGGGTACGAACTTCTGACACCACCTGGCGGTCCTGCAGCGCGCGCTGCAAGGCCAGCTCCGCTGCGGCCACCTGGGCCTGCTTCTGATCATTGGCCCTGAGGGACTGATCAAAAAACTTCATCATATGGGCAATTTCGTCGGCGGTAAGGGTGTGAATTATGGGTGGGTTTTCGGCGAAGATATTGGTCACCCCCAAATCCTTGAATTGAGCCAGATTCTTGGCGTAATCGCCCCCAAAGAGTTCATCCTTGGTTCCGATGGCATGGTAGACCGCCAGCTGGTCGGCGTATTTCCGAAATCGCGGGGAAAACAATTCCCTGGCCAAATCCGACGCCACCAGCCCGAAGCCCGCAAACCAGTCCGGGTGAGTGCCCAACGCGCTGCCCGCAGCGTAGCCACCGGCGGACAAACCCACGATGAAAACCCGTTTGGGGTCCACGTGATCGCGCGCCACGGTCTCCTGAATGATTCTTGTGGTTAGCTCCACCGGATTTAAATCGCCGGGCTGGTTGTGGTCGGGGACCGCGACGATCAGATCCGTGCGATGGTCCACCAGATTCAACCAGATTTTACAAAAATCGAGCGCGGAGTCACCCGCGCCATGAAAACAAATCAAAAGGGTGGCCGCCTTGGCCGCTGGGACGCGTGAGAGATTTGGGGCGAGGAGAAAGTAGGCGCCACGGCCAACGCCCAGCGGCCGCTCCTCCACCACCATGTGGTCTACGGGCATAATTTTCACTGATTGCGCCATGGGGATTGATTCGCCGGCACCGTTTTTTGCGATGACGGTGGCGCCTTGCCGTTCGCTCCGGTCATTTTCCGCCAAGGCTTGATCGAAATAACTCAACATTTTCTTAATCGTTTGTTGAAAGGCGGTGGAGGAGATGGCCTCGGGAATCTTTTCAGTGACGGCACGCGTGAAGCCATAATTCTTAATGCGCCCGACGGACAGGTCGTAGGCCAGGACGGAATCACTCCCGGTTCCGAAAGCGTAATACACGGCCAGTTTATCTGCCCGGCCCAACAAGGCCGGGGTGGGCGACGGGGGCGGAAAATCCGTGCCAATGGCACCGTAACCGGCAAACGCTTCTGGATGGGCATTCAGCACTCGGGCACTCTCCCAGGCCCAAATGCCATATTCCATCAACACAACATGCTTTGGGTTGACATGGTCGCGAGCCACCGCATCAGCAATAATAGCGGTAACGACGTTATTCGGAATGCCATGAGGAATGGCTTCGGTTACCGCGACCGCGATATTGTCCCGCCCGGCCAGTGGCCCCGCCCAAAGCTTGGCAAAATCGGCCGCAGTGCTCGTCGTGCTTTGGAGGAAGATTATCAGCGTCCTGGATGGCGCCCGGGTCGAATCCGAGCTAACCATTACATAGGTGCCATCAGGATTGGCCAATGTGCGAGGTTCCATTGTGACCGCCGCGTTGGCATCTCCCCCGAATCCGGAAAGAAGAAAATCGGCCCCGAGACTCAAATAGAGCATGTATTTCCATTTCATGGCCGAAGATGGGGGCGTGCTATCAGGCAATACTTTTTTGCGTGCGGGTCAACGCCGTATTCAAGGCATGCCAGCGCGGGGTCAGGGCGTGAATCCAAAACCGCACCCGGGAACTTTCTGCAGGCGGGCTGAAGGCAACGCTAATGCCTCAGGTAAAATTTGTCCGGCTGGCAGGCAAAGCTATTCCGAGCGGGTAATCAGGCGAATGCGGTTGAATTTCAAAAATTCGTCGTGCGGGTCGCACATTTCGGTTCCATTGGTTACTTGCGCCACGACTCGAACCGTAAAATCGCCGCCTTTGGGCAGGAGCTTTTTCAGGCCGGCGGAAATGTCCACCGTTTTGACGATGGGCAATAGCGGATGCGGGCGGCGGGAGTCGTAGGGGCGGACCGCGGCTTGAACCTCACAATGGCCCATATCGCCAAAACAGCCGCCGTGAGCGAAGACCTGAAAGTAACCAACGTAATGCGATTTCAAATTAGGGGCGGTTTTCTCCGTGGCCTTGGGATTGTTCAGGAAAATGGCCGCGCGATAGCTCCAGGTTCTGTGATCCACGCCGTGAAATTCCAAGAGGGCCTGGGTGAAATTGAGCACTTGGGGGTCCGCGCTCAAGGTGAGGGCGGGCGAAGTGTAATACTGCGGCTTGGGGATCGTGGCGTCGGGCATGGCGGGTACTCCTTAGATAAGAACCTGGCTGGAGGAATCGGCGTAGGTATACCCCAACGCCTCAACATGCAGCACATCGCTAACTTTCATATTAAACGGGTCCAATACCGAATCCAGCATGTGGGTGGGAATGCCCGTGCCTTGGCCAAACTTTTCCTGCCAAATGAACCACAGCCGGTCAATCATTGCGTGATGGGCCCAGAAAATCGGGTCAAACGCGGCGACGGCAATGGTGCCCATGTCGCCATGGAGCCCGCCGGTCCAACCATGGACGTCGTCATGCAAGTTTTCCAGTTGCCCGCTGAAGGCGATGAAGCTGCTCAAGGTCCACAAATTTTGAACATCCGCCGGCGTGGGCAGGCTCATGCCGGGGGAAGAGCCGGAATCGCGTTTGGTGTCCCGCTGGAGATGGCTGGCTGGATAATTAATATGGGACTTGAGCAATGGGTTGGGCTGGCCGTTGGCACCGGTCGCGGCACTGTAGGCCGTGGGAAGCTTGCTGGGTGATGACGGCGGCGTTTCCCAGTTCCACCAGTGCAAGGCGGAAGTCGGAACGATGTCCTTCAAATACTGTTCGAAATGATAAAGATAAGCCCGGTGCCAGGGAAGGAAAAGGGGATAGGTTAGGTGCTGATTGGAGTTGCCCAGAACATTATGATGCCAACATTTCCATTGCGGCACACCATGAACGCCCGCCCAATAATTAAAGCCCCGATTGTCCGAAATTGCCTGCATGCCCGCAATAGCCTTGCGCAGTTCCGCCAACTTCTGAACAGAAAGAGTGGCGACGTTTTCACGTACGGTGGGTGAAGCCATGATATGCAGTTAAAAGATGCCCTGATACGGCGCAAGCCAAAAATATCCAGCGGGTTGCACTTGTGGCAATAATTGAGTCAGGTCAAATCCGTGATGGACCCAAATGCGGGGTCAAACAACCGGCGGTAGAGCCGGATGGCCGCGCCGTCGGTCAAATCTGCGAGGAAATCGCACACCAGGCGCGCGCGGGAGGCTTGATCCTTCGCTTCACGAATGGCGGCGTTCCACCGCGCGGGCAAAAAGGCCAGTT
>Ga0265320_10001565_pt1 | contig 16452 bp, 14 predicted proteins | sample 4827metaG_FD_202087 | JGI IMG/M metagenome (GOLD analysis project Ga0265320, IMG submission 202087) | Rhizosphere microbial communities from Carex aquatilis grown in University of Washington, Seatle, WA, United States - 4-8-27 metaG | ecosystem: Host-associated > Plants > Roots > Rhizosphere >...
CCGGGACGATCTCGCTCTACAACGCTCTGGTGTCGCTCATCGCGGGAACCAGCCGGGTGCCTGACATGGTCGGCGTCCTGCAGTGGGCGTCCATCACGACGAGCGCGCCGACCGAGGCCCAGATCCACGCGACCGAGGCGGCGCTCGGCAACTGGTTCATGGGCAACCTGACCGCGCTCCTCTCGATCCTTGTCGGCGGCCTCGGCTTTGTGCTCTGGGTGGTCATCGTGTCCCTCCTGGGCCCCCTGTTCCTTCACAAGCTCCTGTCCACGGGGGCGCTCTTCATGGCGCAGGCGGCCGGTTCCACGGCGCAGTACGGAGCCGCGTCGGGGAGGTTTGCGGTGAGCATGGCCCGGGACGCGGGGATGGGGGTGGGGACTGGGTTCCTGGCACCGGGACCGGGCGCGGGCGAGCGCCTTTCCGGCGCCACCGCGGCCGCCAGCTCCCCGTTTCTGGGGTCCGTGTACGGCGGGCTTGGGTGGGCCGGGCAGGGAGCGGCCGCCTCCATGGCGGGCGCGGCGCGTGCCGTCGAGGATTCGGGTGGCAAGACTGCCGCGCCTGTGTGACATTCACCGCGTGGCGCTGCCCCCCATCATTCGATCGGTATCCGAGGGCGCCGAGCGCCTGCTGGACCGGATCCTCTGCGTCCTCGGCGCGGTTGTCTTTTCCCAGCTGCCGGAGTTCATGCAGCAGTACCTGCAGCGCCTCGAGGGCCACCTTGACGAGGCCAAACTCGCGCTGGGCCGCTTCAAGGACGCGGCCGCCCAGTCCGGAATGAGCCTGGAGCAGCTTGTCGCGGGCGCCGCGAAGAATCCCGATCCCTCGATGGGCAGGCTGGGCACTGTGGTCCACGAGGCGGCGCTGCGGGTGGACGAGCTGGCCGCGGCCGATACGGCCCTCCGCCAAGCCTCCGCCTGGACAAGGCCGTTCGTCTTCATCGCGCACGTGGATGGGGGGATCGCGAGGGCCACTCTGGCGATCTACAGGCCGGCTGTGCCGACCACAGCGGAGGGCCTCGCCTACGCCGCGTTCGGCGTCGTCCTTGTGCTGGCGCTCTACCATCTCGCCATCCGGGGCCCCATTGTCCGGCATCTTCGAAACAGGCCGGCGCGCCTGGAGAAGGCGTAGCGAAATCGAGTTGACGTCGATCGATCGATCAATCGTAATACGGTATGAATACCGTGACCATTTCGCCGAAATTCCAGGTCGTTATCCCGCAGAGCGTTCGCGAGGCAATGGGCCTGCGGTCGGGGGAGAAGGCCCACGTGATTTCATTCCGCAACCGCATCGAGATCATCCCTCTTCGGGACATCCGGAAGCTTCGAGGCTACCTGAAGGGCATAGACACGTCATTCACGCGTGAGGCCGACCGTGTATGAATGTGGTCGATTCGTCCGCCTGGCTGGCGTACTTCGCTGACGAGAGGAACGCGGATTACTTCTCGGAGGCCATTGAGGACACGGAGCTGCTGGTTGTCCCGGTGATCTGCCTCTACGAAGTGTTCAGGGTGGTGCTTCGACAGCGGGGCGAGGACGATGCGTTTCAGGCGGTCGCGCACATGGAACAGGGCGCGGTCGTGAATCTGGACGGCAACCTGGCCCTTGAGGCAGCGTGGCTGGGAGAATCCGAGAAGCTGGCCTTTGCGGACTCCGTGATCTACGCCGTGGCCAAGAGGCATGACGCGGTGATTTGGACCCAGGACGAGCATTTCGCTGGCAAGCCGAACGTCCACTTCAAGGCGGCGCAGAGGAAATCCTGAGCCTGCCTGAGGTAGCCCTTCCCAAATCCATGGACAGGCGCGCGGCCAGCGCCCAAGATGGAAGGTCACGATGCCCGATACCCTGAACGTCAACCTCGGTGACCGATCCTATCCCATCCTCTTTGCCGAGGACCTGACGGCGGAAGTGCGCGCCCTCGTCGCGGAGCTGGCGGGCGCGTCGCGGCGGATCGCCGTGATCACAGACCGAAACGTCGCGACCATCCAGGCCTCGACCCTGCAGAGCCTCTTTGCCGACGCGCCGACGCTCATCGTGCCCTCGGGCGAGGAGTCGAAGTCCGTCGCGGAGTTCGGGCGCGCCCTCGACTTCCTCGCGAACCAGGGGCTCGACCGCTCGGGCGCCGTCTTCGCGGTGGGGGGCGGGGTGGTCGGCGACCTTGCGGGATTCGCCGCTGCGTCCTACCTGCGCGGCGTCGACTACTTCCAGGTCCCGACGACGCTGCTCTCGATGGTCGACAGCTCCGTGGGGGGCAAGACCGGCGTCAACCTGAAGGCGGGCAAGAATCTGGCCGGCGCGTTCCACCAGCCCAGGCGGGTCTTCATCGCGACGGGATTCCTGAAGCTCCTGCCCCCCCGCGAATTCGCGGCGGGGATGGCCGAGGTGATCAAGACGGCCCTCCTCGGAGACCGCCTGCTCTTTGAGGACCTCGAGCGCGCCGCGCTCTCGGCCGGGGACCTGCGCCTCGCCTGGACGGTGCGCGTCTGCTGCGGCATCAAGGCGCGGCTGGTAGAGGCCGACGAGCGGGAGCACGCCGAGAGCGGCGGCCGAGCCCTGTTGAACCTTGGCCACACCTTCGGGCACGCCATCGAGCAGGTCACCGGCTACGGCGCCTACCTCCACGGCGAGGCGGTCGCGGTCGGACTCTGCGCGGCGGCCCGGCTTTCCAGGAAGCTCGGCATGGTGGCCGAGGCCGACGTGTCGCGGATAGAGTCTGTCGTCTCCGCCCACGGGCTGCCGACACGGCTCCGCTCGACCCTCTCGATCGAGAACCTGATGGCGGCGATGGCCCGCGACAAGAAGGCGCGCGCCGGGGCCCTTCGGTTCGTCCTCCTCAAGTCGCTGGGCGAGGCCGTCGTGAGGCGCGACGTCCCTGCCGCCGACGTGGAGTCCGTCTGGCGCGAGGTGGGATGCGCCTGATCCGGGGGAGAAAATTCGTGTGTTCCAGCGCCGATGCGGCTATGAGATGAGCCATGTCCGCAATCGACGAAGGCATTGTCCGCGAGTTCTTCGAACAGAACGGATTCTTCGTCCGGCAGGTGCGCAAGTACCAGGTGCAGGCCCGCCGGAAGACCGGCGACGAGGAGATCGACCTCCTCGTCCACAACCCGTCCTGGCGGAAGGCGAGCCGCAAGCCGGATTTCTTCCTATTCTCGACGGAGCTGCAATTCGTCCACCAGGCGGTCGTGGCCGTGAAACCTTGGCACACCGACGTCTTCACTCCCGCGATGCTCAAGGGCTCCCCGGAGATATTCGGCTTCCTCGAGCAGAATGTCCTCAAGCAGGCGGCGCGGCTCTTCCCGACCGAGGACGACGGCGTCGGAAGCGACGTGACGAAGATCCTGGTCCTGCCGGCGCTGCCCACGGCCGAGCCGTTCCGGTCCCAGAGCGTGGAGATGCTCAAGGAGCGCGGCGTCGACGGGATCATCTCGTTCCGGGCGATGCTGCTCGACCTGATCGAGAAGATCGACGCCAACCGCAACTACGGGAAGAGCGACACCCTCCAGGTGATCCGCGTGCTCAAGAACTACGACCTGCTGAAGGACGCTCAGCTCGACCTCCTTTCAGACAGGATGCAGACGGCGCGCCGGGCCAGGGCGGCCCAGCCCTCGCCGGCGGGCGAGTAGCGCCGCGCCGGCACCAAGAAGTTTCTCGCGCTTCGCCCCGCCAATTTTGAGATTCCACCCCAGATGAAGCCATCGATCCATCCCACGGCCATTGTAGAGGCGGGCGCGCAGCTCGGCGACGGATGCATCATCCATGCGGGGGCCATCATCAAGTCCGGCGCCATCCTGGGGGACAAGGTCGCCGTGCACCCCTATGCCGTCGTGGGGGGCGATCCCCAGATGCTGCGGTTCGACCCGGCGACGCCCACGGGGGTCAGGGTGGGGGCGGGGACGGTCGTCCGCGAGTATGTGACCATCAACAGGTCCTCGGAGAAGGGCCTCCACACGGTCGTGGGCTCAAACTGCCTGCTCATGTCCTGCTCGCACGTCGCCCACGACGCCATCGTAGGGGACAATGTGGTGATCGCCAATTCCGTGCTGCTCGCCGGCCACGTCGACGTGGGCAACCACGCCGTGCTCGGGGGCGGATCCGCCTACCACCAGTTCTGCCGGGTGGGGGAAGGGGCGATCGTCGGGGGCCTTTCGCGCATCACCAAGGACATACCGCCCTTCGTGATGGCCGCGGAGCGGGACGAGGTGGCCGGCCTGAACCTCATCGGGCTCAAGCGCCGCGGGGTCCCGCGCGACGCCATCAGGGAGCTGAAGGAGGCCTTCAGGCTCGTCTACTTCACGACGGGCAACATCCGCGCGATCGCGGCAAAGGAGCTCGCCGCAGGCACGTTCGCGTCCGCCGAGGCACGGCGTTTCCTGGAGTTCATCACGGCGGGCACGCGCGGGATAGCGCGCTCGCGGCGCGCGGGCGCCACCGACGCAGAGGACGCCGATTGACCGCCTCGCCGGGCCCCTTGAACGAGAAGATCGCCATCACCTGCGGCGACCCGGCCGGGATTGGGCCCGAGATTGTCCGGGCGTGGCTCGACTCGAACCCCGGCGGGGCGGGTGACGTCGCCGTCATCGGCCCCGCAAGGTGGCTCGCCGGGCTGCCGGCTGGCGCGCGCATGATACCCGTGGGAACGGAGGACTACGCCGCCGTTCCCGGCAAGCCGGACGGCGAGGGCTCGCTCGTCGCCTGGGCGGCGCTCGAGCGGGCCGCGGAGCTCTGCAGCTCGGGCGAGTATTCCGGGGCCGTGACGGCGCCCATAAGCAAGGAACGCCTGGCCGCGATCGGCTGGACCTTCCCCGGGCACACCGAGTTCTTCGCAGCGCGGTGGGCGGGCGATCCCACGATGGCCTTCTGCGGGGGCCGCCTGCGGATGGCGCTCGTGTCCTGGCACATCCCGCTTCGCGACGTGCCCTCCCGGCTCACGGAGGCCAACATCGCCCGGACGGTCGCCGCGGCGGACGAGCTGGCGCGCTCGGAGGGCGTGGCCGCGCCGAGGATAGGCGTCTGCGGCCTCAATCCCCATGCAGGCGAGGGCGGGCTGATCGGCACGGAGGAGCGAGACCTCATCGACCCGATGCTTGACGCCCTCCGCGCCCGTTATCCCGGGCTCTCGCGCTGCCAGCCTGCAGACACGCTCTTCGGCCGCCAGCTGCGCGGCGAATTCGACGTCTCGGTGGCGCTCTACCACGACCAGGGCCTGGCGCCGCTCAAGGTCATTGATTTCGAGGAGTCCGTCAACGTGACCCTCGGCCTCGCGCACGTGCGGACGAGCCCGGACCACGGCACCGCGTTCTCCATCGCGGGGAAGGGGACCGCGAGCCCGCGGAGTTTCTCAAACGCCGTCGCTGTCGCCCGGCGCTTGATTCGCGCCCGCAATGGGCGATAGTGGCTGGATGTCCGACCTGGCCACCCTTTCAGCGCCTGCCGCCCCGCCCCTGGTACGGGAAGGCGGCGAGAGCCTTGTCCGACTCACCGATTCGGCGGGAACAAAGGTCCGCGCGCTGGTGGCGCGCGAGAACCAGGGCGAATACCTGCGCATCGCCATAACGGGCGGCGGATGCAACGGCTTGAGCTACAAGCTCAGGTTCACCCCGGAGCCCAAGCGTGGCGACATCCTGGTCAGGTCGGCCGGGGTCGCCGTCGTCGTCGACCCCAGGACGGCCCTGTACCTCAAGGGCACCCAGCTCGACTATTCGACGCAGCTCATCGCCGGGGGCTTCAAGTTCACCAACCCGAACGCGAAGGCCAGCTGCTCCTGCGGTGAAAGCTTCAGTGTTTAGGTGTTGTATTCGAGGCAGTTTCGGGCGACCGTCACCTGACTCTACACACCCAGCAGCGTAATATTTGATGGCAATACCGACTCCTTCGGCCGCCCCAGGCGGCAATCGTCCAAGCGGACAATACCAGCGCCGCAACAACGATCCGTTCGCGAACATACGCCGCAACCACCGTATCAAGGTTCCGCAGGTTCGCGTGATCTCCCCGGAGGGCAAGCAGCTCGGGATTCTGGACACGCCCAAGGCGGTCAACCTGGCGCTTGAGGTCGGGCTCGACCTCGTCGAGGTGGCGCCCAACGCGACGCCTCCCGTCTGCCGCATCATGGACTTCGGCAAGTACGTCTATGAAGAGTCGAAGAAGACGTCCCACTCGAAGTCGACAGCGAGCAAGATCAAGGAGATCGAGTTCACGGCCCGCATCGCCCCGAACGACTTCAACACAAAGCTGCGCCACGCCGAGGAGTTCCTCGACCATGGCAACAAGGTGAAGCTTCGCCTCAAGTTCCGCGGGCGCGAGATGGCCCACACGGAGCTGGGCTTCGAGGTGATGAAGCGGGCGGTCATCGACCTCGCGGGCATGGGGCACCCGGATGCCGACCCGAAGCTCATCGGGCGAAACATCCACGTCATGCTGACGCCGCTTCCCGCGAACAAGCGCAAGGCCAAGTTTCACGTGAAGGAAGGCGAGGGCGACGAAGAGGCCGCTTCTTCCCCCCCGCGGGCCGCGGAAGCCTGAGCCCGCCGCGGCCATGCGCCTGGCGGCATTCGCACTCCTGCTGACGGCGGCAATCCCCTTCGCGCGCGCCGGGGCCGAGCTGCCGGCAATCCTGAACAAGGGGATCGCCTACGTGGCCCTCGATGACGGCGCCTCGCATCTCGGGCTGCGGCTGGAGCGGTCCATCCCGCCCACGACCCTGATGCTCAAGGACGGCGCGCAACCCGTCGCCCGCCTTGCGGACAATAGCCGCGACGCGGACATAAAGGGGCTACGGGTCTTCCTGGGCGACCCGGTGATCGAGCGCGGCGGCAGGTTCTACATGAGCCGCAACGACTATGAGTTTCGCCTGGTCCCCCGCGTGCGGCCCGACCTCTGCGGCGCGGTCCCGCGGGTGCCGAAGGTGATAGCGATAGACCCGGGTCACGGGGGCTCCGACGAGGGGACGGAGAACAGGACCTTCCACACCATGGAGAAGACGTACACGATCGACGTGGCCGAGAGGCTGAAGAAGCTCCTCACCGCGGCGGGCTACACCGTCGTCCTGACGCGCGAGACCGACGTCGACGTTCCCAAGCCCGTGCGCTCCGAGATCGCGAACGTGGCGAAGGCCGACATTTTCGTGAGCGTCCATTTCAACTCGCTCTACCCGAACACGAAGACGACCGGCGTCGAGATCATGCTTTTTCCGCCCAGGACGCAGCGCTCCGCAAACTCCTGGAGCCTCGGCCAGAAGAATGACGCTGAGGAAGCGCCCGCGCCCATCAACGGCTTCAACGCCTGGAACACGGTGCTCGCGGGTGCCCTGCACCGGCGCGTCCTCGATGCTCTCAAGACAGGCGACCGCGGCGAGAAGTTCGAGCATCTGGCCGTGCTGCGCGGGCTCAAGTGCCCGGGCGTGCTCGTCGAGTCGGCCTTCCTCTCGAGCGACGCCGAGGCGCAGCGCCTTGCGACGCCCGCCTACCGCGACACCATCGCCGCGGCTATTCTCTCGGGGATACAGGACTACACGGACTTAATCCGGCGCCTGGCCCCGGCGGCCGTGGCAGCACCCGCGGTCGACCCGGCCCAGGCTCCGGTTTCGGCCCCGCGGTCGCAGCCAACCCGTCCCGCCGGCGGCCCATGACGCGGCAGCAGAAGGTCACGGCCCCCCAGGCGCGCCGTTTCCTGCGGCGCGCGCACCTCGTCGACGCGAGGGCCCCCGACATTGGCTCCGCGATAGCGCACCTGGGGTACGTGCAGATCGACCCGCTCAACGTGTGCGGCAGGATGCACGACCACATCCTGCGGAACAGGGTCGAGGGGTACCGCGAGGACGGCCTCATGCGCCACCTTCACGGGGACGACGGCGCGGGCAGGTTGAGCAGGGAGGAGCGGACCGCCTTCGAGCACCACCTGCCCTCCACCGGCATCCTCGTGGCCTTCCCACTCGACGCCTGGCCGCATCTTCACGCGGCGATGCGCGCCCGCACGAGGGAGCAGAGCGCGTGGATGGGCAGGCTCACGCCCCGCGAGAAGGAGTTCTCGGTGCGCATCATGGAGCGCTTCGCGGAATCCGGCGGGCTCGGGCCCGAGTCGTTTGCCGACGACCGGAAGGGAAGGAGGGTCTGGGGTTCGGCCACCCTGGCCAAGTCCACGCTCCAGAAACTCTTCTTCCACGGCCGCCTCCTGATCTGCGGGCGCCAGAGCAACCGGAGGCTCTACGACCTGCCCGAGCGCGTCCTCCCCAAGGCGGTACTCGCCGAGCGCGAGCGCACCGAGGAGGAGACCGCGAGGTGGCTCGCCCTTTTGCGCCTGCGCCAGCACCGCCTGGTGGCGCTGAAGCGGGCGGAGCTTCCGCTTGTGGAGGACCTCGTGCATCCGGTCGCCGTCGAGGGGGGGCCGGTCCTCCACTGCCTGAAGGCCGACCTCCATCTCCTCGAGGAGGCAGGGCCGGGCACGGGCGAGGAGCCGCTGCTCCTTGCGCCGCTGGACCCCATCATCTACGACAGGCGGGTCACCCGGGAGCTGTGGGGATTCGACTACACATGGGAGGCCTACACGCCGGCCTCGAAGCGGAAGCGGGGCTACTACGCCCTCCCCATCCTCGCAGGCACCGAGCTCGTCGGGCACGTCGACATGAAGGCGGACCGGAAACTCAACCGCCTAGGCGTCGTCTCGCGCAGCGTCCGCGGCGGCCACGCCACGGCGCCAGCGGTCAAGCAGCTGGCCCTTTTCCTCGGCCTCGGGCGCCACTGACCTCAGAAGGCGCCGGCGGCTACATGGCCCTCGCCCCTGGCGGGCTCGAACCACTGGGCCGGGTCGCTCTCGCGGTCGAACTCGGGGCACTCCTCCGCCAGCTTGCTGCGGAGGCGCTCGCGGGCCCGGGCGATACGGCTCTTCACGGTCCCCACGTTGATCCGGAGCTCCGCGGCGATCTCCTCGTAGGATTTGTCGAGGATGCTGCGCATGGCCAGGATCTTTCGGTGGGACGGCTCGAGCTTTGCCATGCACGCCTCCACGGCGCTCGTGAATTCATTTCGCGAGCTCTCCTGGGCGGGATCCGGGTCCGTCGCCGACAGGAGGTCCGAGAAGGTGGAATCGCCCTCCTCGCCGAGCGTGGCGTCGAGGGAGAGCGTCGCGTGCCGGCGCCTGCGGAAGAAGTACCAGTAGCGGTTCCTCGCCAGGTTGACCGCGATCCGGTGGAGCCACGTCGCGACCGACGAGTCCCCGCGGAACCGCGAGAAGCCCCGATGGGCGCGGACAAAGGTGTCCTGGGTGATTTCCTCGGCATCCGCATGGTTGCGGAGCAGGGCCATGGCGGCCGCGAATACCCTGGTCTTGTGGCGGCTCATGATCTCCCCAAAGGCCGAGTCATCGCCGCCGTTGAATCGCCGAACAAGGTCGGCGTCGTAGAGAGCTTCAGTATTCATAGCGGGAATTCCTGTACCTTGCCTCATGCCAGAAATTGTCATGACCGTGTAAGATGCTTTAGCACTGTATGTTGCATGCCATTTACGATAGCCTGCCTTATTGTAATACTCCCAAAATCGTGCATTTTGCGGCTGGTTCCTTCTTCGATACCCGCAGTTGGCACGACACGGGATGCCACTTCGGGCTTAATACGGCGGCATCGGGCTTCCTAGGGCTTCGATGCTTGACTGACGCCGATGCCGGCGATGTCCCCTAGGGAATTCCCATGACGGCGCTTCCGAACATCGTCCACCTGGACGCCGACGCATTCTTCGTCTCCTGCGAGCAGGCGAGGGATCCCTCGCTGGTCGGCAAGAAATGCGCCGTCGGCGGACGCGAGCGGGGGATCATCTCGTCGGCGAGCTACGAGGCCAGGGCCTGCGGCGTCTTTACGCCGATGCCGACGTCGCGGGCCCTTCGCGTGTGTCCCGACCTCATCATGATCCGGCACACCTCCGGGCTCTACGGCGACGTCTCGCGGAGGATGTTCGACCTCTGCGAGACGCTGACCCCTCTCGTCCAGCGCAACTCGATCGACGAGGGCTACCTCGACCTCGAGCCGTGCCGCCTAGGCACGGTGGATTCCGTCGAGCGGGCAGTGCGGGAACTCCAGGCGAGGATCTGGGAGGAGCTGAGGATACCCGTCTCCATGGGGATCGCGGCCAACAAGCTCGTCGCGCAAATTGCCTCAAAGCTGCGCAAGCCGCGGGGATTCGTGGTTGTTCGGCCCGGCGAGGAGGCCGCGTTCATGAGGCCGCTGCCCCTGGGACGACTTCCCGGGATAGGAGCGAAGACGGAGGCCGCGCTCTCAAAAGCCGGACTTCTGCTCGTGAGCGACATCCTCGCGCGCGGAGAGAGCGAGCTGGCGGCGGTCTTCGGCCGCGACTGGCGCCACGTGCTGGCCGTGGCCCGCGGCGAGGACGACAGCCCGGTGGATACGGAGAGCGAGGACGCCAAGAGCTATTCGAAGCAGGAGACCTTCGCACAGGATGTCGGCGATTTTGCCGCGATCGAGCAGGTGGCGAAGCGCATGCTGGACGAGCTGCTGCCGTTGGTCCGCGCGGACCATGCCAAGGTGCGGACGATCACGGTCAAGGTGCGCTATGCAGACTTCACTCAGGAGTCGCACGGGCAGAGTCTCGAGGCCGCAACCGACATCGAGGCGCCGTTCTATCCGCTCGTGGCGCCCCTGCTTCGCGGCGCGTGGACCAAGCGCAGGCCGCTGAGGCTGGTGAGCGTGAGGCTTTCCGGAGTCGGCGGCGGACCTTCGCAAATGGAAATGTTCGGGCAGGCGGACGAGAAGCGCAGGAAGCTGGCGGGCGTGATGGACCAGCTCAACCGAGGGGGGCGGGATTCCGTCGTGATCCACGGGCACCAGCTCCCCGTGGCAAAACGTAATCAAAAATAGGATACATTTGCTCCGGCGGACGCTTGGTCGCAAAAGAGGCCTCCTGGGTCGACCCGGGGCCGATTTCGGCCTCGGTTGGCCTGGCTGGGGCGGGTTTTGGCCGGGTGCCCGAGAATTTTTGAAAAAATTAACATTCCAGACGCACAAACCTGTTGACGACCGAAATCCAAAGCTCAATAGGTTGTGGCCGTTCGGGGCACTGACCACATCCTGTTGTGGTCAACAACGCGTAAATAAGTTCCAGCAACTTTTGGTCGCCTAGGCTTATTTTGCGTCGGAAAAAGCCCCTGTTTACCCCGCATTTCCCTTTTTTCGTCGTCCGCATCCATGCAAAAGATCTTCCAGGTAGGTACCAAGACATTCGTCCTCGACCAGGCGAAGGCCGAAGCCGCGTTCGCAGCCAAGCGCGTGATCAACGGCAGGCAGACCATGACCTTCAATCTCCTGCCGCTCAAGTACCAGTGGGCCTACGACCTTTACCGGACAATGAAGGCGAACCATTGGGAGCCGGAGGACATCCCGATGGGCAAGGACATCGAGCAGTGGCGGGACACGAGGGCCGTCTCTGACGTCGAGCGCTGGATCATCAGGATGGGCATCGGGTATTTCTCGGCTGCGGAGGGGATCGTGGGGGACAACATCCAGCACGTCGTCAGGGAGATGGTGACCGCGCCCGAGCTGAAACTCGTCCTCGGGCGCCACGCCCACGAGGAGAACATCCACGCCGACTCGCTCCTCTACATGATCGCCTCCCTGGGGATCAACCCCCACGAGTGCGAGGCGATGTTCGAGGATGTCCCGACCATCGTCCGGAAGAATGAATTTGTAACGCGGATTTCACGTGAGCTCCGCAGGGACCTTGATCTGACCAAGCCTGAAAACAAGAAGTTGTTGGCTTCCAACATCTTCGTATTCGGCCAGTGCATGGAGGGGACCCAGTTCTACGGGCTTTTCGGCATGATCCTTTCGCTGTACCGCCAGAACAAGTTTCCCGGCATCGGGCAGATGTTCCGGTACACCCTTCGGGATGAGTCCAATCACATCGAGGTCTTCCGCAACCTGTTCATGGACTTGATTGAGGAGAATCGGGAGATCTGGACCCCCGAGTACAAGGAGGAGCTTCGCGCCCTTATGCGTGAGGCGGTTTCCCTTGAGAAGGACTTCATTCGCGACTGCCTGCCCGTCAACGCGGTCGGCCTGCGCGTCGAGGACTTCCAAACCTACATAGACTACATCGCCGATCGCCGCCTCGAAGGCTGCGGTCTGGCGCCGCTCTCGGGCGGCATCAAGAACCCCTTACCCTGGCTCGCCGAGATGATGGACATAGCGAAGGAACAGAATTTCTTCGAGGGCCGGGTCACCGAATACCAGAAAGCTTCCTCATTGACTGTCGCCTCGGACGACGAGCTCTGAAAAAGAGCCGTACGAATCCGAGCATTTCAGCGCCGACCGTCCCTTCATCGCCTTAGAGGCCCCTGGATCCGCCGCCGCAGGCGTGTGGGCCCTCCATCGCTCCGCCCAAATTTTTACTATTGCAACTCTATTATACCTAGGAACCTAGACAATGAACAACATTCCACTGGCTCGCGACCTCGCCCTGAAGCGCACGGTCCATGCCCCGGTTGACCAGAAGCCCATTTACGCCTGGCGCGACGTCATCGCGCCGACCGAGATCACGCTGCCCCCCATCGTCCTCCTGTGCCCGCATGGCGAGGAGCGCTTCGACATGACCGAGGTCGCCGACACCCTCGGCAAGGCTTTCACGAATGTCTGCATTTCCCAGGGCGAAAAGGAGATATTCACGGACAAGAACCGTGCTTGGGTCGCCCAGATTTGCCGCGAGCTCGCAGGGAACCTGGAGGAGATGGCCCGCAAGCAAAACCCGCTTCGGCTCACGCTCAATGCGCTCTACGAGCTGATCGAGAAGACCCTGGTCGACAACAACGCCTACATGGTGGCGAAGAGCCTTCTTCTCAACCGCTCTCGGAAGCTGTCGGTCAGCCGCGAGTCCGCAGCCCAGAGCACGGTCCGGGTCATCCGCAGGAACAGCCAGATCGTGCCTTGGAATGACCACAAGGTTGAGATTGCGATCCGGAAGACCTTTCTATCCCTGGCCCGTGACTCGGCGCCGGCTGTTGCGATCTCTAAGGCCGTGTCGGATCGGGTAAATGCCACCAACCAGGCCTTTGTCCGGATCGAGGAAGTTCAGGATATTGTCCAGGAGGAGATCATGAAGGCCGGGCACTTCAAGGTGGCTGAGGCCTACATCCTTTTCCGGGCCGAGCGCGCCGTGGCCAGGGAGAATGGCACGGATTTGGTCGGCTCTGCGCCTGAAAAGGCGGTACTCGGCCAGGAGACCCTAGTAGTCGTCAAGAAGCCCAACGGGGAAACGGTCCTTTGGGAGGGAGCCGACCTTCGCAAGAGGATCGAGTTCGCGATGACCGGCCTCGACCTCTGCATGACGAGCGACGAGATCGAGTTCGAGCTGCGGCGGGCGGTCTACGACCAAATCTCCCAGAAGGACCTGGACGCGACGATCATCCTCAATTCCAAGACCCTCATCGAGCGGGACGCGGATTTCGCAAAATTTGCCGGGCGGATCCAGCTCACCTATATTTACGAGGAGGTGCTAGGCTGGGATATTGTCCGTGACGGAATTGCGAAGCTGAAGGAAAGCCACCAGAAGGCCTTCAGAAAATACGTTGAGCACGGGATCGCTATAAAGCGGCTTAATCCCCGCCTTTTGGAATACGACTTGGCACGAGTCGCGGGCGCCCTCGATCCATCGTCGGATCTCGAGTTCGATTTCCTAGGGGTACAAACCCTCTACGATCGCTATCTTATCGTAGACAAGGTCTCGAAGCCCACGCGCCGCATTGAGACGCCCCAGTTCTTCTGGATGCGCGTGGCCATGGGGCTCTTCTTGGACGAAAAAGGAGACCGTGAGTCAAAGGCGGTTGCGTTATACGATCTCTATAAAACCCGCCGGTTTTGCTCGTCGACGCCGACGCTATTCAACAGCGGGACCCTGCATTCTCAGCTGTCGAGTTGCTTCCCCGGCGACACACCGGTCGTGACGGCAACTGGTCTGAAGAACATCGCAGATATTGAAGTTGGGGAGAGTGTGCTCGCCCAAGATGGCAGGTTTAGGCGTGTTCTTGGTACGCGTGCCAAGGCGAACGAGAAGCGCTTGGTGGAGCTCTCGCTTTCGGCGATGATAGGCGGCAGGTCGTGGATCCGGCCGACGGAGGATCACCTTCTCTTCGCAATCCCGGGTGCGGACATTTCCTGCATCAGTCAATGGGCCAGCGGAGGACAGTCTGCGTGCGTCGATTATCGTGGGAGGCGTGAACAGTGCTACACCGTAAAGGGCCAATATGCAGCAGTTTGCGAGCGGGCTCTTGAGGTCGATTTCATGCGCAATGCAGCCTGGATACCCGCTGGGCAGCTCAAGAAAGGTGATTTTGTGGAAATGTTGTTTCCAAGGGTCGAGCGAACCTTGGATCTGAGGCCTGCTAACTATGTCGGCAGCCTTCCACTTATTGAGAAAGATGGATTCCTATTCGAGGCGCATCAGGACGAGAAACGCTACGGCGAGCCGACGGCTAAGAGTCAGGTTAAGACCATACGGGCAAGTGTTCCACTTGACGGAAACTTTCTCAGGCTTGCTGGGTATTTCCTCTCTGAGGGCCATTGTCAGGGGTCCGATTCGGTTTTCTTCACGTTCGGACGCACCGAGATCGATTACATCTCGGATACGGTCGAGTTGTGTGAGCAGGTTTTTGGTTTAACCCCGGTCCTGCAGAAGGGTAGCGGGGAGTGCACATGCGTGGTCCTTCATTCGAAGCTTGCGACGTTATTCATGCTCGCACTCTTCGGGACGGGATTCGACAAGAAGAAACTTCCGCGGTGCGTCATGGAGGCCCCCATTTCCGCTTTGGAAGACCTGCTCGTCGGTGTGTTTCGCGGGGACGCCTGTGCCGTGCATCCCACTCAATTGACCCTTCAGCTTTCCAATCGGGACCTGATTCTCCAATTGTTCCAGGTGGCGCTTAAGATTGGAATACTTCCGATCGTTCAGAAGCCGACAATGTCGTCATTAGCGAATGTCCAACCCTATACCCTCACGGTGACACCGAGCGATGCGCCCAAACTGGCATTCAGGGTGGGCAAGGGAATAGATCTTTTTGACTTTCAGGGTGGTGACGTGAGGTGGAAGAACCGCCGGTTCTTCATCAACGGTCGCGCGTTTTACCGAGTAGATGCTGTCGAGTTCTCGTCATTTGAAGGCGAGGTCTATGACATCCAGGTCGAGGGTAATCCCTCTTTTTCCGCAGCGGGAATCTGCGCTCATAACTGCTACCTCTACTATGTAGATGACTCGATTGAGGGAATTTTTCAGCGAGGAATTGCCGAGAATGCTTATCTCTCAAAATGGGCCGGAGGCCTCGGCGGCTCGTGGACCGCGGTGCGCGGTACGGGAGCCTACATCGGGGGAACGAATGGGGAGTCCCAAGGAGTAATTCCTTTCTTAAAGCTTCATAATGATCAACTTGTAGCAGTCAACCAAGGAGGTAAACGTCGGGGTTCTGGCTGTGCTTACCTCGAATGCTGGCACAACGACATTTTCGAATTCCTCGAGCTAAGAAAGAACACGGGCGACGACCGGCGCCGTACTCACGACATGAATACGGCAAATTGGATCCCGGACCTGTTCATGAAGCGCATGGAGGCAAGAGGAACGTGGACGCTCTTCCGGGCGAACGAGGTGCCGGACCTTCACGACGCCTTCGGCAGGAAATTCGAGGAGCTCTACATCAACTACGAAAAGCTGTCGGAGGAGGGGAAGGTCCATGGGCAGAAAATCGACGCCCTGGATCTCTGGAAGAAGATGCTCTCGATGATCTTCGAGACGGGCCATCCGTGGATCACGTTCAAGGACGCCTGCAACGTGCGATCCCCGCAAGACCACATCGGTGTGGTGCATTCATCTAACTTATGCACAGAGATCACTTTGAATACGTCGAAGGATGAGACGGCGGTCTGCAATCTGGGCTCCGTAATTCTTGAGACACATCTGAATCCAGACGGCTCAATCGATCACCGTAAGCTTCGCGACACGATACGCATGGCCGTGCGCGCGCTCGACAACGTGATTGACATCAATTTCTACCCGACCGAGGCGGCGGGCCGCTCTAACAAGCGTCACCGCCCGATTGGTTTGGGTGTCATGGGCTTGGCGAACACGCTTTACATGAAGGGCGTGGCCTTTGCGTCGCCTGAGGCCGTGGAATTCAACGACGAGGCCATGGAGGCGATCGCCTACTACGCCTACGAGGCGAGCTCCGACCTTGCGGCCGAGCGAGGCACGTATTCGTCCTACAAGGGGTCCAAGTGGGACCGCGGGCTTCTGCCGCAGGACACCGTTGATTTGCTCGAGGAGGAGCGCGGACTGCCGATCCAGGTGGCGCGCGGTTCCCGGATGGATTGGGCGCCCGTGCGCGCCAAGATCGCCGCCCAGGGCATGCGCAACAGCAATGTGCTCGCGATCGCGCCCACGGCGACAATCTCGAACATAACGAACACGTCGCCCTG
>Ga0265320_10001568_pt1 | contig 16431 bp, 11 predicted proteins | sample 4827metaG_FD_202087 | JGI IMG/M metagenome (GOLD analysis project Ga0265320, IMG submission 202087) | Rhizosphere microbial communities from Carex aquatilis grown in University of Washington, Seatle, WA, United States - 4-8-27 metaG | ecosystem: Host-associated > Plants > Roots > Rhizosphere >...
GCTGGTGATGGCGGTCTACCGCGACTTCCCGCCCTTCTCATCGAAAAAGGACGGCGAGGTGGTGGGCATCGACGTGGATATCGCCAAGGCCCTGGCCAAGCGCCTGGGCCTCAAGCCCTCCATCATGGAACTGACGGCGGGCGAAAGCGTCGACGACGACCTGCGCAACGCGGTGTGGAAAGGCCATTACCTGGAACGCCGGGTGGCCGACGCCATGCTGCACGTGCCCACCGACCGGGTGTTCATGCTGCGCAACGCCAACGTGGTGATCTTTTCCCCCTATTTCCGGGAAAGGGTGGTGGTGGCCCGCCAGCCGGAACGGGTGATCAAGGACGACGACATCACCATCTTCGAGAAGGAGAAGGTCGGCGTCGAACTGGCGACCCTGGCCGATGTCTACCTCACCGCCCAACTGGCCCCCAATCATACGGCCAACGTGGTGCATTACCCCACCGTCGCCAAGGCGGTGGACGCGCTCAGGGCGGGCGAGGTGGCGGCGGTGATGGGCAACGAGGCGGAAATCCTGGCGGCGCTGGGCTCCGATCTGAAGCGCTTCCCCACCGCCCCCATGCCCGCCGCCGGCCTGACCAAGACGTGGTGGGAGCTGGGCCTGGCGGTCAAGGACAGCAACCGCCAGCTCTCCCACGTGCTGGAGGACGCCATGGCCGCCCTGCTCAAGGACGGTACCGTGGCGGCCATCTTCAAGCGCCACGGCGTGGCCCACCGGCCGCCGGAGGAGTGACATGCGGCGCCTTCTCCTCGCCCTGCTGATCCTGCTGCCGGCCGCCGCCGGCCGGGCCGAGGAAATGGCCGATCCGCTGGACTCGCCGCTGTGGCCCGAGATGCGCGCCCAGGTGCTGGGCACCGCGCCCTACGTCTTCGACGCCCGGGTGGAGGTCAGCGCCCCGGCCTCGGCCGAGAATTCCGCCCAATTGCCGGTGGCCGTGCGGGTCCACGGGCTTGCGGTGCGCGAGATCGTGCTGTTCGCCGACTACAACCCCATCCCCAGGATTCTGGCATTGCGGCCGCTGGAAGCCGAGCCCTACGTCGCCACCCGCTTCAAGATCAACATGGCGAGTCCGGTCCGCGCCGCCGCCCTGGCCGAGGACGGTCTCTGGCATGTGGGCGGGGTGTGGGTGGACGCGGCGGGCGGCGGCTGCACGCTGCCCTCGGCGGCCTCGGCCGATGCCGCCTGGCAAAGCCGCCTGGGCGAGACGGCGTCCCGCTCCTGGCCCAAGGGCAAGACCAGCCGGGTACGGCTGCAGATGATCCATCCCATGGATACCGGGCTGGCGGCGGGCATCCCCGCCTTCTACCTGGAAACCTCATGGATCAAGGCCGCCGACGGCAAGGTGCTGGCCGAACTGGACACCTTCGAGCCGGTATCCGAGAACCCCATCCTCACCCTGGAGGTCAGGGGCCGGGCCGGAGCCGACGGCTTCCGCTTCGAGGGCCGCGACAACAACGGCAACCAGTTCCAGAGCCGCATCCGCGAGGGAGGGCCGGGATGAAGCGCCTCGCTTTGGCCGCCCTGCTGCTGCTCTGCGCCGCCACGACCGGCGCCACCGAGCGGCACTATGGCCTGAGCCCCGAGAAGGTGGCGCCCGATACCTATGTCTTCGTCGGCCGCGCCGAGAATTTCTCGTCGGCCAACGGCGGCAATATCGTCAATACCGGCTTCATCGTCACCAAGACCGGCGTGGTGGTGATCGACACCGGTCCGTCGCTGCTTTACGGCCGCGAGATGCGCGACGCCATCGCCAGGGTGACGCCGCTGCCGGTGATCCGGGTGATCAACACTCATCTGCATCCCGACCACATCTTCGGCAACCAGGCCTTCGCCGACGTGGGCATCGAGGCCCTGCCCGCCACCATCCGGGGCGAGGAGACTCAGGCCAAGGCCTTCGCCGACAACATGTACCGCATGGTCGGCCCGTGGATGCAGGGCACCGAGCCCCTTCTCCCCGCTCGCCCCATTCCCCGCGCCGTGCAGACCGTCGGCGGCCACCGGCTGGAGATGATCGCCGTATCGGGCCACACCGATGCCGACCTGATGGTGCTGGACCACGCCACCGGCGTGCTGTTCGCCTCGGACATGGCCTTCCTCGACCGGGCGCCGACCACGCCCCACGCCGACGTGGCGGCCTGGGTGGCGGCGCTGGACGAGATGGCCAAGCTGCCCTTTCGCACACTGATTCCCGGCCACGGCCGACCCGACAAGGAGGGCCGCGCCATCCGCCAGACCCGCGACTGGCTGGTCTGGCTGGACGCGACGTTGGGCGCCGCCGCCGCCGACGGGCTGGAGATGACCGAGATGATGGCCCGGCCCATCCCGGACCGCTTCGCCGGTATCGCCCTGGCGCGCGAGGAGTTCGTCCGGTCCGTCTCCCACCTTTATCCGCGCCTGGAACAGGCAAGCCTCAGGAGGGCCGAGCGATGATGCGCATTCTGGTGCTGGGCGCCGGCGCCGGCGGCGGCTATCCCCAATGGAACTGCGGCTGCCGTCTGTGCCGGCGGGCGCGGGGCGGCGACGAGGCGGCACCGGCGCGCACCCAGTCCTCGCTGGCGGTCAGCGCCGATGGCGGCAAAAGCTGGGTGCTGCTCAACGCCTCGCCCGATCTCGCCGCCCAGATCAAGGCCAATTGCGCCCTGCATCCGCCGGAAGGCCGGCGCGGCTCGCCCATCGCGGCGGCGGTGCTGACCAATGCCGACGTGGACCATGTGGCCGGGCTGCTGACGCTGCGCGAGGGCCACCGCTTCGCCATCCACGCCACCGGCCGGGTGCTGGGCGTGCTGAAGGCCAACGCCATCTTCAACGTGGTCAATCCCGCCCTGGCGCCGCGCGTGCCCCTGTCCCTCGGCACCGAGACCGCCATTCAGGACGGCGACGGCCGCCCCACCGGCCTTTATGTCACCGCCTTTGCCGTGCCGGGCAAGATCGCCCTGTGGCTGGAAGACCCCTCCCTGCCCGATTTCGGCAGCGTGCCCGAGGACACGGTGGGCCTGCACGTGCGCAACGGAACGGGCAAGGGCTTCTTCTACATCCCCGGCTGCGCCTCGCTGCCGCCCGAACTGGCCCGGCGCCTGTCGGGCGCGGACCTGGTGGTGTTCGACGGCACCACCTGGACCGACGACGAGATGATCCGGGCGGGCTTTTCCGACAAGACGGCGTCGCGCATGGGCCACATGGCCATGAGCGGTCCTGGCGGCACCATGGCGGCCTTCGCGCCTTTGGGCGTGAAGCGGCGGGTGTTCGTCCACATCAACAACACCAACCCGGTTCTCGTCGCCGACACGCCCGAACGGCGTCAGGCCGAGGCGGAAGGTTGGGAAATCGGCTTCGACGGAATGGAGATGAGCCTATGACCTCCCAAACGCCCCCCATGTCCCCGGACGACCTGGAGCGCCACCTGCGCGGCATGGGCGCCGAGCGCTACCACAACCTGCACCCCTTCCATCAGATGCTGCACGGCGGCAAGGCGACACCGGGGCAGGTCCGGGCCTGGGCGCTGAACCGCTACTACTATCAGGCCATCATCCCCATCAAGGATTCGGTGATCCTGTCGCGCATCACCGACCCGGACATCCGCCGGGTCTGGCGCCAGCGGGTGGTCGACCACGACGGCGAGGCCCCCGGTGAGGGAGGCATCGCCCGCTGGCTGAACCTGTGCGAGCAGTTGGGCCTGGACCGCGACTACGTGAAGTCCACCGAGGGGTTGCTGCCCGCCACCCGCTATGCCTGCGACGCCTATGTGAACTACGTGCGCGACAACTCGGTGCTGGCGGCCATCGCCTCGTCGCTGACCGAGCTGTTCGCCCCCGACATCCACAAGGAGCGCATCGCCGGCTTCCTGCAGCACTACGACTTCGCCAACGACGTCTCGTTGGCCTATTTCAGGAAGCGCCTGGACGAGGCGCCGCGCGACGTGCGCTTCGGCCTGGCCTGGGTCAAGGAGAACGCCAAGACCGTCGACCAGCAGAAACAGGTGATCCACGCCCTGTCCTTCAAGCTGGACATGCTGTGGGCCCAATTGGACGCGCTGCACCACGCCTATGTGACCCCCGGCATGATTCCGCCCGGCGCCTACAGTCCCGAGTAAAAGGCGGCGAGGATGCATTGGACCTTTTGGTAATTGCACCCTCGTCGCCGTCAAATAGTATTCACGTACCATACGGCAAGTTCTAGGCACCAAAATAAAGGCGCCAGCTTGAATTCGTTGTCTCGACAAATATTCGCAGGCCCTTTATTTGGGCCGATCGGGGAGGACTCGACATTATGAGCTTCAAACGACATCTTGCCGGCGCCATCAGTGCCGTTGCGCTCCTGGCCGCTGCCGGAGCCATGGCCAAGCCGGTCACCGACGCCGACATCGCCAACGACCCCAACAACACCTCCGAGGTGTTGACCTACGGCATCGGCACCCAGGGCCAGCGCTTCAGCAAGCTGGACATGCTGAACCCCGACACGGTGTCCAAGCTGATTCCGGTCTGGGCCTATTCCTTCGGCGGCGAGAAGATGCGCGGCCAGGAGAGCCAGCCGCTGATCCAGGACGGCACCATCTACGTCACCGGCTCGTATTCGCGCCTGTTCGCGCTCGACGCCCATACCGGCAAGCAGAAGTGGACCTACGAGGCCCGCCTGCCCGACGGCATCATGCCGTGCTGCGACGTGATCAACCGCGGCGCCGCGCTGTATGACGAACTGGTGATCTTCGGCACCCTGGACGCCAAGCTGGTGGCGCTGAACAAGGAAACCGGCAAGGTCGTCTGGAAGAAGGACCTGGAAGACTACAAGGCCGGCTATTCATTCTCGGCCGCGCCCATGATCGTCAAGGGCAAGGTCATCACCGGCGTGTCGGGCGGCGAGTTCGGCATCGTCGGCAAGGTCGAGGCCCGTGACCCCAAGACCGGCGAGCTGATCTGGTCGCGTCCCACCGTCGAGGGCCACATGGGCACGCTCAACGGCAAGGACAACGGCATCACCGGCACCACCAACGCCACCTGGCCGGGCGACATGTGGAAGTCGGGCGGCGCCGCCACCTGGCTGGGCGGCACCTACGACCCCGAAACCAACCTGATCTTCTACGGCACCGGCAACCCGGCGCCGTGGAACAGCCATACGCGGCCCGGCGACAACCTGTACAGCGCCTCGACCCTGGCCATCGACCCCGATACCGGCAAGATCGTCTGGCACTACCAGACCACGCCCCACGACGGCTGGGACTTCGACGGCGTCAACGAGTTCGTCTCGTTCGACCTGCAAAAGGACGGCAAGACCATCAAGGCCGGCGCCAAGGCCGACCGCAACGGCTACTTCTTCGTGCTGGACCGCACCAACGGCAAGTTCATCAGCGCCACGCCGTTCGTGACCAAGACCTCGTGGGCCACCGGCTTCGATTCCGCCGGCAAGCCCAAGACCGTGCCCGAGAACCGTCCGGGCGCCCCGGTCGGCGAGGGCAAGGGCAAGGTGGTGTTCTCGGCGCCGTCGTTCCTGGGCGGCAAGAACTGGATGCCCATGGCCTACAACCCGGACACCAAGCTGTTCTACGTCCCGGCCAACGAGTGGGGCATGGATATCTGGAACGAGCCGGTCACCTACAAGAAGGGCGCCGCCTATCTGGGCGCCGGCTTCACCATCAAGCCGCTCTACGAAGACTATATCGGCGCGCTGCGCGCCATCGATCCCGCCACCGGCAAGATCGTCTGGGAATACAAGAACCCGGCGCCGCTGTGGGGCGGCGTGCTGACCACCAAGGGCAACCTGGTGTTCACCGGCACCCCCGAGGGCTTCCTCAAGGCCTTCGACGCCAAGACCGGCAAGGAGCTGTGGAAGTTCCAGACCGGCTCGGGCGTGGTGGGCGTGCCCGTCACCTGGGAGATGGACGGCGAGCAGTACGTGGCCGTGGCCTCGGGCTGGGGCGGCGCCGTGCCGCTGTGGGGCGGCGAAGTCGCCAAGAAGATCAAGGACATCCCCCAGGGCGGCATGCTCTGGGTGTTCAAGCTGCCCAAGTCCTGAAGATCCCGTCCGCAAGGGGCGGTCCGCTCAGGCGGGCCGCCCTGGCGGACGAGATCGGGCTTCTTTCCGTATTGACGGCATCCCTGTCCTTTGGAGGCTCAAATGGAGTCGAACTATGACGATGCGAATTTCCGAAGCGGGAATGCCGGTGTTATGATCCTCCCGTCGACTGGGGTCGGGCCTTTACCCGACCCCCATTTCTCCGGAGGCCTTGCCGTGCGGGTCCTGATCGCCGACGACCATCCGCTGTTCCGCGACGCGCTGCGCCACGTGGTCGGCCAGTCCTTCGACACCGCCGACTGCCTGGAGGCCTGCGACTTCAACCAGATCGGCGCCGTGCTCGCCGATGACGAGCCCATGGACCTGATCCTGCTCGACCTCAACATGCCGGGCATGGATGGCTTCACCGGGCTGTTGCGCCTGCGCGAAGACCTGCCCGACACCCCCATCATCGTCGTCTCGGCCAGCGAGGACGTGGACGTCATCGAGCAGGCCCTGGCCTGCGGCGCCGCCGGCTTCATCCCCAAGTCATCGCCCAAGGAACGCATGTGCGAGGCGGTGGGCCTGGTGATGAACGGCGAGATCTTCCGCCCCGAGGAGATCCTCGGCACCAAGACCAAGATCATCGATCCCCTGCTGGAGGAAAAGCTGGGATCGCTGACCCACCGCCAGCGCATGGTGCTGCAATTGCTGGCGCGCGGAAAATCCAACAAGCAGATCGCCTACGAACTGGACGTCACCAACACCACGGTGAAGGCCCACATGACCGCCATTCTGCGCAAGCTGAAGGTCACCAGCCGCACCCAGGCGGTGATCGTGGCGCGCCAGATCGGCCGCTTCTGAGTACACACTCATTCAGCCTTGGTCATGCCCGTGCCCGTCATGGGCATCCACGCCACACCGCTGGACCGGTTGCGCTAAATAGCATCCGCGCGAAACCACGTGGATCACCGGGACAAGCCCGGTGACGGCGGCGGAGAGAAGAATCAGTCAGACCGCCAGGACGCCCGGCTTTTGCCGTGGCGTCTTTTTGATTCTTGGATAATAGTATAGAACAAATAATTGAACCTTTGTCGTACGACAAAATCACAAAACACCAAAATTGTGCACAGCACAATATATTGCCTTTTTGTATTACGACCATTACCTATCTTATTCATATCCTTAACATGACATAGCATCGCCCCGATTTTGCCACTCGCCAGTGAGCGATATAGGGGGTTTGCCATGCGCAGAATTTCTTTGTTCTTAACGACGGCGCTGTGTTCGATTGGGGCGGTCTCTGCGCTTTCCCCTTCGGCGCGGGCCGAAATCGTCCTGATGGGCAACGATCCGGCCGGCTGGGTGTTCTCGGTCGACGGCTTCCTGAACGTCTTCGTCACCAACTCGACCAGTGATTCCGGGCCGTCCAAGGCCAACCGGACCTATCGCAACGTCGCCTATTCCATCGGCTCGGGCTCGACCAATTCCGGCAACGGCATGCACGTGATCTCGGGCTTCGTCCCCGAGACCTTCGGCTTCAACGTCAAGTCGCCCGACCTGGACGGCAACAAGCTGACCGCGCGCCTGTCGCTGCAGACCAGCGTCAACAACCCGGCCAGCCACAACTGGGACGGCGACGGCGCCTCGGGCGGCAATGTGGGCCTGATCCGCGAGGCCTTCGCCACCTATGGCGGCTCGTGGGGCGAGATTCAGGGCGGTAAGTCCCTGGGCATCTTCGGCGGCCAAGCCATCATGAACGACATGTACATCTTCGGCGTCGGCGCCGGCCTGAACTCCAAGGGCCAGGGCTACAACGCGCTGAACACCACGGTGGGCGGCATCGGCTACGGCTACACCTATGCCGGCTGGAACGGCAACGTCCGCTATACCACCCCGGCCTTCGCCGGCGGCTTCAAGGCCACCGCCGGCATCTTCGAGCCCAATACCGTCGGCTCGGACGCCTCCAACGCCGTGTCGGGCACCAAGACCACCGTGCCGCGCTTCGAAGGCGGCCTGAACTGGGCCGGCAAGGTGGGCAGCGCCCCCACCGCGCTCTATGCCAACGCCACCTGGCAGCAGGCCGGCCTGACTGGTACGCCGACCCTGATCACCGGCCAGACCTATGCCGGCAACACCAAGAACGTCAGCATCTACGGCGGCGAAATCGGCGGCAAGGTGTCCATCGGCAGCGTCGATCTGGTGGCCCACGGCTATTACGGCGAGGGTATGGGCCTGTCGGGCGCCCAGTTGTCGTTCGACAGCATCGACGCCAAGGGCGAGGCCAAGACGGGCTACGGCTTCTATGCCCAGGCCGGCTACAATTTCGGCCAGGGCACCACTCTGTCCGCCCGCTACGGCGCCTCCTACGTGGACCAGACCGCCTACGAGAAGGCAGAGGGCCTGACCAGCGCCAGCACCGTCACCTACACCATGACCAGCAAGGACATGGCCGGCGTCCAGTTGCGCCACGAGATCAACAAGTGGGTCCGCGTGGTCGGCGAATACAACTACCTGACCAACAACTGGTCCGACGGCGCCAGCCAGAAGGAACAGATCGGCGCGGTCGGCGTCGTGGTCACCTACTAAGCATCCCTACCCGAACAGGAGGTCCGCATGTCCCGGAACCGTCGTAGCCCAATCTATGCCTTGGTTCTGGGATGTGCGGTGCTCGCGGGGTCCCCGCCACCGCCCGCCTTCGCGGCGGAAACGACGGGGACCACCCTGTGGGAAGCCCGCTGGCAGCACGTCCGCCTGGTGCCGCGCGACGGCGGCGGCGGCAGCAACCACCCCATCACCCTGGCCAAGGCGGATATCCGCAACGGTCTGGCGCAACTGCGCCTCGATACCGGCGACGGCGAGCCGGTGGAACTGCTCACCGCCGACGAGCGGGCCTTCGTGGCCGAGCAACTGTCCAAGGCCCTGACCAAGGCCGGACCCGACCAGGACGTCAGCGTCGCCACCATCGGCATGCGCAAGACCATCCTGGGCCTCAACGAGCCCCGGCTGACCACCCTGCGCGCCTTCGTGGGCGCCGACGGCCTCAACCTCATCCTGGGCGAGGCATTGGCCGAGCCGCCCAACGACACCGGCACCTACCAGAAGGTCGACCCCCGGCTGGTGACCATCGCCGAGGGTCGCCGCTCCGCCCCGGCCAAGGCCGATTCCCGCTGGAAGATCCTGGCGGCGGCCAATTCCGGCATCACGCTTCGCCGCTCCGATTGGGCCGCCATCCCCGCCGCCGCCATGACGGTGCCCGAGCCCGGCTCGGAAGCCGCCCAGAAGCAGGCCCAAAGCCAGATGGAGGACATGCAGCGCCAGATGCAGCAGATGCAGCAGCAGATGAAGGCCGCGCCCCCCGCCCCCGCCGCTTCCGCCGCCGCGCCTGTGGCGCAATCACCCATGGCGCCGACGGTGGAGGACCGGCTGCGGACCTTGGACCAGCTCAAGGCCAAGGGGCTGCTCAGCCCGAAGGAATATGCCTTAAAGCGTAAGCAAATCATCGATTCCTTCTAATAAATCAATGCGTTGTACCTAGGTCGAATTGTCCGTCCCCGCCCCCTTGCCCAAGATCGGTTCATCTTGATGGAGGGACGAATGAGCAAGAGGGCGATCCTGGTATGCGGCACGGCGCTTTGGGTTCTGGCCCCGGGCGCCGCCGGAGCGGAAGAAGCGGTCAAGATCCCCCAGGTGGATGTCATCGGCATCACCCCGGTTCCCGGCATCGGCATCAACCGCGACCAGATGCCCAGCAACGTCCAGGGGCTGGACAGCGCCACCCTCGACCGGGGCAACGGCGCCACGGTTTCCGACCTGCTGGAGCGCCACCTGGGGGCGGTCTCGCTGTCCGATACCGGCGGCAATTCCTTTCAGCCCAGCCTGTCGTTCAGAGGCTTCAACGCCTCGCCGGTGATGGGCGAGCCCCAGGGACTGGCGGTCTATCAGAACGGCATGCGGGTCAACGAGAGCTTCGGTGACCTGGTCAACTGGGAGATGATCCCGTCCTTCGCCGTCAACCGCGCCGACATCCTGCCCGGCGCCAATCCGGTCTTCGGCCTGAACGCCTTGGGGGGCGCCATGGTCATGGACATGAAGACCGGCTTTTCCTACCAGGGGGCGGAGGTCATGGGAGCCGGCGGCTCGTTCGGGCGGCGCAAGGCGGTGGCCCAGTACGGCGGCAAGGTGGGCAATCTCGGCTTCTACGGCGGCGTCGGGCACGGCGGCGAGGACGGCTGGCGCCAGCAATCCCCCTCCCTGGTCACCCAGGTGTTCGGCGACCTGGAATACCGGGGCGAGCGCGGCGGCGGCGGCCTCAGCGTCGGCTTCGGCGATTCCGAACTGACCGGCAACGGCCCCAGCCCGGTGGAGTTGCTGCACAACAGCCGCAGCGCCATCTTCACCTCGCCCGACCGCTCGCTCAACCGCCAGATCAGCGTCTCGGGGCGCGGCAACCTGGACCTCTCCGACAGCCTGTCGGTCCAGGGCACCGCCTATTACCGCAACATCACCCACCGCACCGTCAACGGCGACGCCAACAGCCTGGGGCCGTGCTCCTTCGACGCCACCACCCTGTGCTCGGACCCCGACGAGGCCGACGAGACGCAGCTGACCGACGTCAACGGCAATACGGTGCCGGCCAGTGCCGGCGGCAGCGGCATCATCAACCGCACCGAGACCAACACCACCTCGCTGGGCGCCAGCCTGCAACTGGCCCTGGACAAGCCGCTGTGGGGCAAGCGCAACACCCTGGTGGCCGGCCTGTCCGAGGACGAAGGCCACACCCGCTATCACAGCGAAAGCGAAGTGGGCAGCCTGCAGGGCGACCGCAGCGTCAGCGGCGGCGGGGTGATCCTCGGCACCTCCACCTACTGGACGGAACTGAGCAGCGTCAACCGGACCGTCGGCGTCTATTTCAGCGATTCCCTGTCGCTGACCGACCGCCTGACCCTGACCATGTCGGGACGCTACAATGCCGCCGAGGTGGTGCTGAAGGACCGCTTCGGAACCGACCTCAACGGGCGGCACATGTACGAGCGCTTCAACCCGGCGGCCGGGCTGGCCTACCAGTTGATGCCGGAGTTGACCGCCTTCGCCGGCTATGGCGAGGCCAACCGTGCGCCGACCGCCGCCGAGCTGTCCTGCGCCGACGCCTCCAAGCCCTGCCGCTTCCCCAACGCCTTCCTCTCCGACCCGCCGTTGAAGCAGGTGGTGTCGCGCTCGGTGGAGATGGGCCTGCGCGGTACCGGTCAGGCCGCCGACAAGACCTGGTCGCACAACTGGTCCCTGGCCGCGTTCGGCACCCAGAACCAGGACGACATCGTTTTCGTCTCCTCGGGCCAGGGCACCGGCACCGGCTATTTCCGCAACGCCGGCCGCACGCTCCGGGTCGGACTGGAAGCCGCCGATCGCGGCCGCATCGGCCCGGCCGGCTGGTTCGTCAACTACGCCGTGGTGCGCGCCACCTTCGACAACGACGTCAGCCTGCACAGCCCCAACAATCCCGGCGCCGATGCCAACGGCGACATCTTCGTCCGCCAGGGCTCGCCCATGGCCGGCGTTCCCCTGCACAGCCTGAAGCTGGGCGGCAGCTACGAGTTGACCGACGACTGGCAGGTGGAGATGGATGCCGCCTTCTATTCCTCGCGCCGCCTGCGCGGCGACGATGCCGGGCTGGGGCGGCGCCTGGGCGGCTACGAGGTGGTCAACGCCGAGACCGAGTACAAGCTGGCCGGCTTCGCCTCGGCCTTCCTCAGGGTCGACAACGTCCTGGACCGCCGCTACGAGAGCTTCGGCCTCTACGGCAGCCCCACCAGCGTCTTCGCGTCCTTTTCGGACAACCAGTTCCGCACGCCGGGCCAGCCCCGCGCCTTCTGGGCGGGGCTGCGGGCGAAGTTCTGACCGGCGCGTGATGCGGGCGGTTCCGCCCGCATCATTCTCTCATATCAACCGAACGGCCCCACCGGTGGCGGCCCCTGGCGGTCCAGTTCCGCCATCTCCTGGTCGGTGAATACCCGCGAGCGGGTATGGAACGCCTTGCCTTCCGGCCCTTCCAGCGAGAACGTCCCGCCATGGCCGTCGATGACGTCGATGATCAACTGGGTGTGCTTCCAATACTCGAACTGGGCCTTGCCCATGTAGAAGGGGCAGCCGCCGATCTCGCCCAGGAAGACGTCGCCGGCTCCCAGCGTCAGTTCGCCGGGCAGGAAGCAATTGGCGGCGCTGTTGTCGCAGCAGCCGCCCGACTGGTGAAAGAACAGGGCTCCATACCGGGTCCTGAGGCGCTCGATCAGCTCCAGGGTGGCGGGGGTGGCGATGACGCGGTCGACCATGGCTCTCTCCAAGAAAAAGGGGGGCTCTCTCCAACAAAAAAGGACGCGCCCGGGGAAGATCGGGCGCGTCCAGACATGGAAGGGCGGGAAGGCCCGATCAGAAGAAACCGAGCTTGCTCTCGCTGTAGCTGACCAGCAGGTTCTTGGTCTGCTGGTAGTGGTCGAGCATGACCTTGTGGGTCTCGCGGCCGATGCCCGATTCCTTGTAGCCGCCGAACGCCGCGTGGGCGGGATAGGCGTGGTAGCAATTGGTCCACACGCGACCGGCCTTGATGGCCCGGCCCATGCGGTAGGCGACGTTGCCGTTGCGGCTCCACACGCCGGCGCCCAGACCGTAGAGGGTGTCGTTGGCCAACTCCAGGGCGTGGGCTTCGTCCTTGAAGGTGGTGACCGCCAGGACGGGCCCGAAGATCTCTTCCTGGAAGATGCGCATCTTGTTGTGGCCCTTGAACAGGGTCGGCTGGATGTAATAGCCGTCGTTCAGTTCGCCGCCCAGATGGGCGCGCTCGCCGCCGATCAGCAACTGGGCGCCTTCCTGCTTGCCCAGGTCCAGGTAGGACATGATCTTGGTCATCTGCTCCTGGGAGGCCTGGGCGCCGATCATGGTCTCGGTGTCCAGCGGGCTGCCCTGCTTGATGGCGGCGACGCGGCCGAGGACGCGGTCCATGAACTTGTCGTAGATGGATTCATGGATGAGGGCGCGGGACGGGCAGGTGCAGACCTCGCCCTGGTTGAAGGCGAACAGCACCAGGCCTTCGATGGCCTTGTCGAAGAAGCTGTCGTCGGCCTGGGCCACATCGGCGAAGAAGATGTTGGGCGACTTGCCGCCCAGTTCCAGGGTGGCCGGGATCAGGTTGTTGGCCGCCGCCTGGGCGATCACCCGGCCGGTGGAGGTCGAACCGGTGAAGGCGATCTTGGCGATGCGCTTGCTCGACGCCAGCGGCATACCGGCCTCGCGGCCATAGCCGTTGACGATGTTCAGCACGCCGGGCGGCAGCAGGTCGGCGATCAGCTCGGCCAGGATCAGGATGCTGATGGGGGTGGATTCGGCGGGCTTCAGCACCACGCAATTGCCGGCACCCAGGGCGGGGGCCAGCTTCCAGGCAGCCATCAGGATGGGGAAGTTCCAGGGAATGATCTGGCCGACCACGCCCAGCGGCTCGTGGAAGTGATAGGCGACGGTATTCTCGTCGATATCGCTCATGCCGCCTTCCTGGGCGCGCAGGCAGCCGGCGAAGTAGCGGAAGTGATCCACCGACAGCGGAATGTCGGCGGCCAGGGTCTCGCGGATCGGCTTGCCGTTATCCACCGTCTCGGCATAGGCCAGCAGTTCCAGATTGGCTTCCAGCCGGTCGGCGATCTTCAGCAGGATGTTGGCGCGCTCGGCCGGCGCGGTCTTGCCCCAGGCATCGGCGGCGGCATGGGCGGCGTCCAGGGCCAGTTCCACATCCTCGGCGCCCGAGCGGGCGGCCTTGGTGTAGGGCTTGCCGCTGATGGGGGTGATGACGTCGAAATACTCGCCCTTGAGCGGCGCAACCCACTTGCCGCCGATGAAATTGTCATACCGGGCCTTGTATTGAACCTTGGCATCCGGAGTGTTGGGAGAGGCGTACAGCATGGTGGCTCCTTCGTGGACCGTGCAATGGCAACGGTTCAGGAATAGCGCGAGCGCCACGGCCTTTCCATGCGACCTTGGTCGAATTTTCCGCGTCGACGAGGGGAACCCACTGGGAAAAAAGGATTTTTCACCACCGCTTCCGTCATGTGGCACCCTCGGGTTTCCGCACAGTCACGAAGCCGGGAATCTCCGATGCCGGCATGGGCCGGGCGTGGAAGAAGCCTTGCACGCCCTCGCAGCCCAGGACGCGGAGAAAGTCCATGTGAGCCTCGGTCTCCACCCCCTCGGCCACCACGCTGAGGCGCAGCCGGTGGGCCATGGCGATGATCGCCTCGGCGATGGCCATGTCGTTGAGGTCCTCGGGGATGCCCTGGATGAAGGCGCGGTCGATCTTCAGGCGCTGGATCGGCAGGCTTTTCAGCGAACTGAGGCAGGAATAGCCGGTGCCGAAATCATCGATGGCCAGGGTGACCCCCAGCCGCTTCAGGGCGTGCAGGGTGGCGATGCACTCGTCCTCGTTCTGCAGCATGCTTTCGGTGATCTCGATTTCCAGGCTGTCGGGAGAGATGCCGGTATTGGCCAGGGCGCCCTCCACCGCCCGCAGCAGGCGGCCGTTGCGCATCTGCTGGGCCGAGGCGTTGACCGCCACGCGGATGGGCGGCAGCCCCAAATCCTGCCAGGCGCGGATCTGACGGCAGGCCTCCGCCACCACCCAATCGCCGATATCGATGATGAAGCCGCCCCGCTCGGCCGCCGGGATGATTTCCGCCGGGCCGAGCAGTCCCCGGCCGGGATGCCGCCAGCGGATCAGGGCCTCGACGCCCTCCACCCGGCCGGTCTCCAGCGCGATCTGGGGCTGGTAGAACAGGACCAGTTCGTTCTCGGCCAGGGCGCGGCGCACATCCTTGTCCGATGACGCCGCCAGGATCACCCGCTCGGTCATTTCCCGGGTGTAGAAGGCGTAACCGTTCCGCCCGGTCTCCTTGGCGGCGTACATGGCGGTGTCGGCCGCCTGAATCAGGCTTTCCCGCGTTTGGCCGTCATCGGGGAACAGGCTGATGCCGATGCTTGCCGAGGTGGCCAGTTCGCGGCCGTTGACCATGATGGGCAGGGTCACCGCCGCGCGGATCTTCATGGCGACGGCGGCGATGTCGTCGGGGCTTTCCGCCTGTTCCAGGATCACCATGAACTCGTCGCCGCCCAGCCGCGCCACGGTGTCCTCGGCCCGCACCGCGCCGCGCATGCGCTGCGCCACGGTCTTCAGCACCGTGTCGCCGACGCTGTGCCCCAGGGTGTCGTTGATGCGCTTGAAGTAATCCAGGTCGACGAACAGCACCGCCAGGGTCCGCCGGTCGCGGCGGCAGCGCTCCATGGCATGGTCCAGCCGGTCGGCGGCCAGCAGCCGGTTGGGCAGGTCGGTGAGCGGGTCGTAATGGGCCAGATGCTGGAGGCGTTCCTCGGCGGCGCGGATGGCCGTCAGGTCGGTGAAGGCCGCCACGTAATGCACCACGCTGTCGCGCTCGCTGCGCACGGCGGCGATGTTCATCAGCAGCGGCAGGGCCTCGCCGTCGCGGTGCCGCGCCTCGATCTCGCCCCGCCAGCGTCCGCCCTCGCTCAGCGCCTCCATGATCTGCCCGTGCAGTTCGGGCGACTGCGCCCCGTCTTCCAGCATGTGCGGGCGGCGGCCCAGCAACTCGGCCTCATCGTAGCCGGTGATGGCGCAGTAGCCGGGATTGACGGTAACCACCCGCAGCAGGGGATCGAGGATCAGCAGGCCATCGCGGGTCGCCTCGAACACGGTCAGCGCCTGACGCTGGCGGTCCTCGGCGGCCTTGTGGTCGCTGACGTCCTGCAGCACGCCGATGATGCGCTGCGGGCGCTCGGCCCGGGGCGGGATGGATTTGCCCTGGGCGCGCAGCCAGCGCACGCTGCCGTCCGAGCGGATGCCGCGGAACTCCACCTGCAAGGGGGCGCTTTCGCTCAGCAGGCGCTCGTAGGCCCGGGCCAGGACCACGCGGTCGTCCTCGACCACATGCTCGAGAAAATGATCCAGGCTGCCGACGAACCCTTGCCCGACATAGCCGAACACCCGTTCGATGTGGCCGGCGCGGACGATGCGGCGGGAATGGGCGTCCACCTCCCAGGCTCCCATGCCGGCGGCGTCGAGCGCCAGGGTCAGGTGCTCCTCGCTGTCGCGCAACGCCTCCTCCACGCTGCGGCGCTCGAGCGCCATCTGGATGGTGGCGTGCAGTTCGCGCTCGGAGAACGGCTTGAGCAGGAAACCGAACGGCTTGGTGGCCCGCGCCCGCACCAGGATGGCCTCCTCGGAATAGGCGGTCAGGTAGATGACCGGAATGTGCAGATCGGCCGGCAACCGCGCCACCGTCTCGATACCGTCCAGATCACCCTCGATATGGATGTCCATCAGGATCACGTCGGGCTTCAGGTTTTGAATCTGCCGCAGGACCTGCTCGCCGGACGAAGCGATG
>Ga0265320_10001569_pt1 | contig 16419 bp, 15 predicted proteins | sample 4827metaG_FD_202087 | JGI IMG/M metagenome (GOLD analysis project Ga0265320, IMG submission 202087) | Rhizosphere microbial communities from Carex aquatilis grown in University of Washington, Seatle, WA, United States - 4-8-27 metaG | ecosystem: Host-associated > Plants > Roots > Rhizosphere >...
TGCCGAGGTTTGCTCACGCGTGGTGGAACAGCTCGGGACGCAGGGCTTGCTGATGAAACCGTTTTCGCCGCTCCAATTCCTGTCCGCCGTGCGTGCCACCTTCGGCGAAACCGACGGCCAACCTCACCCATTCATCCCAACCATTGTGGTTGCCGCGTCCCGTCTTCCCTCGCGGGCCGGGATCAAAACGACGGGAACCTTCCGCGCCACCGTCAACTGCACCCATGCCCGACGCCGTTGGCGCCGCGAAATCGGGAGAATCCCCTGAACCGTTTACAGTTGACGGCTTTGTTAACCTGTTTCCACTCGGCCACGGCCGCCATCTCGTTCCGGGCCGGGCGTCGAGAAATGAATTTTAAAATATGAGATTAATGATTGTTGATGACCACGCTCCGGCGCGGGAAATGATCCGCCAGTTCCTGGCCTTGCCGGGCGTGTCCTTTTGCGAGTGCGCCTCGGGCGAGGAAGCCTTGCAACAAGTGCACGAGTTCAAGCCCCACTGGGTGACGATGGATGTGAACATGCCTGGCCTCAACGGCTTTCAATCTACCAAGGCAATCCGCGCCGAACACCCGACGGCGCGGGTCATCATCGTCACCAGCTTCAGCGAGGGACATTACCGCGAGCTCTCCCGCGAAGCCGGCGCAGTCGCCCTCATCAGCAAGGAAAACCTCATGGCGTTGCGCGTCATGCTGACGCGGGAAATGGCCGGCACTTATTTCCCGCCATTGGGCGGCGGTGACGAACGCGCTGGACGATGATGCCCGCCCGGCCCAACTCCCTTTCGCGCATTCTCATTGTGGACGATGACGTGGTCCTGCGGACCATGCTCGGCCTGATGTTGAGTGGTGAAGGTTACGACATCGGCCAGGCCGGCAACTCCGAGCAGGCGATTGCCCTGTTCCGCCGCCGCCCGTTTGACCTGGTCATCACCGAGTTGAATTTGGAGGGCAAGGACGGCTTTCAGATGATCGCCGAATTGAAGCGGGAGCCGTTTCGTGCCGCTTTTATTGCCCTGATTCGGCTGGGCTGGATGCCTGCCGATTTTTGCCGTCGCATGGCGGATGACCTGGGTGCGCATTCCGTCCTGACGAAGCCGTTTCCATCGGAACAACTGCTGGCCGCCGTTCGCAGCGCGCTGGGTGAGGATTGAAACCGCCCCCGGTGCGGCAGAGGGTCAGCTCCCGTACCAGCCGCACAAACGGGCAATATCATCCCGTTGATCGAGCAGCCGGACCCGCCCGCCCAGGTAAGGCGAGAAGCCATGATGGTAATCCACCATCGAAATGGCCAGTGCCACGTCTTCGGTTGACAGGGTTGTCCGTTGCCGGCTGACCGCCAGCCAGCGGCTCAACCACAGAATGACCGGATAAAGCAGCGCCAGGTTGCGGAATCCCTCGATCAACGGGATGTCATAAAAAGCCCGGCCGCAGAAATGGAGGCTCTGGATTTTTACCCGGAAAAACCGGGTCAGGACCGCTTCCGCCTCGGGCGAAAGCGGTGCAAACCGCTTTTCCATGGCGGCAAAATCGACCGAGTCCAGTCCATTTCGCAAGGCGGGCGTGCGGCCGCTGGCCCGGGCAAACTGCCACGAGGCCGATAACATTTTCCAGCGGTGCCGGCCGGCTGCCAGCCGGTCCTGGATCGTGACCGTGCGGGCATACTCCAGCAACAACAGACGGAAAATAAGCCGCCCGAACCGGCTTGGCCGGGACGGACTTTCCGGTTGGCTCGGCAGCTTCATAGCGGCGCCTTGAATCAGCGCCTCCAGGATTTCATCCGCGCTGGGGCCGCTGATCTGGTCCAGGCTCCCCTTCTCCACCGCTTTGAGCCAGTGCAGCGTCCGCAGAAATTTGAGCGTCAGCGGGACGTCCGGATCGGCCAGAGAAGTGTCGAGCCAATTGACAAAGCGCAGGAAGTCGGGCCACTCCCCTCCAGGCGTGTCGTGCACCGGTGGCGGTGGAATTTCCTGATATCCATCCGGCACCACGAGGCCCGCCAGTTTTTGGATCCCGGCTCCCTGCCCGGCCAGCGGCTGGCCCCGGTTCGCCACCGCCGAGGGACAACTGAAACGCAAACCGACGACCAGTTTTTCCCCGGCCGGATGGATGACCAGGGGATAAAGCCGGCAGGCCAGCGGCTTCGCCTCCTCGCCGAATTTTGCATGGATGCGGCATCGGCCGGCGGCGTCGAGAAACACGCAAGCCCCGTCGTCCTGGTGTCCCAGCCGGAAATCATTGCCCTCGCTTACAATGATCGTCTCCGGATCAACTCCATCAGCCCGGGTCCAGCCCTGCTTTTCAATGCGTTGTTTGTCCCCGGGCGAAAGCTTGATGAGCAACTGGCCGCGGCAGCAGTCCGTGCAGCCATGGCAACTCCAGTTCTGAATCTGGGGCGTCTCGATGCGTAATGATTTCATTCCGGATGCGCGAGGATGTTCGGGTTCCGGCCCGGGGAAGCAAGCCAATAGATGGCGCGGTCAAACATCGCCGGCTTTGCCCGTTTGGGCCGCGCCCGGAATGAGACTGCCGGATCACTCCCCGTGACGTTCCCAGTCCACTCGACGGATTGAAGCCGGGGCGAGGTTTTCCGGCACGGCAAAAATTGTCAAAAGAAAAGCCAAATTGGTTTAGTTAAATGGCGGAGAGAGGTCGAAGGTTGCGGTGATCTGAAAAATTAATTCATTTAACCAGTTTAGCAAATTATGCCAACCAACTCCCGACCAACCATTTGGGAGCATGCCCAGTCCAAGGGCGTTTCGCGCCGTGACTTTCTCACGGCCTGTGCCTGGATTTCGGCCATGCTCGGCCTGCCCATCGACGCCGTTGCCCAGGTCACCAAGGCGCTTGAAACCAAACCCCGGCTGCCCGTGCTGTGGTTCCATTTCCAGGAATGTACCTGCTGTTCTGAATCGTTCATCCGCTCCTCACATCCGGGCGTCGCCGATATCATCCTCGACAGGATTTCGCTCGATTACACCGAGACCCTGATGGCCGGGTCCGGCAAGCAGGCTGAGGATGCGCTGCGCGACGTAATGACGAAGAACAAGGGCGAATATCTCATGCTCGTCGAAGGCTCGGTACCGACCGCGGACGGAGGAGTTTATTGCTGCATCGGCGGGCGCACCGCCCTGGACATCCTGCAGGAAGCGGCGTCGGGCGCGAAAGCGATGATTTGCTGGGGCAGTTGCGCCTGCAACGGCTGCGTACAGGCGGCCAAGCCCAATCCCACCAAGGCGACGCCCATCCACGAACTCATCACCGGCGTGCCGATCATCAAGGTGCCGGGCTGCCCGCCCATTGCCGAAGTGATGACCGGGACGATCGTTCACCTGCTCGCATTCGATCGCATTCCCCAGCTCGACGGTCTGGGCCGGCCCAAGGCGTTTTATTCCCGGCGCGTTCATGACACCTGTTACCGCCGGCCCAATTACGATGCCGGGCTGTTTGTCAATTCCTTCGACGACGAAAACGCCAAACGCGGTTACTGCCTCTACAAGATGGGCTGCCGCGGCCCGGTGACCTACAACTCGTGCGGCGTCATGCGATGGAACGGCGGCGTCAGTTTTCCCATCCAGTCCGGCCATGGCTGCATCGGTTGCAGCGAGGCCAATTTCTGGGACAACGGCCCGTTCTACCGCCACCTGCCCTCGTTCCCCGGGTTCGGCATCGAGACCACGGCCGACAAGGTCGGCCTCACGGTCGGTGCGGCGACGGTCGTAGGCATCGCCGCCCACGCCGTCTCCACCAACATCCGCAAACGGCATTTGATCCAGGAGGAACTCGCGAAGAGTGAGGACGTGCGCGACGGTCGCGCGGAACAGGGCGGCTCCTGAACCGAGGACAAAATTATGGCTTCAAAACGAATTGTCATTGATCCGGTCACGCGCATTGAAGGTCACCTGCGCGTGGAAGTGGAAGTGAAGGACGGCTTCGTCACCGACGCGTTCAGCTCCGGCACGATGGTGCGCGGGCTGGAAATCATCCTGCGCGGGCGCGACCCGCGCGACGCCTGGGCGTTTGCCGAGCGGACGTGCGGGGTCTGCACCACCGTTCACGCCCTGGCCTCAGTGCGCTCGGTCGAGGACGCGCTGGGCATTGTCATTCCGCCGAACGCGGAACTGATCCGCAACCTGATGTTTTGCACGCAGTACATGCAGGACCACGTCGTGCACTTTTACCACCTGCACGCGCTGGACTGGGTGGACGTGGTGGGCGCGCTCAAAGCCGACCCGGCAAAAACGGCGGCCCTGGCGCAGAGCATTTCCAATTGGCCCAAGAGCTCCGTCGGATATTTTTCCGACGTCCAAAAACGAGTCGCAAAATTCGTGGAAAGCGGGCAGCTCGGGATATTTGCCAACGGCTACTGGGGCCATCCGGCGATGAAACTGCCGCCGGAAGCCGATCTCCTCGGCGTCGCCCACTACATCGAGGCGCTCGACTGGCAGAAGGAAATCGTCAAGGTCCACACGATTTTCGGCGGCAAGAATCCGCATCCCAATTATCTCGTCGGCGGCGCGCCCTGTTCGCTGAATCTCGACGATGCCAATGCCATCAACGCCGAGCGCCTCGCCTACGTCGGCAAACTGCTCACGGACGCGAAGACGTTTGTGGAACAGGTTTACATTCCCGACCTGCTGGCCATCGCGTCGTTTTACAAGGACTGGGGTGCCATCGGCGGCGGGCTGACCAATTATATGGCGTATGGCGACCTGCCGACGCACGGCTTCGGCGACCCAAGCAAGTTCAAGTTCCCGCGCGGAGTGATTCTGGGCCGTGACCTGACCAAAATCCATGAGGTGGACGCGCACGACCCGCAACAGGTCAAGGAATCCATCGCCCACTCCTGGTATCAGTATTCTGACGGGGATGGAGCGGCGAAACATCCGTGGGACGGCGAAACCAAATTCAATTATACCGGCCCGAAACCGCCGTACGACCAGCTCAACGTGGACGGGAAATATTCCTGGCTCAAGACGCCGCGCTGGAACGGCAACGCGATGGAGGTCGGGCCGCTCGCCCGCCTGCTCGTCGGCTACGGCACCGGCCGCGGCGACATCAAGGAAGCCGTGGACATGGTGTTGAAACAACTGGATGTGCCGGTCGCCGCACTGTTTTCCACGCTTGGCCGCACGGCAGCCCGCGGCATCGAAACCTATCTCATCGCCCAGTGGGCCCAGGAATTTTACAGCGACCTGCTGGCGAACATCAAAAACGGCGACGCTCGCACCTTTAACAACGAAAAATGGGAGCCGGAAACCTGGCCCGCCCGGGCCAAAGGAGTGGGCATGAGCGAGGCCCCGCGCGGCGCGCTCGCCCACTGGATTGTCATTGAAGACAAGAAAATCGCCAACTATCAACTGGTGGTGCCTTCGACCTGGAACGCCTCGCCGCGCGACGCGCAGGGACAACGCTCGGCGTACGAGGCCTCGCTCATCGGCACGCCGGTGGCCGATCCCGAAAAGCCGCTGGAAATCATCCGCACCATCCACTCCTTTGACCCGTGCCTGGCCTGTGCCGTGCATCTGTACGATCCGCAGGGACGCACCCTCAATCGCGTCACCGTTGGCGGCTAGGAGGCACTATGCAAAAACAAACGCTTGGCCGGGTTTACGTCTGGGAAATTCCCGTCCGGTTTTACCACTGGCTCAACGCCCTCAGTCTCCTCGTGCTGTGTGTGACCGGTTACCTCATCGGCGCGCCGCTGGCCATCCAGAAAGCGTCCGAGGCGTCGTTTTCCTACTGGTTCGGCACGGTGCGGTTCATTCACTTCGTCGCCGCTTACGTTTTCTTCTTCAACTTCCTGTTTCGCATCTACTGGGGTTTTGTTGGGAATCGCTATGCCAACTGGAAAAATTTCATCCCGTTCCGGAAAAAACAATGGAAGGAAATGAAGGACGTCATCGCCGTGGACATCCTGCAGGCCGACAACAAGCCGATTGAAACCATCGGCCATAATGCCGTCGCCGGGTTTACCTATTTCCTGACGTTCCTGGCCTTCCTGTTCCAATGCGTTACCGGTTTCGGGCTTTACGCGGCCATGAGCAAATCGTGGTTTCCCCAGCTTTTTGCCTGGATCGTGCCGTTGATGGGCGGCGATTTTGCCGCGCGCCAATGGCACCACGCCTTCATGTGGTTTTTCATCCTGTTCGCGCTCGTCCATGTTTACATCGTGTTCTATCACGACTACGTCGAGGGCCGCGGCGAAATCTCCTCGATGGGCGGCGGCTGGAAATTCATCGAGAAGGAATACCATCCGGTGTTGAAAAAAGAAAAACCCGCCGCCAAAAAAGGAACTCAGCCATGAGCGACAACCCCGGCCGGGGCAAGCCGCTCATCCTCGGCGTCGGCAATCTGTTGATGGGTGACGAAGGCATTGGCGTGGTCGCCATCCGGCACCTGGTAGCCAAAGGCTTTGCCGAACAGGCGGAACTGGTGGATGGCGGCACCAGCGGGTTCCATCTCCTCGGCCTGTTCCGCAACCAGCAGCACCTCATCCTCATTGATGCCGCAACCGATGACCAGCCCGTCGGCACCGTGTCGCTCATCCGCCCGCGCTACGCCAGCGATTTCCCGCCAACGCTTACCGCGCACGACATCGGCTTGAAGGACCTCATCGAATCCGCCGCCCTGCTCGGCTACTGGCCGCAGGTGGATTTGATCACCATTTCGATCGGGGACCTTGGCTTGATGACGATGGATCTTTCCCCGCCTGTCGCCGCCGCCTTGCCACAGGTTGAAACGCTCGTGAAAAACTGCCTGGAAAAGGGCGTGACCAACCTGACGCCGTTTCCTGCCCTGCTCACTTCCCCTTTATTGCCGCATGCTGTTCCACGATGAAGTCGAGCCAGGCTTTCATCCCCTCGCCGGTTTTTGACGACAGTTCGAAGATGCGGGCGTGGTGACTGGCTCGTTTTAAATTGGCCAGGGCCAGCTCACGATCGAAACCCGCCGCGGTCGCCATATCAGATTTGGTCACCACCGCCACATTGGCCGAATGAAACATCGGCGGATATTTCAGCGGCTTGTCTTCGCCTTCCGTGACCGACAGCAGCACCACCCGCAAATCCTCCCCCAGATCGTAATCGGCCGGGCAAACCAGGTTCCCCACGTTCTCAATCACCAGCACGTCCAGCCCGTCCAACCCGATTTGGGCCGATGCTTTGGCGATCATGTCCGCGTCCAGATGACAGATCGTGCCGGTGGTGATTTGTACCACGGGAACCCCGGCCGTGCGCAACTGCGCGGCGTCGTTGTCCGTGGCCAGATCGCCTACAATCACCCCCACCCGCAACCGCCCGGCCAGTTTCGCGGCCGTCTCGCGGATGAAAGTGGTCTTGCCCGAGCCCGGCGAGGAAACCAGGTTGAGCACCAGCAATTTCTTGGCGCGGAAGAAACCGCGGTTTTGTTCCGCCCACCGGTCATTCTTCTCCAACAAGGACCGTTGCAGCGTCACCGTCTGGCCTCCGGGCCCATGGTCCGGTTCGGGGTGGTGATGATGATGCTCGTGGCCGTGGCCATGGGAATGGCCATGATCCTGCCCATGATCGTGGGCATGACCCCCGATCTTCACGTCGCCACCCAGGCCGCATCCGCATTCTTGGCACATATCAGGCTATCTCCACCGAGGCAATTTCGAGTTCCCGTCCACGCCGCAGCTCGCCGCTGGGCTGGTGGCAGCGGGGACATTCGCTCAGAAAATCCACATATTCAAATTCCGCGCGGCAACCCGGGCACCAGCACGCGGCGGGAACGGTTTCCATTTCCAGGCTCGCGCCTTCGGCCATAGTATCGCGGCAGACGACGTCAAAAGCAAACCGCAGCGCATCGGGCACCGCGCCGCTCAACGTGCCCACGCGCAGACGCAGCACCAGCACCCGGCTGGCACCGGACGCCTGCGCCGTCTCCACTGCCATCCGTACGGCTTCGGCCATGATCGAAACTTCGTGCATTTTGTCATTCCGGTGGGGCGAGCCGTCATTATCACGCTTTGATGCGCCAAGGCCGGCTCGTCAGCAGCCTCGCCCCATCAAAGTGAGTCGTACCAAGCTGGCTGCCTTTGACCCGGAAATCAAACCGTCTGTTGGCAATGATTTGATGGGAATTGCCCTCGATTGTATCGGATAATTTGAAATCCCGGGAGCGCTGGGGTCCCGCCGGCGGTCCCGGGAAGGTTCGCCACCGCTTCGGCTTTGAATCTCGGGATCATTTCGGGCAAAATGTCTGCGTGAACAAAGAACAATCCGCTGACCGGCCGGCGCGCCTGAAGATTGTTGTTCGCGGCGCGGTGCAGGGCGTCGGGTTCCGTCCCTTCGTCTTCCGCCTCGCCACCGGGCTGGGCCTGAACGGCTGGGTCAACAATTCTCCCCAAGGTGTGTTCATCGAGGCCGAAGGTCGGCGCCCGGCGCTGGAAAAGTTTCTGCTGCAACTGGAAGCTAAAAAACCCGCGCGCAGTTCCATTCAAAGCCTCGAAGCCACCTGGCTGGACGCGGTCGGTTTCAAGAATTTTGAAATCCGGCCCAGCGAAACCGGTGGTGACAAGACCGTGTTGGTGTTGCCGGATATCGCCACCTGCCCGGATTGTCTCCGGGAAATATTTGATCCCCGAAACCGGCGGCACCGTTATCCGTTCACGAACTGCACGAATTGCGGCCCGCGTTTCAGCCTCATCGAGGCCCTGCCCTATGACCGGCCGAACACGACGATGAAGCGATTCACGATGTGTCCGCAATGTCGGGCCGAATACGACGACCCGCGCGACCGCCGTTTCCATGCGCAGCCGAACGCGTGTCCGGTTTGCGGTCCGCACCTTGAGCTATGGAATCCGGCCGGCGAAGCGGTGTTTGGCGGACACCAGGCCCTGCGCGCCGCCGCCCAGGCCATCCGGCGCGGCCAGATTGTCGCGGTCAAAGGACTGGGAGGATTTCATTTGATGGTTGCGGCGCACGATGACCACGCCGTCCAATGCCTGCGTGAACGAAAACAGCGTGAGGAAAAGCCCTTCGCCCTGATGTCCCCGTCACTCGAAAACGCAAAAGCGGAATGCGAAATCTCGCCGCTGGAAGAACGATTATTGCGTTCGCCCGAGGCGCCGATTGTGTTGCTGCGGCGACACTCAACGCTCAACGCTCAACGCCTGGCTTTGATTGCGCCCGGCAATCCCTGCCTCGGCGTGATGTTGCCCTACACGCCCTTGCATCACCTGTTGCTGGCCGAACTCGGTTTTCCCGTCGTGGCGACCAGCGGCAATCTGAGTGACGAACCGATTTGCACGGATGAGCGCGAAGCCCTGGAACGGCTGGGCGGCGTGGCGGATATGTTTCTTGTCCATGACCGGCCGATGGTCCGTCACGTGGACGATTCGATTGTTCGTGTGATGCTGGACCGCGAGCTGGTGCTGCGGCGCGCGCGCGGCTATGCGCCGCTGCCCATTCAATTGAGGAATGTGGAGTGCGGGGTGCGGAACGTCCTGGCGGTGGGGGCGCACTTGAAAAATTCCATCGCGCTATCGGTCGGTGACCAAGTTTTCGTCAGCCAGCACATCGGCGATCTGGAGACCGAGCCGGCGTATGCCGCCTTCCGCCGCGTGATTGCGGATTTCGAAAAACTTTACGAAGCCAAACCGCAGGTTATTGTCGCGGATCTGCATCCGGATTATCTCTCGACGAAATTCGCTCTGGCACGGCACGAATCGGGCAAATCACGGTCAGCCGTGCCGGAGGCCGGCGTTCCAACAGTCATGCAAGTTCAGCATCATATCGCGCACGTGCTGTCTTGCCTGGCGGAAAACGAACTGGCGCCGCCGGTGCTGGGTGTTTCGTGGGATGGCACCGGTTATGGAACCGATGGCACGATTTGGGGCGGTGAATTTTTTCTCGTGACCGGCAAAAACGTCGAACGGATCGCGCATTTGCGTCCGTTCCGGTTGCCCGGTGGCGACCAGGCCGTGAAGGAACCGCGCCGTACCGCCCTGGGGTTGCTTCAGGAAATGTCCGGCGACCAGGTGATGGAGCGGAAAGACCTGGCGACGATGGCGGCCTTTTCCGCAATCGAACTGGCCACTTTGAAAACGATGCTGGCAAAAAAACTGAATTCGCCGCTGACCTCCAGCGTCGGCCGATTGTTTGACGCGGTGGCCTCGCTCATTGATGTGTGCCAGCGAATCCGGTTTGAAGGCCAGGCCGCGATGGAACTGGAGTTTGCGCTGGATCGGGTTGAAGTCGAGGAAGGTTATGAACTGCCACTCCTGGCGCGTGACGCGTCACTCATTCTCGATTGGTCCACGATGGTTCAGGCAATCCTCGCCGACGTTGAACGCAACGTTCCGGTCGCCGCCATTTCCGCCAAGTTTCACAATGCGCTGGCGGAAGGCATTGTGGCGGCGGCCAAACACGCCGGCCAGGACCGGGTGGTGCTTTCCGGCGGTTGTTTTCAAAACCGTTATCTCACCGAACGCACGGTGCGTCGTTTGCAGGCGGAAGGTTTTCATCCGTACTGGCATCAGCGCGTGCCGCCGAACGACGGCGGCATTGCCCTGGGACAAGTTGTTGCTGCGCAGCGCCCAAAAGGCTAAGGTAGAAGCAGATGTGTCTGGCCATTCCAGGAAAGATTGAAAGCATCAGCGGCGACGACCCGCTGGTGCGCATGGGTAAAATCAATTTCGGCGGTATCCTCAAGGAAGCCTGCCTCGCCTACGTACCCGAGGCCAGGGTCGGCGATTATGTCATCGTCCACGTCGGCTTTGCCTTGAACCGGGTGGATGAGGAAGAGGCGCACAAGGTTTTCGAGTACTTGAAGCAGATGGAGGAACTGGGCGAGTTGGAAGATCGCGAGGCCGGCCTTCCGCCTGCCGGAGGCAAGACGTGAAATACCTTGATGAATACCGCGACGGCGAACGGGCGCGGCAGCTCGCCCGGGAGATTCACCGGATCACGACCCGGCCGTGGAACATCATGGAAGTCTGCGGCGGCCAGACCCACGCCATCGTGAAGTTCGGCATCGATGAATTACTGCCGAAGTTCATCACGCTGATCCACGGGCCGGGCTGTCCGGTGTGTGTGACGCCGCTTGAAATCATCGACCAGGCGCTGGAAATCGCGGCGCGGCCCGAGGTCATTTTCGCCTCGTTCGGCGACATGTTACGCGTGCCGGGCAGCACCACCGACCTGCTCTCCGTCAAAGCCGGAGGCGGCGATGTGCGGATGGTTTATTCCCCGCTCGATGCCGTGAGACTGGCAGAACAAAACCCGGCGCGGGACGTGGTTTTCTTCGGGGTCGGTTTTGAAACCACCGCGCCGGCGACGGCGATGGCGGTTTACCAGGCTGCGCAAAAAGGTTTGAAGAATTTTTCGATGCTCATCTCGCACGTGCTGGTGCCGCCGGCCATCGAGGCGCTGATGTCATCACCCAATTGCAAGGTGCAGGGTTTTCTCGCGGCGGGCCATGTTTGCGCGGTGATGGGCTACGAGGAATACCCGCCCCTTGCAGCGAAATATCACGTGCCGATTGTCGTGACCGGCTTCGAGCCGCTGGACATTCTTCAGGGCGTGCTGATGGTGGTGCAGCAACTGGAATCCGGCCGGGCCGAGGTTGAGAATCAATACACCCGTGCCGTGCAGCGTGAAGGCAACCTGCCGGCGCAGGACCTCATTCGCAAGGTTTTCCGGGTCGTCCCGCGCAAGTGGCGCGGCATCGGCGAAATCCCTCAAAGCGGCCTGGGATTGAACGACGCCTACGCCGCGTTTGACGCCGCCCGGAAATTTGGCCTGGCGGACCGGCAGGTGGCCGAACCCGCCGAATGTCTCAGCGGCCTGGTTTTGCAGGGGCAAATCAAGCCGCACGAATGCCCGGCCTTTGGCCAGCGCTGCACGCCGGAGCACCCGCTGGGCGCGACGATGGTGTCGAGCGAAGGCGCCTGTGCCGCGTATTACCGCTATCGACGGCAAACACCGGACGTCGCCGGCAAAACTCCATGAGTCAGGTCCCCATCGAAAATTTCGCCCTGGCCTGTCCGGTTCCGCTCGCGCAATACCCGCACGTCCTGCTGGCGCACGGGGGTGGCGGGAAGCTGATGCACCAGTTAATCGGGAAAATGTTCCTGGCGGCCTTTCGCAACCCGCTACTCGAAGCACAGCTCGATTCGACGGTGGTTGAATGGACCGGCCGGAAACTTGCGTTTACGACGGATTCCTACGTCGTGCGGCCGATTTTTTTTCCGGGCGGCGACATCGGCTCGATGGCCGTTCACGGCACGGTGAACGACCTGGCGATGAGCGGCGCCCGGCCGCTTTACCTCAGCAGCGCCTTCATCCTGGAAGAAGGGCTGCCAATGGAAACCCTTTGGCGCGTGGTCTGCTCGATGCGCGATGCGGCGCAACGGTGCGGCGTACAAATCATCACTGGCGACACCAAGGTGGTGGATAAAGGCAAGGGAGATGGCCTGTTCATCAACACCACCGGCATCGGCATCATTGAACATGACCGGATGATTGCGCCCCAGAGCGTCCGTCCCGGCGACGCGGTTCTGGTCAACGGCGATCTGGGCCGGCACGGCATGGCCATCATGGCGGTGCGGGAAGGATTGGAATTTGAGAGCCGGATCGAGAGCGACTCCGCTCCGGTAGCCGATCTGGTGCGGCAACTGTTGCAAGCCGGGATCGAAATCCACTGTTTGCGCGACCTGACCCGCGGCGGGCTGGCCAGCACGCTCAACGAAATCGCGGAGGCAGCGGGGGTGCGGATTGACATCGAGGAAAAATCCGTGCCGGTGCGCGAAGATGTTCACGCTGCATGCGAGATGCTGGGGTTGGACCCGCTGCACGTGGCGTGTGAAGGACGTTTTGCCATGTTCGTTGCAGCGAAGGACGCGGAACGCGCCCGGCAAATCATGCGGGACCACGCCGTCGGCGCGGAGCCGGCGGTCATCGGCCGGGTGGCCGAAAGTTCCATGCCCCTGGTCACCTTGAAAAGCGTGATTGGTGCCAGCCGGATCCTCGACATGTCCAGCGGCGAGCAGTTGCCGCGGATTTGCTGAAAAGAAGAGCGTGGAACCCAGCGGTGCGGGACGGGACCCCAAACCGGGAACTGCCGGGTGGCTGCCAAAACCGCGTGGGCATCAAACGCCGGCTTGTCGTCGTCATTTTTTTTGTTACGCTGCGCGAAATGCGGAAGTTTCTTTTCAGTCTCTGGCTCGTCCTGGCTTTGCCGGCAGCGGGCATGGAAATCAACATTGAGTTTGGAGAACTTGCGGCCGGCCAGTTGCCGCCTCATTTTCACCTCGCCCTGGCGGGTGGCGGCCGGCCGGGCGAATGGAAGATCGTCCTGGACGAGGTGCCGCCGTTGCTGTCGCCGATGTCACCGCAGGCGCCGGTGGTCACGCGCCGGGGAGTGCTGGCCCAGACGAGTACCGACCCGACGGATGAGCGTTTTCCAATGTTGATTTACGACGGCGGGACGTTCAAGGATTTCACGTTTACGACAAGGTTCAAAATCGTCGGCGGCACTGCTGAGCAGATGGCCGGGGTGGTGTTCCGTTACCAAAACGAATCGAATTATTACGTCATCCGTGCCAGTGCCCTGGGCCATAACGTACGCTTTTACAAGGTGGTGGACGGCATGCGTTCCGACCCCATCGGGCCGGAACTGGATGTTTCCGCCGGGACCTGGCACACGCTGGCGTTGCAATGCCAGGGCAATCAAATCAGCTGCTGGCTGGACAACAAGCTGGTGATGCCGCCGTTGCATGACAATTCGCTGGGTCTCGGCAAAATCGGTTTTCGCACGAAGTCCGACGCAGTGGTTTATTTCGGCGACACGACCGTCAATTACACCCCGCTGATACCGAAGGCGCAGACCGTGGTGCAAGACCTGTTAAAGGAGCAGGCGCGCATTATGGGCCTGCGCATCTACGTGCCCGACGATCGAAGCCGGACGCACATTATCGCCAGCAAGGTGGAGAAGGAAATCGGTCAGGCCGGCACCGACGCCGAGACGTTGGCCATCAACGATGGCAAGGTTTATTTCGGGCGCGGCAAAGGCACGGTCATATTGACAGTGCCTTTGCGTGACCGCAACGGCGACCCGATCGCGGCGGTGCGGGTGGAGTTGAAATCATTCCTGGGCGAAACACAGGACAACGCCCTGACTCGCGCCATGATGATTGTCAAAACCATCCAGGGACAAATCACGTCGAAGGAAGAATTGATGGAATGACCGCCGGCTCAGCGTTTTTTGGGAATGGGCGCGGACATTTCAATGGGTGGTTTCACGCCTGGCATGTCATCCAGCTTGACCCGGCGCATGCCGCCTGAAACCGTGATGCCGCCGGAGTCATCGGTTTTCAATCGCGGGTGCGTGTTTGATAAATCGTAATTTTCCTGCCGCACGAAGTCACCATCGGGACTGATTATCGTATAGCTATAAACCCGCGCACCGCTTTGATAAAGCACATGAAGATTGTTGCGGCGGTCCAGTTGTGCCTCCGGCTGGCTGAACGAGACCATCGGGCCGATAGCCCGGACCTTGAAGATGCGTCGTTCGGCCTCGTCGCTCACCTGCACATACATCCGCAGTTGCGAATTCAGATAATTCGCCTGCTCGAGGGTGTATTTACGGACTTCCGGCACGGCGTTCGACACCCCGGCGGGTACGGGCAGGCCGAACGATTGCGACCATAATTTTGCGCCGTCAATCACGTCAAAACTTTGGGGCAGGCTGGGGATTTCCGTGTTCCAATCCTTGATATGCAAGGTGGCAATGATGCGATAACCGCCCTGCCGCGTGAGATTGAAATAGGGAGCCAAATCCACGCGCTTGGTGGCCATTTGCCCTGAATCCAGATCAAATTCACCCTGCACCGGCACGTCCGCGAGCTTGGTGACGACAAAACTGTCCACCGCGGTCACACTGAACGTTAACCAATTCGGGTCGGCACCCAGATGCAGTGGTTGGCCGGACCGGTTCGTGATTCGTACCGCCACCGGCAGCGATTCACTGGGCAGAAATTTTTGTTCATCCAGCATCACCTCCACGGTGATCTGCGCCGAAGCGTTGAACCAGGCCAGCCATACCAGTCCGAAAATGGACAATAAAAATTTCATTTGAACGTGGATACTTTAAACGGTGATGGGGGCATGGCAACCCTAAACGTCGGAGTGACGGGGCCTGCAGCCGTTCCGCCGGCCGCTGGAGACATAGCAGGCCGGCGGACTTTCATCCGCCGGCCCGCATTACCCCCAAGTTGTCCAGGCGATTATTTTGAAGCGGCAATTGTTGCTGCCATTATTGCACTTCCACCCGGTAGAAACAGTGCGGCGTGCTCATGCTGTTGGTCACGGAGACCATGGCGCCGGTCCCGGCCACCTGACCGCCCACGGATGTCCAGGTGGTGGCCTTGCAGTTGGTGGCGAACTCAAGTTGATAGGTCTCGTTGGGGAACGTCTGCCAGCTGACGACAAATTGTTGTGTTCCATTCACGCTGACGGTGGCGCCTGTCAGTTGCGGGCTTGCAATCACTTGCAATGTTCCATCCACATACTGAATCGTGTAGTTCGCAGCAGCTGCACTCCCGGCAGTGATCGGGTAACTGCCCACACCACTCGCAGTCGTTGCGGTCGTGTTCAAGACCGCCGGCGACGATAGCGCACTGGCGTTCTCACCACCGACAAAACCGCTGTAACTGGCCGTCAGCGGCGGATTGGGCATCCCGGAAATCTTGGTCTTGGCGTCAGCCGTCACGGTCAGGCTCGCCGGGGCGATGACGCCCGAGGTGTTGGCAACGGTGTTGACGGTGTAATTGTTGCCGTTGTTGCCGTCGTTGACCGTGTAGGCGCTGACGCTGAGGGTCTTGCCTGTGCCGGCGTCTTTGGTGTCATAGGTTTCGATCAGACTGGTGACCGAGTCAGAACCCTGGAGGCCGGAGGTAGTCGGTGTCGCTGCTGCACTGGTCGAACTATCGTAAGTTTTGGTGTTGGCGGCGGCGGTGATGGTCAGAGCGGCCTGATTGATCACATAATTGTTGGGGGTCATATTGCTGAAGTTCATCACGTAGTTGTTATTTGCACTGCTCAGTACGAGCGTGCCCACCGTCAACATATAGGTCCCCGCGTTCTTGACCGAGGTGCTGGTCGAACCAGCAAAGGCCATCGATCCGCTCAAAGTCACTCCAGCCGAGCTTATAGTTTCCCCGTTTTGGAAGCCGGTGATCGAGTAATTGGCTGTGTTGTCTGAATAAGTCGCGTTAGCCAGCGCGTTCCCGTTGTACGCCGTCGCTATTGCAAGGGGCGTCACGGTCAGCGTCGCCGCATTGATGACCAGTGTGCCGGACGCACTGCCCTGGTAGTTGGCATCATTGATCGTACCGACGACCGCGTAGCTGCCGGCGCCAGTGGGAACCGTGGCCGAACCGTTGTAGGTGAAGGTC
>Ga0265320_10001570_pt1 | contig 16415 bp, 13 predicted proteins | sample 4827metaG_FD_202087 | JGI IMG/M metagenome (GOLD analysis project Ga0265320, IMG submission 202087) | Rhizosphere microbial communities from Carex aquatilis grown in University of Washington, Seatle, WA, United States - 4-8-27 metaG | ecosystem: Host-associated > Plants > Roots > Rhizosphere >...
AGATGGTGACGTTGTTGCCGGCGATGTCCCAGATGGCCTTGCGGGTCTCGGGAACCATGTCGGGATTCTCGACAAACACCTCGATCTGGGTCACCGAATCGGGCATACGGAAATAGGTCTGGGCGGCTTCCAGCGGCATGAAGATGAAGCCGGAATCGTATTCGAACATGCCGACGTCGAAGGTTCCCACCACCCGGTAGCCGCGCATGCGCGGCACGGTGCCGAAGGCGGTGGCGTTGCCCTTGGGCGAGATCAGCGAGACGGAATCGCCGATGCGCACTCCCAGCTTCTCGGCCAGGCGCTTGCCGATCACCACCGCGTCGTCGCCGGCGAAATCGGCGGGATTGCCACGATACTTCTTCTGGAAGACCTGGCGGGTCAGCAGGTCCTCGGGCCGCACGCCGCGCACGATGGCCCCGGTGCCGCCGCCGGCCGACGTGGCGAAGACCTGTCCCTCGGCGGTGGGGATCACCTTGGTGACGCCCGGCAGCTTGCGGATGGACTCGGACAAAGGGTCGAAGCCGGTGAGCGGCGCGCCCGAACCGTAGACGCCGATATGGCCGTTGATGCCGAGGATGCGGCCCAGCAACTCGTGGCGAAAGCCGTTCATCACCGCCATCACCACGATCAGCGTGGCGACGCCGAGGCCGATGCCGGCCAGCGAGAACCCGGCGATGACCGAGATGAAGCCTTCCTTGCGCCGGGCCCGCAGATAGCGGAACGCCACCATGCGCTCGAACGAATTGAAGATCATGGAACCCCGCGGATCAATCCTGGACGGGGACAATAGGCAATGGCGGCCGGCTTGGCAACGCTACCCGATGCCCCCTCGCCCCGCTACCTCACCCCTCGCCTGGCGCAGGCTTCGGCCAGGGCGCGCTGGTCCTCGGACATCAGGGGCTCGTCGTTGAAGGTGAAGATGTTGCGGGCGATGTCGTATTTGATGGTTCCCAGCTTCATCTGGGTCGAATCCAGCCCCTTGGCCGACAACCCGGCCAGGGTTCCCTCGGTCGCCATGTTGGTGTCGGTATATTGCTGGCGCAAGGTGGTGTCCCGCGCCTGCAGATTGGTGACCGAGGTGGTGTTGGCGGTAATGGCCGAGTTCACCGAGGTGATCTGCGAATTGATGGTGGAGAGCTTGCCGTTGTAGGCGGAATCGATGGCCGACTGCCGCGCCGCCCGGACCCGCAACAGCCCGGCATCCGTCGTCCCGGCCCCGCCGGTATTGGCGATCAGCGCCGCGGTATCGGCGTTGTAGGTATTGGTCAGCGCCGTCTTCTGGGACGTGAGCGTGCCGAGCTGGGTGTTCAGGGCGGTTCCCTGGGCCTTGGCCGTGGTGATGGCCTGGGTGTTGGCCGCCACGGCGGAGGCGGCTGCCGCCTTGTTCTTGTTGGCCGCCTTGGCCTTGTTGTAGGTCAGCGGATTGATGGTGAGGGGAATCTCCAGCACCTCGGGCAGGATCTTCTTGGCGAATTCCGCCTGCTTCGGATCGGCATCGGCCGAGACCACCGGCTTGCCATGGACGTCGACGCCGGGTTTGTAGGCCACGTCGGCGGCCGGCGTGTGCTGGATCACCCGCGAGCAATCCAGCCTGGAAATGGTGATGACCATGGGACCGGACGATGCGGTTGCCCCCTGCCCCTGCGCCATGGCGGCGGTGGAGGAAAGGCAAAGGGCGGCGGACAGAAACACGAAACGGCGCATGGCCCGGCTCCGAACGGTGGGACGGTATTACCACCACGATGCGCCCCCCGCCGCCCGCCTTCAAGACTTTCGCAGCCACTCGCATTTACGAAATGTTCACAAAGAAATGGGGTGACGGCCGCCAGAATATTTCGTAAAGTGCTCCTCAAGCTCGGCAAACGAGCAAGACATCCGATAACGGTTGCGCCAAAGCGGCTTGAGTGTCGGGAGGAACGTGTCCCAGGTCCGCCGAAAGGCCGAGGCCAGGAACGTAGGATGCGGCAGGATCGCCAAAGGCGATCCTGCCGTTTCCGTTTTCGGATCGTGCGCGATCAGGCCGCCAGACGGGCGCGCAAGCGGGCCAGTTCCGACAGGATCGGCCCGAACACCGCTTCCGGCGCCACCTGCCAGCGCGACAGAAACTCGGCGCGCTGGGCATCGTCCATGGCCTTGGGGGCGCAAGAGGCGAACAGGGCGTCGAATACCAGCAGGAACTTGGCATCGCCGAATTCGTCGGCGCCGCGCTTGCCCTGCGCGGCGGTCACGAAGGCGCTGCCGCCGATGGAGCGGCTGCCCGGCGACGAGTTCATGACGATCATCAGCCAGTCCTTGCGCGGCTCGAAACGCCGGAAGGTCCGGGCGATGGACACCAGCACGCGCTCGCGGATCAGCATGACGTCGGGATGGTGATAGAACGCCTCCCACCGGGTAACGCCGTCGTCTCCCCGCGACACCTCCGCCGCGATGGCGGCGCAACGTGACTGGAGATCGTCGTAGACCTCCTCCCCCAGGATCATGCGCAGCGCCGTGAAGAAGCGGCCGAGATGGGACCGGGTGATCCCCGACGAACGGTCGTCCAGCACATGGGAAAAGGTCTTGGTGACGATCCGGCCGATATAGTTGGTCCGCTGGCCGTCCACCTGCCGCAGGGCGAAGATGTCCTGGCAGGACCGCTCGCTGCTGGCATAGAGATCATCGAGAATCTCGCCGGTCCCGCCGACCACCGTACAGGTCCGCCGGATGACATCCACCGAAACCTGACCGCCGACCGCCTGTTCCTCCAGCAAGCCGGCAAAGACCCTGACGACGGTCCCGGCCGTGTTCCGGCATCGTGACCCAAGATCGTTCTCAGACATCGCCACCCCCACCCGGATAGTGTCGCCCACGGGAGAACTATAGGCACAGGCAAAGCGTCACTCAATACTAATTACAAATTATGAATCCACAGATTACGCGAAGCCGATATGCAGCCACAACTCGGAAACAACCTGCGTCTCCAGGCATTCATTTATCCACAATAACATTATTGACACACTTCGTTTACAGCCCACCGGCATCCTATTTAGAATAGAAAGCCTCCCCCACCTTTTTCCACGGCACATCCAAGCCGTTCAGGCACTGGCAAACCGGGCAATCCTCGCGATGGGAGCCGGGCAGGTAGCCGATGCTCATCAGGAATTCGTTGACCACCTCGCCGCCCATGAAGACGAAATTCGCCTTGAACAGCTTGACCCAGCCGTCCTTGGTCAGCGGATGGTGCCGCTCGATCCAGGCGGCGAAGCTGCCTTCGCGGGCCCGCAGCGCCCGAAGGCGGCGGGCGTTCTCGATGATGGCGTCCAGCTTGCGGCGGTTGCGGATGATGCCGGCGTCATTCAGCAGGCGCTGCAGGTCGGCCTCGCCATAGGCGGCGACCTTGTCCACCTCGAAGCCGTCGAAGGCCGCCACCATGGAGGGGCGCTTCTTGAGCACGATCAGCCAGGACAGGCCGGCCTGGAAGATCTCCAGGCAAAGGCGCTCGAACAATCCGCGCTCGTCGGTGAGCGGAAAGCCGTATTCCCGGTCGTGGTAAGGGCCGTGGAAGGGGTGGCCCGGCGCGACATCGCAATACCAACTCATGGATCATTTCTCCTCGGCCACGCGGCCGCCCCGCCAACCCCGCGTGGCCGAGTAGGGTTTGGTTGGGCGCTACGCCTGTTCCAATTCCACCAGGGTACCGTTGAAGTCCTTGGGATGCAGGAACAGCACCGGCTTGTCATGGGCGCCGATCTTGGGCTCGCCGTCGCCCAGGACGCGGGCGCCGGTGGCCTTCAGCTTGTCGCGCGCCGCCAGGATGTCCTCGACCTCGTAGCAGATGTGGTGGATGCCGCCGGACGGGTTCTTTTCGAGAAAACCGGCGATGGGCGACTTTTCGCCCATGGGATGCAGCAGTTCCACCTTGGTGTTGGGCAATTCCACGAACACCACCGTCACGCCGTGGGCCGGCTGCGGCACCGGGTCGGAAACCTTGGCACCCAGCGTGTCACGGTAGAGCGCGGTGGCGGCGGCCAGATCGGGCACGGCGATGGCGACATGGTTCAACTTACCGATCATCGGAATCCTCGTCCTTGCTGAAAAAATGTATCGCCGACACCTATACCATGCCTGCTGCGTCCCGGCCAAAGGCGATGCGGCCTTTACTCATGACCCGCAGCGGGTTAGGAAGAGGCTGCGCCTGAATTGGGGATGTGGGGGCGAGGCCGTGCCGGAAAACGCCGCGACGAATGAAAACACGGCCGAGGACAAGCCGGGCGCCCAGGATTTCGCGCATATCGGCGATTCCATGTCCACCTGGGCCAAGGTGGTCAATGGGATCGCCCTGGTTCTCCTCCTCGGTTTCTCCGCCCTGTTCGTGGTAGCCATGGGGTCGTTGCCGCGCATCGACGGCCGCCATCCGGTCGCCGGCATCCAGTTGAAGACCACCATCACCCGCGACAGCGTCGGTATTCCCAAGATCGTCGCCGAGACCCGGCACGACGCCTATTTCGCCATGGGCTGGGTCCATGCCCAGGACCGCATGTGGCAGATGGAGGCCCAGCGCCGCCTGGGCGCCGGGCGGCTGGCCGAGATCGTCGGCGAGCCGGGCCTGGCCAGCGACCGCTACATGCGCACCCTTGGACTCTACCGGGCCGCCGAGCAATCGCTGGGGGCGCTGTCGGACCCGACGCGGTCGGCGCTGCAATCCTATGCCGACGGCGTCAACGCCTGGATGTCCTACAACACCCACCGCCTGCCGCCCGAGTTCACCATCCTCGGCGTCAAGCCCGAGCCGTGGACCATGGCCGATTCCATGGTCTGGCAGAAGATCATGGCCATGACGCTGACCGGCAACTGGCAGGACGACATCCTGCGGGCCCGGCTGGCCCGCACCCTGGATGCCAAGCGGCTGCAGGAACTGTTCCCCGCCTATCCCGCCGATGCGCCGGTAACCCTGTCGCCCGAGGGCGGCAAGGCGCTGCTGGACCTGCCCCCCGATACCGTTCGCCCCACCCCGGCCTCCAACGTCTGGGCGGTCGGCGGGGCCCGCACCCGTTCGGGCAAGCCGCTGCTGGCCGGCGACCCTCATCTGGGGTTCCGCGCACCCATCCTGTGGTATCTGGCGGAACTGGAAGCCCCCGACCTCAAGCTGGCGGGCGCCACCGTTCCCGGCCTGCCCTTCCACCTGATCGGGCATAACGGCCACATCGCCTGGAGTTTCACCGCCACCCAGGCCGACACCGTCGATCTGTTCGTGGAGAAGCTGGCGGGCGAATCCGGTTATCGCGCCGCCGACGGCAACCGCCCCTTCCTCACCCGCACCGAGACCATCCGGGTCAAGGGCAAGCCGGATGAGGTGCTGACCGTGCGCGAGACCCGCCACGGGCCGGTGATTTCCGATCTTCTCGCCCAGGGCGTCGCCGGCAAGGACGAAGTGGTGAGCATGGCCGCCACGGCGCTCGGCCAGGGCGACACCAGCGTCCAGGCCCTTCTCCTGCTGAACCAGGCCACCGACTGGACCGGCTTCACCAAGGCGGTCAAGGACGTGCAGGCACCTGTCCTGAACATCGCCTATGCCGATACGAGCGGCAATCTGGGCTTCTTCACCGCCGGGCGCATTCCCATCCGCAAATCGGGCAACGGCACCGTCCCCATGCGCGGCTGGACCGGCGAGGGCGACTGGACCGGCTGGGTGCCCTTCGCCAAGCTGCCCCAGAGCCTCAATCCCAAATCCGGCGTGGTGGTCAACGCCAACAACAAGGTGGTGGGCGACAAGTACCCCTACCTGATTTCCGCCACCTGGTCCGAAGGCTACCGCGCCACCCGCATCCGCGACCTGCTGGGCGAGCGCCGCGGCCTGACCATCGAGGACATGATGGCCATCCAGGCCGATTCGGTGTCGCTGCAGGCCGTCGAGATCAAGGAACTGATGACCGGCGTGGAGTTCAAGAACCAGCGTTCGCGCGAAGTGGCCCAGAAGATCGCCGAGTGGGACGGCAAGGCCGACCGCGACCGTGCCGAGCCGCTGATCTTCGCCGCCTGGCTCAATCGCCTCAACCGCGCCATCCTGGCCGACGAACTGAAGGACTCGTTCCAGGCCTTCGAGCGGGTCCGCCCCCAGGTTCTGGTGGATATCCTGACCCGGCGGCGCCATTGGTGCGACAATGTCGACACCCCCGAGGCGGAAAGCTGCGACGAGCTGATCGAGCGCAGCCTGGACAAGGCCCTGGCCGATCTGGATACCACCTGGGGCAACGACATGAAGAAGTGGCGGTGGGGCGCCGCCCATCCGGCCCGCTTCGAGCATCCCATCCTGGGCAAGGTTCCCCTGCTGGGCGGAATGGCCGATCTGCAGGTGCCCGCCGACGGTGACGACTTCACCGTCTCGCGCGCCGCCTATCGCGTCGAGGACAACGCCACCCGCTTCCCCCAGATTCACGGAGCCGGGCTGCGGGCGGTGTTCGACCTGTCCGATCTGGCCGACAGCCGCTTCGTCATCGCCACCGGCCAGTCGGGCAATCCGCTGTCACGCCATTACAGCGACATGCTGCCGGCGTGGAGCGTCAACCGCCTCTACCGCTTCGGGCAGGACAGCAAGCGCTCGGTCCTGATTCTCGAACGGGGACGTTAGAGCGGCCGTTGAGGGCGCGGCCAAGGGCGCGGAGGCGCCCGCCCGGCGAGGGACAATGATAAGGCCTATAGCGTAACGCACATTTTGGGCATCACGCTATGGAAGGGGCGTGGCCGGGGATTACACCACGTCGGTGAGGCGCGCCGAAGCCGGGTCCATGTAGCTGCCGCGGAAATAGACCAGCGGGCTGCCGCCCTCCTGGTGCTTGAGCCTGTCCACCTTGCCGACGAAGATCTGGTGGTCGCCGCCGTCGATGACGTTGACCAGCGAGCATTCAAGATTGGCCAGGCATCCCGACAGGATCGGCACGCCGCTGTTCCACTCGGTCCGGACGACGCCCTGCCACTTGTCGTCGGACCGGCTGGCGAAGCGGATGGACAGGTCGCGCTGGTGTTCCGACAGGATGTTGATGGCGAAATGGCCGAAGGTCTTGAAGGCCTCCATGCTGGAGGTGTTGTTGCCCAGGCAGAACAGCACCAGCGGCGGGTCGAGCGACAGCGAGCTGAACGCGCTGACGGTAACGCCCACCGGCTCCTTGGCGTTGGGAGTCAAAGTGGTGATCACCGTAACGCCGGAAGCGAAACAGCCCAAAGTCTTACGAAAAGAACGGGGGTCAAGGGACATGAATGGCTCGGCATCACTGGAGGCGGGAATCGAATTTAAAGGCGTCCTACCGTCCAGGTCAAATGTGCCATTACCCTTGACAGCGGAAAAGAGACGCTTTTCATCACGACAAGGCAGTTGACTCAAGACATAGAGCAGGAATTATAGCATTCTCCGTGGTAAGGAGATGATCTGCCCGTCCCCGTTGGGATGGCCTCCAGGGGAAGTGAATGTTCGCAATCATCGGCATCGTCGTGACATTCGTCAGCGTCATCGGCGGTTATGCTGCGCCAGGCGGCCATCTCAGCGTTCTGTTCCAGCCCTTCGAATGGTTGATCATCATCGGCGCGGCAGCCGGGTCCATGCTGCTGGGCAACCCGAAATCCACCATCGTCGGCATCGCCAAGAATATCGGTCTGGTGTTCAAGGGCGCCCATCACGGCAAGGACGACTACATCGAACTGCTGTCGGTGCTGTACGCCGTGTTCAAGCTGGCCAAGACCAAGGGCGATCTGGCCCTGGAAAGCCACGTTGAAAAGCCGGACGAGAGCCCGCTGTTCGGCAAGTTCCCCAAGTTCAGCTCCGACCACCACACCCGCACCTTCTTCTGCGACTACCTGCGGCTGCTGACGCTGGGCACCAGCAACGCCCACGAGCTTGAATCCATCATCGACGGCGAGCTGGAAGCCCATCACAAGCATTATCACGAGATCGCCCACGCGGTGAACCTGATGGGTGACGCCATGCCGGCGCTGGGCATCGTGGCCGCGGTGCTGGGCGTGATTCACACCATGGGCTCCATCACCGAGCCGCCGGAGGTGCTGGGCCACCTGATCGGTGCGGCGCTGGTGGGCACCTTCTCGGGCGTGCTGATCTCGTACGCCTTCGTGGCGCCCATCGCCCGCAATATGCAGCTGTGCTTCGATTCCGACCATTACTACTTCCTGGCCATCAAGGCCGGGCTGCTGGGACACATGCAGGGCTACGCCCCCCAGGTGTCCATCGAGTTCGCGCGCAAGATCCTGCCCGACGAGCTGCGCCCGACCTTCCAGGAACTGGAAGAGACCGTCACCAACCTGCCTCCCGATTGAGCCATAGGAGCGGCTGGACATGGCGGAAGGCGGTCAGCAGATCATCATCAAGCGAGTCAAGAAGGTGGCCGGCGGCCATCACGGCGGCGCCTGGAAGGTGGCCTATGCCGACTTCGTGACCGCCATGATGGCCTTCTTCCTGCTGCTGTGGCTGCTCAACGCCGTCACCGAGGAACAGTTGACCGGCGTGTCCAACTACTTCGCTCCCACCATGGCCTCCAAGAGCGCGTCGGGCGCCGGCGGCCTGCTGGGCGGCAAGGTGATCGGCGAGGGTGCCCAGGTCTCCAACACCTCGTCTCCCAGTCTGGTGCAGCACCTGCCCCCCGCCTCCATCGGTCCGGGCGGCGAGGATTTGACCGGCTCCAAGGAATTCGAGCCCGAGAACCCGGGTGAAAGCAATCTGGGGCCGGGCCAGGGTGCGGGTCAGGGCGAAGGACAGGGTGCCGGCCAGGGCAAGGACCGCGCCGGCATGTCCGAGCAGGAATTCAAGGAGGCCATGGCCCAGCGCGAACAGCAGAAGTTCGACAAGGCCAAGGAAGTGCTGGAAGGCGCCATGAAGGGCATTCCGGAGATGAAGCAGTTCCAGGGCTCCATGCTGGTGGACAACACGCCCGAGGGCCTGCGCATCCAGATCACCGACCAGGAAGGCCTGGCCATGTTCCCGTCGGGCTCCAGCGCGCCTTACGGCCACACCAGGGCCATGCTCGATCTGGTGGCCCGCGTGGTCAAGCAATTGCCCGACAACCGTATCGCCATTTCCGGTCATACCGACGCCATTCCCTTCCGCGACCCCTCCGGCTACACCAACTGGGAATTGTCCGCCGACCGCGCCCTGGCCAGCCGCCGGGCGTTGATCGCCTCGGGCGTGCCGGAAAGCCGCATCGACCGCATCGTCGGCCGCGCCGACCAGGAGCCGCTGGACAAGAACGATCCCAAGGGCCTGCGCAACCGCCGCATCAGCATCATCCTGCTGCGCGAGAACGACCTGGGGCCGGTGGATTCCCAATCCCTGTCGGTTCCCATGAAGGGCACCACTCCTCCGGCCAAGCGCTAGGCGGCCGCCATGGCGATGCCGCCCACCCCGTTCTCCCGCATCATCGACAACACGCCGGAATGGGATGATCCCTGGGGCCAGCCCCGCTACTACATGGGCATCACCGCGCGGCGCATCTATGCCTACCTCATCGATCTGGTGGTGGTTGGCCTGCTGCTCGGCATGATGTGGATCGCGGCGATCATCGTGGGGGCCCTGACCTTCACCCTGCTTTGGCCGGTCATGCTGCTGCTGATCGCCCTCACCCCCATCGCCTACCACACCCTGACCATCGGTGGCCCCCGCGCCGCCACTCTGGGCATGCGGGCGGCCGGGATTCGGGTGATGTCGGTGGGAGCCAACGCCTTCGACGACAACGGGCGCCCCAGTCTGCTGCAGGCCGCCGTCCAGACCGTCTGCTTCTATGGCTCGGTGGCGGTGACCTGCTGGCTGATCTTGGGCGTGGCCCTGTTCAATCCCCGGCGGCGGACCGTGCACGACATGCTGGCCGGGACGGTGGTGGTCAACGATCCGGCCCAATGGAGCGGCTGAATCAAGGGGCTGGCAGCGACGGGCGCCGCCCCCTATATGTGAGAAACCGGACGGTTCAGCCGGGATTATGGGTAACGGGTTTCCATGGATCATTTTCCGCTTAAACGGCCGCACTTCTTCTTCACGACGGCGCCCCTGCCCTGCCCGTACGTGTCTGGACGCCTCGAGCGCAAGATCGTCACCGAACTGAACGGCACCGACGCCGAAACCCTGCACGAGGCCTTGTCCCGCGCCGGATTCCGCCGCAGCCATTCCATCGCCTATACCCCCGCCTGTCCCGGCTGCAACGCCTGCATTCCGGTGCGCATCGTCGCGGAAGAGTTCGAGCCCGACCGCACCATGCGCCGTGTCGCGCGCGCCAATGGCGGGCTGGTGGCCCGCGCGGTGCCGGCCCGAGCCACCGCCGACCAGTTCCGCCTGTTCTCCCGCTACCAGGAATCGCGGCATTCGGGCGGCGACATGGCACTGATGGGGTTCTACGATTATCGCTCCATGGTCGAGGACAGTCCGATCGACACCTTCATCGTCGAATTCCGCGATACCGACGGCAATCTGGCGGCCGCCTGCCTGTCGGACCGCATGAGCGACGGCCTGTCGGCGGTCTATTCCTTCTTCGACCCCGATCTGGCGTCCCGCAGCCTGGGAACCTTCATGGTCCTGTGGCTGGTGGAGGAGGCGCATCGCCTGGGCCTGCCCTATGTCTATCTCGGCTATTGGATCGCCGAGAGCCGCAAGATGTCCTACAAGACCCGCTTCCAGCCGCTGGAGGCCTTCGGTCCGGACGGATGGAAGCTGCTGGAGGCTTAAAAGCCCGGCCCCGGTTCGGAAGTCCACAATTGGCCCCCCCAGGGAGCCCATGCCATCATTTCCGGGGGAAACGGCGTATAAGCCGGACCCCGCATCGTGCTCGACAGGGAGCATCCATAGGGGAACGGGAGGAATCGGCGTTGAAACCACTTCTGGCACTCAGTTCGTTCATTGACCGCATCAATGAACGGGTCGGGCGGAGCGTCTATTGGCTGATCCTGCTCATGGTGATCGTCAGTTCCGGCAACGCCACCATCCGCTACATCTTCTCCACCAGTTCCAATGCCTGGCTCGAGGTGCAGTGGTACCTGTTCGCGACGGTGTTCCTGCTGTGCTCCGGCTATACCCTGCTGCGCAACGAGCATATCCGTATCGACGTCATCGCCGGCCGCCTGTCGCGCCGCACCCAGATATGGATCGACATCCTGGGCACCCTGCTCTTCCTGTTCCCCATGGCCATGCTGATCCTGACGCTGTCCTGGCCCATGTTCATGAAGTCCTTCACCATGATGGAGATGTCGTCCGACGCGGGCGGCCTGGTCCGCTGGCCGGTCAAGCTGATGATCCCGGCGGGCTTCAGCCTGCTGATGCTCCAGGGCGTCTCGGAACTGATCAAGAAGATCGCCATCCTGACCGGCGACCTGCCCGACCCCGGTGATCAAGGCCACCACCACCACACCGCGGCGGACGGAGAAGCGGTATGACCCAATTCCTGATCGCCAACATGGCGCCGCTGATGTTCGCGGCGCTGGTGTTCTTCCTGCTGATCGGCTACCCGGTGGCCTTCGCGCTGGCCGCCAACGGCATCATCTTCGGGTTGGTGGGCATCGAACTGGGGCTGCTCAACGCCCATCTGTTCCAGGCGCTGCCGGAGCGCGTGTTCGGCATCATGCGCAATGACACCCTGCTGGCCATTCCGTTCTTCACCTTCATGGGCCTGATTCTCGAGCGATCGGGCATGGCCGAGGATCTGCTGGACACCATCGGCCAGCTGTTCGGCCCCATTCGCGGCGGTCTGGCCTACGCGGTGATCTTCGTCGGCGCCCTGCTGGCGGCGACCACCGGCGTGGTGGCCGCCTCGGTGATCTCCATGGGGCTGATCTCGCTGCCCATCATGCTGCGCTACGGCTATGACCGCCGCATCGCCTCGGGCGTCATCGCCGCCTCGGGCACCCTGGCCCAGATCATCCCGCCGTCGCTGGTCCTCATCATCATGGCCGACCAGTTGGGTCGCTCGGTGGGCGACATGTACCAGGGCGCTTTCATCCCCGGCTTCGTTCTGACCGGCCTTTATGCCGGGTACATCTTCCTGGTCACCCTGATCAAGCCGGACTTCGCCCCGGCCCTGCCGATCGAGGCCCGCTCGCTCCGGGGCTTTGCGCTGCTCAGCCGGGTGATCTTCTCCCTGGTGCCGCCCCTAGTGCTGATCTTTCTGGTGCTCGGCACCATCTTCCTGGGCATCGCCACCCCCACGGAGGGCGGCGCCATGGGGGCGGCAGGGGCGATGATCCTCGCCCTGGCCAAGCGTAAACTGGACTGGAACCTGATGCGTCAGGCCATGGACACCACTGCCAAGCTGTCATCCTTCGTGCTGTTCATCCTGGTGGGGTCCACGGTGTTCGGCCTGGTGTTCCGCGGCGTCAACGGCGACCTGTGGGTCGAACACCTGATGAGCAGCCTGCCGGGCGGCAAGCTGGGCTTTCTGGTCGTCACCAACGTGCTGATGTTCGTGCTGGCCTTCTTCCTCGACTTCTTCGAACTGGCCTTCATCCTGGTCCCCCTGCTGGGGCCGGTGGCCGAGAAGCTGGGCATCGATCTGATCTGGTTCGGGGTGTTGCTGGGCGTCAACATGCAGACCTCGTTCATGCACCCGCCCTTCGGCTTCGCGCTGTTCTACCTGCGCAGCGTGGCCCCCAAGGCCGATTACATGGACAAGATCACCAACAAGCTGACGCCGAAGATCACCACCGGCCAGATCTACTGGGGCGCGGTGCCCTTCGTGATCATCCAGATCATCATGGTCGGTCTGGTCATCACCTTCCCCGATCTGGTGACCGGCGGAATCGACAAGGCCAGCGCCGTGGATACCTCGAAAATCCAGATCGAGGTGCCCCAGGGTGAATACGGTGGCGGCATGTACGGCCAGCCGGACGCCGAGGCCAAATAAAAAAAGCCCCGGAACCGCAAGGTTCCGGGGCTTTCCTTATGGAGAGCCCTACTTCTTGGGAATGCCGTAGAGCATGAAGTTGTCGAAGCCGGCTTCGGCGACGCTGAACCAGGAACGCTGCTCGATCAGGTAGGCGTTCCAGTGGTCGTAGACCTTCTTGAAGGCGGGATTGACCGCGCATTCCTCGGCGTAGGTCTCCTGGGCCGCCTTGTAACAGGCCAGCATGATGTCCTTGGAGAACGGGCGCAGCTGGGTGCCGGCACCGATCAGGCGCTTCAGCGCCGGGGGATTGAGCACGTCGTACTTGGCGCTCATGTCCATATTGGCCTCGGCCGCCGCCGCCTCGAACACCGCCTTGTAATGCTTGGGCAGCTTTTCCCATTCCGCCTTGTTGACCAGGGCCGAGACGCAGGGACCACCTTCCCACCAACCGGGGTAGTAGTAGTAGGGGGCGACCTTGTTGAAGCCCAGCTTCTCGTCGTCATAGGGGCCGACCCACTCGGCGGCGTCGATGGTGCCCTTCTCCAGGGCGGGATAGAGATCGCCGCCGGCGATCTGCTGCGGCACCACCCCCAGCTTGGTCAGCACCTTGCCGGCATAGCCGCCGATGCGGAACTTGAGGCCCTTGAGGTCGTCGACCGTCTTGATCTCCTTGCGGAACCAGCCGCCCATCTGGGTGCCGGTATTGCCGCAGGGGAAGTTGACGATGTTGTACTTGCCGAAGAACTCACGCATCAGCTGGAGGCCGCCGCCATGATACAGCCAGGAGTTCTGCTGGCGGGTATTGGCGCCGAACGGCATGGAGGCGTCGAAGCCGAAGGTGGCGTCCTTGCCCACATAGTAATAGCTGACGGTATGGCCGCATTCGACGGTGCCGTTCTGCACGGCATCCAGCACCTGCAGACCGGGAACGATTTCGCCGCCGGCGAACACGCGGATCTGGAACTTGCCGTCGGTGGCCTCGGCCACCCTTTTCGCCAGCACTTCACCGGCGCCGTAGATGGTGTCCAGGCTCTTGGGGAAGCTGGACGCCAGGCGCCACTTGATCTCGGGCATGCTCTGCGCGATGGCCGGGGCCGCGATCGTGGTCGATGCGGCGGCGGCTCCCACGGCCGCTCCGGTCAGAAATTTACGTCGCTGCATTAAAGTCTCCTCCCAAATTCACGCCGGTTGATCCGGTTCAGGTGGAAATTATCCTACACCAATGCAAGGGGGACGCAACGCGACCGGCCATTTCGGAAAACCGCAATCGGCCGGTCGGGTACACCCGGTGAATGGTCTTGCGACCTCCCTCACCTTCGTCATCGCCGGACTTGATCCGGCGATCCACGTGGTGCCGCCGGAAAGGCGTGGATGGCCGGGACAAGCCCGGCCATGACGGGACCTTGGAGATTTAGAAGGTGTTCAGCTGAACCGGTTGTTACGCGGAAAGCCGGTGGGCGGCAGGCGGCCGACCGAGGCGCGCTTGCCCAGCCAGGGGGTAAGATCGGCCTCGGTCCGCACCCGGTCGCCCAGGTTCCAGGTCAGGCCCTGGGCCAGGGTGAAGACCTTGATGTCGGCCATGCCGCCGTCACGGTACTTCTGCAGGATCACCCCCCTGCCCCGGCTCATCACCGGGATTTCGTCCGCCATGAACACCAGCAGCTTGCGGTTCTCGCCGATCACCGCCACCGCGTCGCCCTCGAACGGCAGGCAGAACTTGGCCTTTTCGCCGGGGCCGCAGTTGAGGATCATCTTGCCCGCCCGCGTCTGGGCCAGGACTTCGTTCTCCTCGACCACGAAACCGCGATCCGAGTTGGTGGCCACCAGCAGCTTGCGGCCGGGCTTGTGGACCATCACGGCGGCGATATCCACATCGCCGGCCAGATCGATCATCAGGCGCAGCGGCTCGCCATGGCCGCGCCCCGACGGCAGCTTGTCGCCGCCGATGGTGTAGAAGCGGCCGTCGGTGGCGAAGACCAGGATCTTGTCGGTGGTCCACGCCTTGAGCAGATGCCCAAGTTGATCGCCCTCCTTGAACTTGAGGGCGTCGGGATTGTCGGAATGGCCTTTAAGCGCCCTGATCCAGCCCTTCTCGGACAGGATCATGGTGATGGCTTCGCGCTCCACATAGGCCTCGATGGGCACCACGACGGCCGAAGGAGCCTCGCCCAGCTCGGTGCGGCGCTTGCCGAGCGCGGTGGCGCCGCCGAAGGCCTTGCGGGTCTCGGCGTTCTGGGCGGCGATGGTGGCCCAGCGGCGCCCCTCATCGGCCAGCAGGGCCTCAAGATCGGCCTTTTCCGCCGAAAGTTCGGCGTGCTCGGTCTTGATCTCCAGTTCCTGCAGCTTGTTCAGGGAGCGCAGGCGCATGTTGAGGATGGCCTCGGCCTGCACCTCGGACAGCTTGAAGGTCTTGATCAGCTCGGCCTTGGGCTCGTCGGCGAAGCGGATGATCTTGATGACCTTGTCCAGATCGGCATAGACCTTGAGGAAGCCTTCCAGCACCTCGAGCCGCTTGGCGATCTTCTCCAGGCGGAAGCGGGCACGGCGCTCCAGCACCACCATGCGGTGGTCGAGAAAGGCGCGCAGCACTTCCTTCAGGTTCATGACGCGCGGCACCGACGTGGCGTCCAGCACGTTCATGTTGAGCGAGAAGCGCGATTCCAGGTCGGTCTGGCGGAAAAGTTGCTCCATCACCAGCTCGGCCTCGACCGTGCGGTTCCTGGGCTCCAGCACCAGACGGATGTCCTCGGCCGATTCATCCCTGATATCGGCCAGCAGGGGCAGCTTCTTCTCGGACAGAAGCTCGGCGATCTTCTCGATCAGCTTGGCCTTCTGCACCTGATAGGGAATCTCGGTGATGACGATCTGGTAAAGGCCGTGGGACAGCTTTTCCACCGCCCACTTGGCCCGCACCCGGAAGGCGCCCTTGCCGGTGCGGTAGGCCTCGGTGATCGCCGCGCTGGTCTCCACCAGCACGCCGCCGGTGGGGAAGTCGGGGCCGGGCATATGGGCGATCAGCTCGTCCACATCGCAATCGGGCTTGGCGATCAGGTGATCCAGCGCGTCGCAGATTTCGCCCAGGTTGTGGGGCGGGATGCTGGTGGCCATGCCCACCGCGATACCGGCCGAGCCGTTGGCCAGCAGGTTGGGAAACGCCGACGGCATGACCACCGGCTCTTCCTCGGTGCCGTCATAGGTGGGACGGAAGTCGACGCTGTCCTCGTCCAGGCCTTCCATCAGGGCGGCGGCGACCTCGGTCAGCTTGGCCTCGGTGTAACGCATGGCCGCCGCGTTATCGCCGTCGATATTGCCGAAATTGCCCTGCCCCTCCACCAGGGGATAGCGGACGGCGAAGTCCTGGGCCAGACGCACCAGGGTATCGTAGACCGCCACGTCGCCGTGGGGATGGTACTTACCGATGACGTCGCCGACCACGCGGGCGCACTTCTTGAAGCCGCCGCTGGGGTCCAGCTTCAACTGGCGCATGGCGAACAGCAGACGGCGGTGCACCGGCTTCAACCCGTCGCGCACATCGGGCAGCGAGCGCGACACGATGGTGGACATGGCATAGGC
>Ga0265320_10001571_pt1 | contig 16403 bp, 17 predicted proteins | sample 4827metaG_FD_202087 | JGI IMG/M metagenome (GOLD analysis project Ga0265320, IMG submission 202087) | Rhizosphere microbial communities from Carex aquatilis grown in University of Washington, Seatle, WA, United States - 4-8-27 metaG | ecosystem: Host-associated > Plants > Roots > Rhizosphere >...
GGATCGACGAGGTTGCCGGTGGCGATGAACAGCACCTTGCTCAGGTCGAAGGGCACCTCCAGGTAGTTGTCCTGGAAGGTGTTGTTCTGCTCGGGGTCGAGGACCTCGAGGAGGGCCGAGCTCGGGTCGCCCCGGAAGTCCATCCCGATCTTGTCGATCTCGTCGAGCATGAATACCGGGTTGTTGGTGCCGGCCGTCTTGACGTTCTGGATGACCCGGCCGGGCAGGGCGCCGATGTACGTCCGGCGATGGCCGCGGATCTCCGCTTCGTCGTGGATGCCGCCGAGGCTCATCCGGACGAACTTGCGACCCATGGCCCGGGCCACACTCTTGCCGAGCGAGGTCTTGCCCACGCCGGGAGGTCCGACCAGGGCCAGGATGGGCGAGCGGATCGTGTCGGCCAGGACGCGCACGGACAGGTATTCGAGGATCCGCTCCTTGACCTTTTCGAGGCCGTAGTGGTCCTCGTCGAGGATCCGGGCAGCCTCGCGGATGTCGAGCTGATCGGTGGTCGAGACGTTCCAGGGCAGGCCGACCAGCCAGTCGACGTAGGTCCGGATGACGCCGACCTCGGGCGAGGCGGACGGAATCCGGCTCATCCGGTCGACTTCCTTGATCGCCCGGGCCTTGATCTCCTCGGGCATCCCGGCTGCTTCGACCTTGTCGCGCAGCTCATTGATCTCGGCCTGCTGCGGGTCGTCCTCGCCCAGCTCGCGCTGGATCGCCTTGAGCTGCTCGCGCAGGATGTACTCGCGCTGGGTCTTGTCCATCTCGGACTTGACCTCGGACTGGATCCGACCCTTGAGCTCGAGGATCTCGACCTGGCGGGCGAGGAAGTTGCTGACCAGCTTGAGGCGCTCGGTGACGTCGATCGTCTCCAGCAGCTCCTGGCGCTGTTCGGTGGACATGTCCGGGCTGTAGGCGATCATGTCGGCCAGCAGGCCCGGCTCGGTGATGTTGCGGGCGGCGACGGCGGCCTCGGGCGGCACGGGGGCGCCGTTGGCGACGTAGGCCTCGATCTGGGTCTGGACCGAGCGCATCAGCGCCTGGATCTCGACCCCGGCCGGCGCCGCGTCGGCGAGGTGCTCGACGGTCGCCACGAGGTACGGCCCCGACGCGTTGAAGCCGGTGACCCGGAGGCGGCTCTGACCCTGGACGATGGCCCGGACGGTGCCGTCCTGGAGCTGGACGACCTGGGCGATCTTGGCCAGCGTGCCGATCTCGTAGAGCTGCGACGCGTCGGTGATGTCTTCCATCTCCGGCGAGCGCTGGGTCACCAGGGCGATCGGGCCGCCGCTGGCGACGGCGGCATTGAGGGCCGCGACGCTCTTGTCCCGGCCGACCTGGAGGGGCACGATCATCTCGGGGAAGATGACCGTCTCGCGCAGGGCGACGAGGGGCAGCTCGAGGACAGTTGGCGTCTTCGCGCCGGCCTTGGCGGCCTTGCCCGAAGCCTTGCTGCCAGTCGCCCGGGCCTCAGCCTTGGCGTCGGTCTTATTCGTGCTCTTGGCCGTGGCTCCGGCGCCGGTCTCGGCGGCCGTGGCTTCGGGGTCGGTTGCGCGCCTGGTCCGTCGCTTGGTCTCCGGATCCGACGGTTTGCTAGCCATTTGCCTGGTTCTCCTTGTCGACGGCTTGCGGCCGCCGCTCGTTGCTCACGCTATCTGGTTCTCGTTCGTCCGCCAGCGGACGAATCTCCTAAGTTGGCTCAGTGGTGGTCAGTGCCTGCGGCCGTTGCCGCAGTTGCCGCTGGTCTCGCGGCCGAGGCGGCTGCCGGGGTCGCTGTTGGGTTCGTTGCGGGTCGTGCCCCCGTCGCGGGCTGGGTTTCGGATTGGGTGGCCTGGGCTTGTGCCTCGGCGGTGGCTTCGGCCTGGTCGGCGTCGAAGGCGTTGGCTTCGTCGAAGAGGGTCTCGAGGATTCGCGTGCCGAGCCGCTCTTCGAGCTCGAACAGGATCCGGATCCCGGCCAGGTTGACGCCCCGGTTCTGGGTCAGGTGACGGATCCACAGGATCCGCCTGACGTCTTCCTCGCTGTACAGGCGAATGTTCGTGGCGGTCCGGGCCGGACACAGCAGACCCTCGTCCTCATAGATCCGCAAGGTGCGCGGATGAACGCTGACGATGCTCGCGGCGACGCTGATCACGTACACCGGTCGCTTTGGATCCCGGTCGGCCCGGCGCCAGCTCACAGGCTCAGGCTCCCGCGTGACTCGGCTCACGCTCGGCCTCGGGTCGCGCGTGGTCGATTGGCGTCTTCGAGCGATCATCGCTGGTTGGGGTGATCCGGATCTGGCGCGGCTTGACCTGCTCGGCCTTCGGAATCCGGAGCGTGAGGATGCCGTTCTCGAACGTGGCGCTCGCCTTGTCGGGCTCCAGGCCGCTCGGCAGGCTGATGCTCCGGCGGAAATCGCCGCGGCGAATCTCCTGGAGCAGGTAGTCGGTCGATTCCGTGGACCGCTCTTCCTTCAGCTGACCGCTGATGCTCAGCGTTCCGCTCTCGATCGTGATCTCCACATCCTCCGGCCGGAAACCCGGCAGCGAGGCCTCGATCCTGATCTCATCCGGGTTCGCCGTCACATCGAGGGGCAGCCCAATCGAGCCATCCGTCGAGCCGGCCCAGCGTCCTGGACGCACGAAGCTGTCCTCGAAAAGCCGATCCATCGCCGTGCGAAGCGACAAGAGCTCGCCGAACGGCGACGGACGGCGCACGATCGTCATCGTCGTGAACCTCCATGCTGCCCGCGGTGTCCGGCGGTGTTCCGCGGTGTCTGTTTGATGGTCAGGGTGCCGGACACGCCATGAGTCTAGAACCCTGACAATATCGTTGTCAAGAGTTTGACAATGTATCTGTCCATCAAGTTTGGATGAAGGTTTGGTGGGGTTGGGCTGGGCCCCGAGCGGTGGCTCTGGCGTGTGGCTCCTGGCCGTGGGCGCGGGATCCGGCGCGGCTGTGCGTCGGGGTGCGCCCGGCGCCGGTTGAGGGGCGGAATGCCACGACGATCCTTACCTAGCGCCTTCGCGTGGCCCCGAGTCGCGGGCACGGGCGAGCCACCACGTTCTACACCTCGCTCTACGAATAGTCGTGACAAAGCGGGCGTTGGCGAGGGCGTCGGGACCCCCACCGGACCTCGAACCGACCCCGCTACTCAGCCCCGGGGCGTCGCGACCTCGAGGCTGTCGGGCGAGTCGCCGATCAGCTGCTCGTGGAGGGCGGTCTGGCACTCGGTCTTGCCGATCGCGATCACCTTGTCGCCTTCGGCCAGGATCGTGTCGGCCCGGACCGAGATCGCCACGTCGTCGCGAATGACGGCAAAGATCGCGCAGCCTTCGGGCAGCGGGATGTCGCGCGCATTCCGGCCGACGGCGGGCGACGATGGCTGGAGGAGTGCCTCGATGAGCTCGAGCTCGCCGCTGCCCAGCGCCGCCAGGTGGAGGAGCTCGTGGACCGGGATGTCCTGCTCGATCGAGCCCAGGATCATCCGGGTCGGGCTGATCAGCTCGTCGACGCCAAGATGCCGGAAGAGCTCCTCGTTCTTGGGATTGTTGACCCGGGCGATCGTCCGCGGCACGTCGAAATGGTGCTTGGCCATCTGGCAGATCACGAGGTTATCCTCGTCGTCGCCGGTCACCGCGGCAACCACGTCGGCCCGGTTGCAGCCGGCCTCGGCCAGGTACTTGCCTTCGCAGCCGTCGTGGGCGACGACGATCGAGCCGATCTCGTCGGCGATCTGGCTCGCCCGGGCGCGATCCTTCTCCATGACCACGACCTCGTGACCCGAGCCGAGGAGCTCCTTGGCCAGGTAGTAGCCGACCTTGCCGCCGCCGATGACCAGCACGAACACGGCTCAGCCCTCCAGCTTGGTGGAGCCGCCGGCGACCGAGTCGACGGGCGGGTTGGATGGGTCGAGGTGGCGGATCGGGATGCCGGCCTCGGTCAGGCCGGCGATCAGCTCGGCGGCGTCGGTCGAACCGACGCTGGCGCCACTGCCCGCAATGCCCGCTGCACCCCCGCCCGCGCCGGCGTCGGCCGCACCGTCGGAGGCCCCGTGGCGGTGGTGGCCGGTGCTTGACCGGACACCCGGGACCACCGAGACCGGCAGCTTGAGGTAGGACAGGATCGCGTTGGCCATCAGGTCGGTCCGGCAGATCGTGGCGATCCCCAGCTCGGCATAGGCCAGCGCCCGCAGCGGGTCGTTGATCTTGGCGATCACCTGGCCTACCCGGAATGCCTCGGCGGCGAGCTGGGCGGCCATGATGTTCCGGTTGTCGCCCTCGGTCATCGCCAGGAACAGGTCGGCATCGTCGGCGCCCGCCCGGCGGAGGGTGTCCTCATCGGTCCCGTCGCCGCGCAGGGCGTTGCCCTTGAACGTGCTCGGCAGCCGGTCGAACGCGCCGGTCGAAATGTCCAGGACCGTGACGCTGTGGCCGCCGTCGTCGAGCATCACGGCGAGCATCGCGCCCACCCTGCCGCAACCGACGATCACTGTTCGCATGCTCATGAACCTCGTGAAGCTTCACCGATCGGCTCCCGGACCACCCAGACCGCGCAGGGTGCGTTCGAGAACACGTACGGTATCGTCCGCCCGATCGCGAAGTCGCCGCCGAAGCGCTTCCGATAGGGCAGCCCCAGGATCAACAGGTCGGCGGCCCGTTCGCTCGCCTCATCGACGAGTGCGGCACCCACGTCCCGGGCCTGGAGCAGGACCGTCTCGATGTCCTGGTGTTCCGATTCGGCGATTCCCTCGACTGCGTCGAGCACCCGCTGGGCGTCCTCCGAGCGACTGGCCACATCGGCCTCGAGGGGCAGGCTCCAGTCGATCTCGACGACGTGCACCGCGACCAGCTGGGCCTTGCTCAGCTTCGCCGCCTGGCAGGCCAGGCGAACGATCCGGGCATCGCTCGAACCGCCATTGACTGCGAGCACGGCCCGTCGAAACGGCGGTTGATGGACGTCGGGCACGGCGGTCACGATACCACCGCCGCACGCTCAGGGACCGCCTCCGGCGGCCGATTCAGGATTGGCCGGTGGTTTCCGTCACCGGGGGCGGATCGAAGCGGCTCTCCTCCTCGCGCCGGTACGGCGCGCTCACGACCACCGTGTGGGGCCGCCCGACGAGGACGGCCCGCAGCCGCTTCGACGACTGGTTGTAGAGGATCCGCTCCCACCAGTGGCGGGCCACGTACTCGGGCACGACCACGAACGTGATCGGCTCGGGCTTGTCCGGCGGCCAGGCGCGGTCGAGCACGTCGAGGTAGGCCAGGAGCGGCCCGACCAGGGCCCGGTATGGCGATTCGACGACGACCAGGGGCACCCCCGGAACCTGCCGCTCCCACTGCTTGCGGACCTCGAGAGCCGCCTCGGGATCCTCCGAGATGTACACCGCCCGAACGTCCTCGCTGATCGAGCGTCCGACGTTGACCGCCTGGATGACCGCCCGGGTCAGGCCCGGGATCGGGATGACCACCCGTTCCTCGCGGTGGGGCGGCTTGGCCACGAAGTCGGGCCGGATCGAGAGCTGGCGCTGGGACGCGCCGTACTGGCGCTGGATGAACAGCATCATCGCGACCAGGATCGGGATCAGGATGATCACCAGGTAGGCGCCGTTCTGGAACTTCACCGAGGTGACGATGATCAGGACCACGAACGTCAGCACGCCGCCGAAGGCGTTGACGATCGCCCGCCACCACCAGCCCGCCTCGCGAGTCGTGAACCAGTGCTTGACCATCCCCGACTGGGACAGGGTGAAGCACACGAAGACGCCGACCGAGTACAGCGGGATCAGGGCGTGGGTGTCGCCGTTGAACAGGACCAGCAGGCCAAAGGCGATCGCGGCCAGCAGGACGATGCCCCACGAGTAGGCCAGCCGGTCGCCCCGGAAGCTGAACTGGCGCGGCATGTAGCCGTCCTCGGCCAGGATCGCGGCCAGCCGCGGGAACGCGTTGAAGCTCGTGTTGGCGGCCAGGAACAGGATCAGGGCCGTGGCGATCTGGAACAGGTAGAAGAGGGGGCTCGCGCCGAAGACGGTCCCCGCCACGAGGGCCACGACCGTCGGCCCGCCGCTGTTGTCGACCGAGGGCACGATCGCGAAGGCATGGGCCACGATCGTGATCCCGATGAAGATGATCCCCAGCAGGAAGGCCATCGTGATCATCGTGTTGGCCGCGTTCTTGGCCTCGGGCTTCTTGAACGCCGGGACGCCGTTGGCGATCGCCTCGACGCCGGTCAGGGCGACCGACCCGCCGGCGAAGGCCTTGAGCAGCAGGAAGATGCTGAGCTGCTCGGTCGCTCCGAGGGGAACTGCGTCGGGCTGGGGCGGCAGGGCGTGGGCGGTGCCGCTCACGATCCGGAAGACGCCGCCGATCACGATCAGCAGGGCCAGGCCCACGAACAGGTAGGTCGGGACGGCGAAGATGTTGCCGGACTCCCGCAGTCCGCGCAGGTTGCCGATGGTGATCAGCGAGATCGACACGAAGGCAATCTCGATTCGGTAGTCGAAGGCCGCCGGCAGGATCGACTGGATCTGCTGGATCGCCGATGCGGTTGAGACAGCCACAGTCATCACGTAGTCGATCAGCAGCGCCGCGGCCGCGATCAGTCCGAAGATCGGAGCCAGGTTCTGGCGGGCCACGATGTACGCCCCGCCGCCGTTGGGGTACGCCCGGCAGACCTGGCGGTACGAGAACGACACGATCGTCAGGAGCAGGGCGATAGCGATCGAGACACCGATCGAGTAGGCGAGTGCGCCGGCGGCCCCGGCCACGATCAGGACCCGCAGGATCTCCTCGGTGGCGTAGGCCGACGAGCTGATCGCGTCGGAGCTGAAGATCGCCAGGGCCTTCTTCTTGGCCAGTCGCTCGCCGATCTCCTCTTCACTCGCCAGCGGCCGCCCGAAGACCAGGCTCCGGGCGCGGAATACGAACCGGCCGGCGGGCGTCAGGGGGACGCTGGCCGCCTGCTTGGCGACCATCTGGCCGGGGCCGGTGTAGCGGAAGTACGGTGAGTGGGGCCGCTCGACCCGGACGCGTCGGTCGGCGAGCTTGCGCCCGGGCAGCGGCCGGCGGCCGCCGATCATTCGGGCGTGGTGCCGATGTCCACCGGGCCTCCGTCTCTCTCCACCCCTGCGACGGCCAAGGCTACCACTCGGATTCGTTCGCGCTCAGATGCCCAGAGCCAGCCGGCTGACACCCCGTGCCGGGAGTCCGGCGGCGCGCATCGCCCGCTGCGTCGCCGCGATGTCGTAGCCGGCCCGGAGCCAGGTGATGCGGCCGGCGTCGAGGTCGAGGACGAGGGCGCTCGCCCGGGGATCGCCGTCCCGAGGCTGGCCGACGCTGCCTGGGTTGACCAGCCCCCGGGCGGCGCTGATCGCCAGGGTCGTTCCCGCGTCAGGCACGATGGTCTCGATCCGGGCTTGGGGACGGCGGTTCGCGCCACCGCTCACGACATAGGCGATCGGCAGGTGGGTGTGCCCGAAGAGCCCGAACGGCGAGGGGATCAGGGCCAGGTTCTCGGCCGCTGCCTGCTCGCTCAGGATGTATTCCCAGGTCGGGTCGCGGGGGCTGCCGTGGACGAGGCTCCAGTCGCCGATCGTCAGCCGCGGCGGGAGTGCCGCGAGCCATTCGCGGGTCGCCGGGCTGATGGTCCGGCGGGTCCACTCCATCGCCGTCCGGGCATCGACATTGAAGTCGCGGATCACGTCGTCGCCGGTGGCCGCCAGGTCGTGGTTGCCCCGAACGCCCTGGGCTCCGAGCTCGCGCAGCCGGGCCACGACCGCATCGGGGTCGGGACCGTAGCCGACCACATCGCCCAGGTGCCAGACCGCGTCCACGGTCCCGACCTGGCCCAGGACGGCGTCGAGTGCCCGCAGGTTGGCGTGGATGTCGGACAGGACGGCGACGCGCATCAGGGCGAGGGTAGCGGCTTGCCGTTCCCCAGGGGCTGCCGCCGGCGCTGGGCCGGGTCGCGCGGATAGGCGACCGGCGTCGGCGCGACCTTCTCGACGACGACCAGGAGGTGATCCTCGAGACCGGCCACCGCGACCGGCAGGACGCTCGCCGGCCCGCCGCCCAGGAGCTCCAGGACGGGTCGCGCGGCGAGCAGCTCGGCATCGAGCGGCCGGCGCTTCCAGGCCAGCAATATCCCGCCCGGGGCGACGAGGGGCAGAGCCAGCTCGGCCAGCTCGGCGAGTGGGGCGATCGCCCGGGCCACGACCGCCGGCCAGCGCTCGCGATGGCGGCGATCGGCGGCGAGGGCCTCGGCCCGGCCGTTGAAAACGTCGATCTCGCCGTGGGCCGGGCCGGCCTCGCCGCCCTCCTGGACCATGGCCGCGGCGGCCGACAGGAAGGCCGCCTTCTTGCCGACGCTTTCGACGAGCAGGGCCCGCCTGGCCGGCAGGGCCAGGGCAAGGGGCAGGCCGGGGTAGCCCCCGCCGCTGCCGAGGTCGAGCAGAGCATCGATCCCGCGCTCGCGGAGGACGTGGACCGCGCTCAGGCTGTCGAGGATGTGCTCGCGGGTGGCCGCCACGGGCTCGCGGATCGCGCTCAGGTTGATCGCCTGGTTCCAGGCCAGGAGGAGCCGAAGGTGGTCGATCAGGGCCTGCCGCACGGGAGCCGGCAGGTCGGCCAGACGCAATCCGGCGAGGCCCTCGTCGAGCACGAATAGGGCCCCGGCCGGCAGCTCCGCCAGGCCCTCGACGCGCGACGGGAGCGGTTCACGGTCCTGGCTCACGCATCCTCCGAATTCGAGGAAGTGAACCGGCCGTTAGCGCTCCCGGCGTCGACGTATGTACGCACCGAGGAGGTCGATCGGTCTTCCGCGCCGCGCCTGGTTCCGGTCCGGATTTCGCCGGGCCCCTCACGCGTCACGTTACCCTGCGGCCCCGTTTGGGTGCGGTTGCTGGACGCTAGGTGACGGCGCCGGGCCAGTCAACGGGGTTATCCACGAAGTGCACAGCGGAATCCTCGGGACGGTGGACAACCCCGCTATCGACCGGTCAGGACAGCTCGGAGTCGCCGTCCCGATGCTCCTGCGGATCGGCCGGCGGCTGCTCCACCGAGGGCCCCTGCGCACGCTGTGCCGCCCGCATCGCCCGGATGACGGCCGCCTCCTCGAGGTGGTCCTCTTCCTCGCTCAGGGCGGCATCAAGCGACGCGCGCAGCACATCGAGCTCGACGGCGGCCGGCCCGGGCAGGGCCAGGACGAAGCTCGAACCCGAGTCGAGGACCGAGGCGACATCGAGGTCGCCGCCCATGGCCCGGGCCAGCTCCCGGGCGATCGGCAGGCCGAGGCCGGTCCCGGTGATCCGGGCGTGGCCCGGCAGGCGGTAGAAGCGCTCGAAGATCCGGGGCCGGTCTTCGGCGTCGATGCCGGCGCCGTCGTCGCGAACTGCAATCAGGGCGACGCGGCCGTCGAACCAGCCGGCGATCTCGACGGTGCCGCCCTCGGGCGTGAACTTCAGGGCGTTGCCGGCCAGGTTGGTCAGGATCTGCTCGACCCGGCGCCGGTCGCCGATCGCCGCCCGGATCCGAGGTGGCAGGTCGGAGCGAAGGTCGACCGAACGCTTCAGGCCGATCGGCTTCAGGGCGCCGAGCACCCGCCGCGCGACATCGGCGATCGAGAATGGGGCGAGCTCGAGGGCCAGGTTGCCGGCCTCGATCCTGCTCATCTCGAGCAGGTCGGCGACGAGGTCGCCCATCGTCTCGACGATCTCCCGGCTGCGGTCCAGGAAGTCGCTCCGGATCGCCGGGTCCTCGACCCGGCCATCGGCAATCAGCTCGAGGTAGCCGGCCAGCCCGGTCAGTGGGGTGCGCAGGTCATGGGCAACGGTCGAGACATAGCGCTCCCGTTCGCGATCGCGGGCCTCGAGGTCGCCGGCGGAACGCTCGCCGGCCATCTGGTCGGTGACCAGGGCCAGGGCGACCGCGGCGTGGCGGGCCATCTGGCTGGGCAGCCGCTCGCCGACGTTCTCGACCGCGGCGGCCGTCGCCAGCTCGAAGCCGAGGACGACCCGGCCGCTGCTGGGGATCTCGATCCAGGCGTAGTGCCGGGCGGCGTCGGCAGCGCCACGCGACGGCTGGCGATCCGTGGGGGCCGTCCGGGCGATCGTGATGGCGGCGGGCGCCGTCGCTGCGCGCTCCGCGCGGGAGCCGGGGCCGCGGGCGTCCAGCCAGGCCGCCAGGGCCAGGGCATCGCCGGGATCCTCGCTCTCGCCGGCGGCCGCGGCGATGCGCCGCTCCGGGGCGACCGACAGGACCGCGGCGCGGCGAGCGCCGACCGTCTCGGCCAGCAAGCCGAGGAGCGCGGCCAGGCGGCCCTCCGCCGGGCGGTCGGCGACGAGGATGTCGAGCGAGCGGGCCAGCAGGGCCGTCTCGCGCCGGTTCAGCTGGTCGTCGACGCGGCGTGCCTTGACTCGCCGCTCGGTGAACGGTGGCGGCGCGCCGATCTCGGGGCCGGGTTGCGAGCGGCGAGGGCTGGACTCAGTCATCGCCCGGATCGTCGCAGGCGGCGCCGAACTCGAGGATCACCCGAACGTCCTGATCCAGCCCGGTTCGGCCGGCCCGCGTCGCCGGTCAGCTCGACCGACCCGCTCCGCGCACCGGGCGGCCGAGCGTCCGGCGGACGACGTCAACCACCTCGTCGACGTAGGCGTCCGATTCGCCCCGTTCGGCGGCCGTCCGGACACAGCCCCGGACGTGGTCCTCGAGGATCATGATCCCGACCGAATCGAGCGCTGCGCGCAGGGCGGCCGTCTGCTGGAGGATGTCGACGCAGTACTCCTCACGCTCGATCATCCGGGCGATTCCCCGGACCTGGCCCTCGATCCGGCTCAGCCGGCGAACGAGGTTGGCCTTGTCCTTGGAATAGCTGTGCCGGAACTGATCGACCGGCTCGCTGCCGGCCCGCGGCGCGTGGGCAGTCTTGACGGTGGTGGTCATGGCTCCTCGATGATACCCCCCAGGGGTATCCGTTGCCACTGCCCGGATGACCGTCCGCCAATCGGCCGGAGTGGGCTAGACTGACCGCCGATGGATCAGCGCGACGATGCACCGGACGCTCCGCGCCTGACCGACGGCGGGCCGGCATTTGCGCACGTGAGCGAAGCCGAGTTTGCCCGGATCCTCGACTACTACCAGGTCCCCTGGGAGTACGAGCCGCACACCTTCCCGATCCTGTGGAACCTGGCCGGCGACGTCCTCGAGAGCTTCTCGCCCGATTTCTTCCTGCCCGAGATGGAGCTGTACGTCGAGCTGACCACGCTCCGCCAGAAGCTCGTGCGCAAGAAGAACCGCAAGCTGCGCCGCCTGCGCGAGCTGTACCCCGAGCTCCGGATCAAGCTGTTCTATGCCCGCGATTTCCGGGCCCTGATGCTCAAATACGGCCGGCTTGAGCTGGCCGAGGAGCTGAGCGGGACGCCCGGCCACGTCACCCCGTTGCGTTCGGCGGCCTCGATGCTGGCCGGCCCGTTCGGTGCCGAACGGCTGGCCGTCGAGACGCGCGCGGCCGCCGTTCTCGAACCTGCGCCCCTCGTCGTGGCCGGTGGCCACCATCGCCGCCGGCGGCGGAGCGCGGCCCGAGCCGCGGCGGCCGCTGAGCAGGCTCGGGCGAGCGCGTGAAGGCCCCCGTCGATCTCCAGGGCGACGTGGCCGAAGTGCTCGTCTCGGAGGACCAGATCCAGGCCAAGGTGCGCGAGCTGGGCGCCCGGATCAGCACCGATTACGCCGGCCGGACCCTGACCCTGGTCAGCGTCCTGAAGGGCTCGCTGCCGTTCATGGCCGACCTGATGCGCTCGATCACCGTGCCGGTCCGGATCGACCTGATGGAAGTCTCCTCGTACGGCGGTTCGTCGACCGAATCGTCGGGCCTCGTGCGGATCCTCAAGGATCTCTCGGCGAGCATCGCCGACGAGCACGTCCTGCTGGTCGAGGACATCATCGACACCGGCCTGACCCTGAACTACCTCGTCCGCTACCTGCGCGGCAAGAGCCCCGCCTCGCTCCGGATCTGCACCCTGCTCGACAAGCCCGCCCGGCGCCTGGTCGAGATCCCCGTCGACTACACCGGCTTCACGATCGACGACCGGTTCGTCGTCGGCTACGGCCTCGACTTCGGCGAGTTCTACCGCAACCTGCGCTACGTCGGGGTGCTCCGCCCGGAGGTCTACTCGACGCCAGCGGCGGAGCCGGGGGCGGCCGCCGAGTGACGATGCATCGCCGGCCGCTCGGCCAGGGACGCCTCCTGGCGGCGCTTGGTGCGGTCCTGATCCTGATCGCCTCGTTCCTGGCCTGGTACACGGCCGGCGGCGACGCCGGCGGCCTGAATCCGATCTCGTGCAATGCGTTCGACGGCCGTTGTGGGACGGCCGGCGGGATGATCGCGTTCATCATCGCCCTGCTCGTCCTGGCCCTCGTGGCGCTGCCCTACGCGACCGGAGACCGACCGGTGGCCGTCGATCGGGGCCTGAGCTTTCTGATCCTGACCATCCTCGGCTGGCTGGCCCTGGCCTATGCCCTGGTCTCGTTCTTGACCCAGGGCGACCTGACCGGCCTGCGACCCGACCGGGCGCCCGGTGCCTGGCTGGCCCTGATCGGGCTGATCGTGATGTCCCGGGCGACCTACCTGATCAGCCGCGGCGGGGACCGAATCTAGGCCCGGCTCAGGAGCCGGCTGTGGGGCCGGCGATCCGGATCTCGATCGTCCGGTTGATGTCGTCCGGTTCGAACGCCAGCTTCAGCTCATACGTGCCGGCCGGCCAGACCTGGAGCAGGTCGGCGTCCGACGGGGTGGCGATCCCGAGCACGGCGAAGTGGCTGGGCCAGGGCGATGCGAGGCGGATGACGCTGACCGGTCCCGAGCTGCCGTCAGGCAGGCTGTGGTCGAGCTCGAACAGGGCGAGCGACTTGCCAACGGGCATGTCGATCCCGATCAGCAGCAGGTGGTCCCCGTCGGGCATGTCCAGGAGAGCCGGCCAGGACGGTCCGAGATCGTCACCGCCGGGCGGCGGCGTCGGCGGCACGGCCGGGGTGGGCTCGAGGCTGGGACCGGACACCGCCGCCGGCGTTGCCGGGACCTGGATGACGAAGCCGAACGTGGTCAGGAAGCCCGCCGGCCAGATTCCCCAGACCGCTTCGGGCTCGTGCTCGCCAAAGATCGAGCGGTCGTAGACCCGGCCGCCGAAGCCGATGTCGGGCGTCGGCCCGGGCGTGATCGCGGGGCTGGGGGTCGGCGTCGGCGGCGGGGGCAGGAGCGTCGCGCCCGGCTGGCTGCCCCAGGGCTTGAGGATCGCGACCACGATCCCGAGGCCGACCAGCAGGCCGATCGTGCCCAGGTGCCCGTCGGTGGGCGACTTCGGTGGCCGGATCGGCTGGGACGCTTGCATCTGCGCCGGGTCTCAATCCTCTCCGAGGTATGCCTTTCGGACGGCCTCGTTGTGGGCCAGCGCTGCTGCGCTGTCGGTGAGTACGATCTCGCCGGTCTGGAGGATGTAGCCGCGGTCGGCGACGGCGAGGGCCATCAGGGCGTTCTGTTCGACCAGCAGGATCGTCGTGCCCTGCTCGTTGATCGTCTTGATGATTGCGAAGATCTGCTCGACCAGGATCGGCGCGAGGCCCATCGAGGGCTCGTCGAGGAGGAGGATCTTGGGCGCCGCCATCAGCGCCCGGCCGATGGCCAGCATCTGCTGCTCGCCGCCCGACAGGGTGCCGGCCTTCTGCGCGGTCCGTTCGCGCAGCCGGGGGAAGAGCCCGTAGACCCGCTCGAACTCGGCCGGCAGGGCGGCCTTGTCGCGGCGCAGGAAGGCGCCCATCTCCAGGTTCTCCTGGACCGACATCCGGGCGAAGACGTGCCGGCCCTCGGGCGCCTGGGAGACGCCCAGGCCGACGATGATGTGGGGCGGGATGCCATCGATCCGCTCGCCGCGGATCGTGATCTCGCCCTGGCGCGGCTTGAGCAGCCCCGAGATCGTGCGCAGGGTGGTCGACTTGCCCGCGCCGTTCGAGCCGATGAGGGTGATGATCTCGCCCTCCTCGATCGACATCGAGATTCCGCGCAGGGCATGGATCGCGCCGTAGTAGGTGTGGACGTCCTTCAGCTCGAGGAGGGCCATCTCAGGCGCCCGCCGTCGCAGCCCGGCCGAGGTAGGCCTCGATCACCTTGGGATTCGCCCGGACCTCGTCCGGCCGGCCCTCGGCGATCACCTCGCCGTGATCGAGGACGGTGACCCGGTCGCTGATGCCCATCACCACCCGCATGTCGTGCTCGATGAGCAGGACGGTCAGGTTGAGCTCGGAGCGCAGCCTGCGGATGAAGTCGGTCATCTCGCGCGTCTCGCTGTTGTTCATGCCCGCGGTCGGCTCGTCCAGCAGGAGCAGCTTGGGCCGGGTGGCCAGGGCGCGGGCGATCTCGAGCCGGCGCTGGTCGCCGTAGGGCAGGTTGCGGGCCCAGGTCTCGGAGCGCGTATCGAGGTCGACCAGCTTGAGCAGGCCCATCGCCTCGGCGATCGCGTCCTGCTCCTCGCGGAGCATGCTCGGGGTGCGCAGGACCGAGTCCCACCAGTGGCTCTTGAGGTGGATGTTGAGCCCGATCCGGACATTGTCGAGGGCCGACATCGTGCCGAACAAGCGGATGTTCTGGAAGGTCCGCCCGATCCCGAGCCCGGTCACCTGGTGGGGCTTCATCGAGCGGACCTTCTTGCCCGAGGTGCTGGTGATCGCCTTGCCGTCGAAGATGATCTCGCCGGCCGTCGGCGTGTGGTACCCCGTGATCATGTTGAAGAAGGTCGTCTTGCCGGCGCCATTCGGTCCGATCAGGGACACGATCGAGCCGCGCGGGATGTCGAAGTCGACGTTGTTGACGGCCAGCAGGCCGCCGAAGCGCTTGATGATCCCGCGGGTCTTGACCAGCGTCGCGGCCTCGTCGAGCTGGCCGGTCAGCAGGTTGGCCGGGAGTGCCGGCGGCGGGGGCAGGGTGGGCGTGGTCACAGGTCCTCGCCCTCCCCGGGGACTTCCGGCGAGCGGGCGTCGGGGCCGGTCTCGGACTGGCCGGGCGGCGCCACAGACACGTTGTCGAGCTCGGGCAGGACCCCCAGCGAAACATCGGCCGCGGCCAGGCCGGCGACCGACAGCTCGGCCTCGCGCTGGCGGTTGGGCAGGAAGCCCTGCGGCCGGAAGCGCATCATCAGGAGCAGGATGACCCCCAGGATCAGGAAGTTGTACTGGGCCGGGTTAGGCAGGAATGGCGCCGAGTCCTGGATCCGCTGGCCGAGATAGGGCAGGAACGACGAGTTGATATAGACGAGCGTGACCGCCCCGACGATCACGCCCCAGATGTTGCCGATGCCGCCCAGGATGATCATCACCAGGACCAGGATCGACGTCGAGAAGTTGAAGAAGTCCGACGTCGTGGCGCCCAGGTACGAGGCCTGGAAGGCACCCGAGATGCCCGCGAAGCTGGCCCCCAGGGCGAATGCCAGGAGCTTGGTCCGGACCGTGTTGACGCCCATCATCTCGGCCGCGGTCTCGTCCTCGCGAATGGCCATCCACGCCCGGCCGATCCGCGAGTGCTCGAGGTTGCGGGCGACGAGGACCGCCACCAGGAGCATCGCGATCCCGAGGTAGACCGGCAGGAAGCCGGCCTGGGCATCGAACTTGATGTTGAGGAACGGCAGGAACGGTGGATCGACCGGGTTGATGCCCTGCACGCCGCCGGTCAGGTTCACGTTGTTCAGGTTGATGTTGATCGGCCCGAGGTTGAGCGAGAAGTAGACCTGCGACAGGTTCTTGAAGACCAGCGGCACGATCTCGCCGAAGCCCAGGGTCACGATCGCCAGGTAGTCGCAGCGCAGGCGCAGCGTGGGGGCGCCGAGCAGGGCCCCGAAGGTCGCCACTACGATCACCGCGATCGGCACCACCAGCCAGAACGGCAGGTGGACACCGGCCGAGCCCGCCGGAACGTTGCCCAGGAAGACGATGTTCAGGCCCAGCGCCGCCCAGTGGGGCGAGGCCAGGAAGGCGGCGACGTAGGCGCCGATCGCGTAGAACGCCACGTAGCCCAGGTCGAGCAGGCCGGCGAAGCCAGCCACGATGTTCAGGCCGATGGCCATGATCGCGAAGATCGTCATGAACGTCGTGACCGTGTCGTCGGGGACCGGCAGCGGGAAGACGTTGCGGCTGATCGCGGCCAGGAAGGTGTGGTTGACGTAGGGGTAGAGGAGGGCGACGACGGCCAGGACGGTCAGCCCGATCGTCCGTCGCCGGTTCGCCTTGAGCCTGGCCCGATAGGCGGCGGGCATGCCGGCCAGGGTCGAGCCGATATAGCCGAACCAGGCGCCCGGCCCGGTTCCGATCGTCCGCGTCGCGCCGGTCATGCCCGGTCAGCCAGCTGCTGGCCGAGGAGGCCGGTGGGACGGAAGACCA
>Ga0265320_10001580_pt1 | contig 16359 bp, 17 predicted proteins | sample 4827metaG_FD_202087 | JGI IMG/M metagenome (GOLD analysis project Ga0265320, IMG submission 202087) | Rhizosphere microbial communities from Carex aquatilis grown in University of Washington, Seatle, WA, United States - 4-8-27 metaG | ecosystem: Host-associated > Plants > Roots > Rhizosphere >...
CTCGCGCCGCCAATAGAGGCCCTGCGAGCGGGCCAGGGCGTCGATGATGTCGCGCACGGTGCCCTGGCGCACTTCCAGCGACACCTCGCCCTTCAGGCCGGGGTCGAGCACCAAGGTCACCCCGTAGGAGCGGCTGACCGAGAGGAAGGCGGCGCCGATGGGGGCCTGCGCGACCCGGAAGGACTGGACCGCCGCGTCGAGGGGATCGGGCGCCGCGGCCGGCGCCAGTCGGTAGACCGGCCAGGGCAGGTCCGGTCCCGCGTGGATCGCGGCGGGAGCCGACAGGCCGGCCGCCAGGAACAACCAGCCTCGCCCGACCTGCCCTGGGCGAAATCGAAGGGCCATGTCAGCGGTCGCGGCCGGCCAGCAGGGACTCGAGCGCCGCCGGCTGGACCGCCCACCTGAGCGCCTCGGCGCGGTCGATCACCTTCTGTCGGCAAAGATCCTCGAGGCTCTGGTCCATCGCGATCATGCCATGGGCGCTGCCGGTGGCGATCTCGTTGGCGATCAGATGATGCCGGCCGCCGGGCTCGGCGATGAGGTGGCGGATGCCATGGGTCGCGAGCAACAGCTCGAAGGCGCCGGTGAGCCGGCCGTCCCGCCGCCGCACGAGCTGCTGGGCGAGAACCGCCACCAGGCTCTTGGCCAGCTGCAGCCGCACCTCCGCCGCCCGCTGGGCCGGGAAGGCGTCGATGATTCGCGAGACGGCGTCGCCGGCGGTGCCACAGTGCAGCGTGCCGAGGACCAGGTGGCCGGTCTCCGCGGCGGTGAGCGCCGCGGCCATCGTCTCGGGGTCGCGCATCTCGCCGACGAGGATGACGTCGGGATCGCTGCGCAGCGACCCGCGCAGGGCCTCGGCAAAGGTGGTGAAATCGAGGCCCTGCTGCATCTGTCGCACCAGGCTCCGCCGGTTCCGGTGCCGGAATTCGATCGGATCCTCGAAGGTCAGGATGACGCCGTCGTTTCGGGCATTGAGGTCGTCGATGGCCGCCGCGAGGGTCGTGGACTTGCCGGATCCGGCCGGGCCAGTGACGAGGATCAGCCCGCGCGGGCTGGCGAGCGCGGCTTCGCGGAAGGCGGGCGGCACGCCCAGCTCCTCCAGCGGGCGGATCCGGCCCGGGACGTGCCGGAGGTTGCAGCAGAAGACGCCGCCGGCCGAATACGCGTGCAGGCGGAAGAACTCGCCGCCGTAGGCAAAGGCGGCGTCCGTCCCGGGGCGGACGGGGAATGAGGCGCCCAGCGCCGCCATGGCCAGGGCCTGCAGGCGCGGCTCGTCCAGCGGGCCCTGGTCGAGCTGCCGGAGATCCCCGCGGACGCGGACCCAGCAGGGCTCGCCGCCGCGGAATTGCCAGTCGGAGGCGCCTGCCGCCAGGCCGACCTCCAGCTCGCCGAAGAGGTTCGCGGGATCCGGGGGGCCGGCGAGGGTGGGGGCTTCCATGCCGGGATGATAGCAACCGCCGTCGGGCCGGGATTCGGGCCCCGCCTGGGCAGATTGCCCTTGTGCCCGGGGGGTGCTGGGCTATCGCTGGCCCGGCCCGGATGCACCCCATCCTCCTCCAATTGGGAAGTTATGGCCTGCGCAGCTACGTTTTCTGCATCGCGCTGGGCGGTGCCGTCGCGGTTATTCTCCTTTGGCGGCTGAATCGCCGGCTCGCGGCGCAAAGGCCGGATGATTTTTGGCTGCTCATCAATGTAATCTGCGCATCGGGGTTTCTCGGCGCCCGCGGGCTTTTTTTGCTGGCCTATGCGGCTCCGTCCACGGTCCGGCCCGGCTGGGGCTCGCTGCTCTTTTCCAATCGCGAGGGCCTTTCGACGTTTGGGGCGATCTTTGGGGTCATGGTCGGCGGCGGCGCCTTCTGCCGCCTGCGGCGCCTGCCGGTCCTGGCCACGCTGGACCGAGTGGCCCTGGTGTTGCCCGTCGTGCATGCGATCGCTCGCGTCGGCTGCCTGTTGAACGGGTGCTGTTTCGGCCGGCCGGTCGGCCGGCCTGCCTTCTGGGCCCTCCGGTTTGCCGATTCCCGGTCCGGCGTCCCGCCTTTCCTGCTGAATGTGCCGCTCTATCCGACCCAGCTTTGCGAGATCGCCGGCGACTTGGCGACGGCGGTGCTGCTCGGGTGGCTTTGGCGGCGGCAAAGGGCCCATCCCGGCATTCCCGGGTCCCTTTTGGCTTCATATATCATCTGCTATGGGGGGCTGAGATATTTCCTGGATCCCTATCGAGCCGATTTTCATCTCCGGCCCCCGCTCGCGCTATCCCTCGACCAAGCCCTCGGCGGCGGGTCGGCGCTCGCGGCTTTGGGCTTGCTATTGGCCGGCCTCCTCCTGCGTTCTCGTCCTGTCCTCCCTTCAACTTAAGGAATCTATGAAATCGGTTCTCGGTCGGTCGTTTCGTCGGCACCACCTATATAAGGCAGGTCCGGTCCTCGCGCTGGTGGCTTGGTTCGGCTTTTTTCCGTCCTGCGCCACGGCTCCCTCCGGCCCGCCCATGCCGACCTCGGAATGGGGTGACGCCTTCATCTTCTCCGCGGACCTTTCCGGCCAGCCCTCCCGGCCGGCGGCCTCGGTCCCGATCAACGTGGCGGTCGTCAATCCCTCCTACAAGGACGACGAGAGCACGCTCGGCCACCCCGACTACACGAAGATCGGGCGGGGATTTTCCGCTTCCCTGGGGGCGGATTTGGACAAGGTGCTGATCGCCAAGGGCCTGACGACCACCGGTCCGTTCACCTCGCTGGATGAAATCACCTACTCGCAGAAAAAGGATGCTGTGCTCACCCTGGCCCCGAAGGTTTTTGTCACGGCGGAAATTCAATATCTGGGCGGCTCGGGCGGCCCGGGACGCCCGGACCCGAGCCGCATGATGGGACTGGCCGCTCCGGGCGGCTTTGACCCCAGCCAGGGCGTACCCAACCAACGCTCCGTGGGAATGGTGATGGAGAGATCATTCGTCATGCACGTCAGCGGCTGGGTCAGCTTCGTGATGCAGGAGCCGCTGTCCGGCGAGAAAATGTGGATCAAGCGCTTGGATCTCGACTCCGTGGAGATCAGGGGCGTGGACATCTACGGTGCCGCTCCGATCATGGTGAGCAACGGCTGCGGCGGGCAGGCCCCGTCCGGCTTCCGCAACACGGGGGTGCTCCTGTTCGACGGCAAGACCGACGCGCTGGCGTCGGCCCTGAAGCAGATGTATCCCACCGTCATCAATCAGTTCCAAAAATATCTGGACGCGGACGAAATGGTGGCCTTGAAGGCCAAGGTGGAGGAAATCCGCAAGGCCAAGGTCTACTGATCCGCCGCTTCCGCCGGCTCCACCGGGATGATCCCGGGCGCCGGCCCTTCGGGATCGCCCAGGCGCTCCGGGGAAAAGAGCCCGGGGGCGATCTCCGGCGCGAAGGCGACGCCCGTGACGACGAAGCGGGTCTTGTCGTGGGTCGTCTCGTCGCGGAAATCGAGCGTGGCCGGGATCCAGTGCCCGGCGGCCTTTTTCAAGCTCACGAGCGAGGTGGTCTTCCGCACCCGCTGGCTTGGCCCCAGCAATTGCACCTTGAGCGGCGCGTTGTACCGGGTGTCCAGGTAGGCGCGGACTCCCCAGATCTCCGGGTGCGCGGCGACAAAATCCGGGGGCGCCTGAAAGATGAACCCATAGGTCGGGCGGCCGAGGATGTGATTCAGGCTCAGCACCCGGGGATCGGGCCAAAGGAGGAATGGCATTTCGAGATCGAAGGGGGTGATCGTGGCTCCGGGCAGGAGCGGGGCGAAGAGGTCGCTCGCCCGAATCAGCGACCCGGCCGTCCACCGCCAGACCTGCGGGCGCGAGCCGCCCCGGATCAGCAGCCGCATCGTCTCCCCCGGGGCGCCGAGCACGATGCGGGTGGCGGCCCATCCGTCGCCGGCCCCGAGCCAAAGCCGCCCTGGGACCACGCGGGCTTCCCCGCGGCGGGGCAATTCCTCGAGCTGAAATTCCACATAGGAGGGGCTGGCACCCTCGGCGCGCGCCCCCCGCAGCCGTTGAATGATCAATTCGGCCTCCGCCTTGGTCGGAAGGGCCGGGCCGGCGAGGCTGGGAATGCCGAGGGCCGGCGGTCCGGCGCCTGACCCCGCCGGGACGATTGTCGCCGCCAGGCCGGCCGCGCCCAACCGGCGGGCCAAGGTTCGCCACCCGGCCAGCCACCGCTTCGGCCCGGGCTTCATTGTTCTACACCTCGTAGCGCTGCAGGGGCGTGGGATCGAGGACCTTCGCGCCCGGCAGCCGGGCGGTCAGCTGCCGGACGAACCAGGCCCGGGCCGGCGGGTCGCCGTGGGTCAGGACGATGCTGCGCGCCCCCGTCTGCACGGCGAACTGGGCCAGCTCCTCCCGGTCGGCGTGGCCGCTCAGCTCGAAGCGCTCGACCGTCGCCTTCACCTTGGTCCGCACATGCGCGGCCGTGAATTCGAACGTGTCCCCGTGCTTTGCGGCCAGCAGCTGCCCGCCGGGGGTGTCGGGATCGCAGTAGCCGACGAAGCCGATCCCGTTGCGCTCCTTGCCCAGGAGGCCGGAGGCGAGGGCATAGCTCGGCGTCCGCTCGACCAGCATCCCCGAGCTGACGACGTAGAGGGCGTTCTGCCCGGGGTCCTCGCCCGGCTTCACCTGCCGGGGCAGCGGCCGGACCTTCAGCTCCTTGACGATCGAGCGGCTGAACTGGATGTGCTTCGTCTTGCGGCTGATCTCGTCGAAGTAGTCCACGAGGTCCATCCCCAGCCCGGAGGCGAAGATCGGGCAGTCGACGACCCGCCGGAAGCGCCGCGCGTCGTGGATGATCGTCAGGATCTCCTGCATCCGGCCGAGGGCGAAGACGGGGATCAGGAAGGAGCCCCCCCGCTGGATCGTGCGGTTGATGCTGTCGGTGAGGCGCGCCATCTCGGCCGCGCGGGTCTTCCCGGCCGGCCGCTCGGTCGCGCCGCGCGTCGTCTCCATCACCAGGGTGTCGAATTTCCCCGAGGGAAACTTGGCGCCCGGCTGGGTGCGCTGGTCGTCGAACATGACGTCGCCGGTGAAGAAGACCGCCCGGTCGCGATGGCGGATCTCCACTCCGGCCGCGCCCGCGACATGCCCGGCGTAGTGGAACGTGATCGAGATCTCGTCCTTGCCCGCGCGGAAGCGCCGCGGGGTGCCGAAGGGCAGCCCGACGAAGCGCTTCACGCACTGGTCGATCTCCTCGTGGGTGAAGAGGGGATAGTCGGGGATGTTCTCCTGCTCCTTCTGGCGCAGCATCACGTTGGCGGAATTGTGCAGCATCCGGCCGACCAGCATGCTGCTCGAGGTGGTCATGAGGACCGGCACGCCGGGGTACCCGCGCATCGCCACCGGCAGGCTGCCGATGTGGTCGAGGTGGCAGTGGGTGATGATGATCAGGTCCAGCTTCTCGCCGCGCAGGGGCGTCCAGTCGGGCGTGGCGATGCGGCCCGTCTTCTTGGGATTGAGCCCGCAGTCCAGCAGGATGCTCAGCCCCCCGATCTTGAGGAAGAAGGAGTTGGCGCCGATGCCGCCGTCACGGTTGAGGTCGATGATTTCCATGATTATTGGAGCGCCTGCTCGCGCAGGTGCGCGATCTCGGCGAACTGCTTCGGCGAGATCAGGCGGCGGGGCACCCGGGTTTCCGCCTCGGCCAGCAGCCGGTCCCAGTCGTCGCGGGTGGGGGCGTGGGGCACCCAGGAGGTGAAACGCCCCTCCTGGCGCTCCCACTTGATGCTGCTGCCGTAGATCGCCGCCGAGATCTGGCATTTGCCGAGCGCGGGATCCCGGATCCACCAGTTGAATTCCTTGGTCATGCGGCGTGGTGGTGCGCGGCGGGGACCCGGCCGAGGGCGAATTCCGCCACGGTCCGGCCGGGATGAAACGCGCCGCGGCGGGCCTCGATGCGGCGGACGGTGAGGCGGCCGGCCGACAGGTCGGCCACCATGCCGCCGAAGGGGGGCGAAAAGGAGCCGGTGTTGATGACCGTCACGCCCGCCGCCGTGGGCCACACGCCCGGCCGGTGGGTGTGTCCGACGACGGCAAACCGGGCCCGCGGCCGGTGCTCGGCGGCCAGCTGCCCGGCCAGCCGCGGCAGGTCGCGCCAGGCGCGCAGCATGTTCAGGGCGCTGGGCGGGGGCCAGACCGTGTCGGTGAGGAAGCGGTAGGCATACTTGAGCGAATGGCGTTCCGCCTGGTGCCGCTGCCGGAGGGAGGCCGCGACCCGCCGGAACGCCGCGACGCGGTCCTCCAGCCGCTGCCCGGCGCCCGGCGGCAGGGCGGCGAGCTCCGCGCGGATCTTCCGGCGGATCGGCTCGGCGTCGCGGCCCCAGGGGACGATGCACTCGAAGAGGACGTCGCCGTGGATCACGAACACCTCCCCGTCCGCCAGCTCCAGCAGGTGCTGGTCGGAGATATCGGGATCGTGGTTTCCCGTCAGGAAGGTGACGGGCACGCCGGCCCGGGCGACGAAATCGGCCACTTCCGCCCGGCAGCGTGCGGTGTGGGCGGGATTGGGGCCGTCCCGCGTGTCCAGGGTGTCGCCGTTCAGGATCAGGCGGTCGACGCCCTCGCAGAGCGGCTGCAGCTGCGCCAGCGTGTGCGCCCGGCTCAGGCGGTCGCCATAGTGGATGTCGGAAAGGATGCGGAGGACGGCTTCGGCCACGGGAACGGGAAGGAAGGCAGATTCTTTCACGGCTTGCCAGCCTCCACCGCAACGCAAAGCTGCGGAGATGGCCCTCTTTGGTCCCCTTGCCGCCGTCCGCGCCCAACTTGCCGATTCCCGCCGCTTTGCCGCGGCGCTGGCCTGCGTCGAGGAGTGCGCCCGGCCCGGGACCGCGCTGCACGGCCGCCTGGCCGCCGTGGCGCCGGGGGCGACGGACCGGGTGGAGCTCGCGGGGGGCGCCTTTGCGCTTCTCCAGGCCTACCTGACCAAGCCGCGGACGGAGGGCCGGTGGGAGACCCACCGCGCGCATGTCGATGTCCAGACGGTGGTGGACGGCGAGGAATTTTTCGAGGTGGCCGACGTCGCGCGCCTCGCGCTGGAGGAGGACCTCACGCCCGGGAAGGACGTCCTCTTCTACCGGCCCTTCTCCGCCGGATCCGTCCTCCGGCTCTCCGGCGGGGCGACCGCGGTGTTGTTTCCCCTGGACGCCCACCTGGGCGGCCTGGTCGTGCAGGCGCCGGCCCTGGTCCGCAAGGTCGTCGTCAAGGTGCCGGTGTCTTGAACTACCGCCATCATTTCCACGCCGGCAATTTCGCCGACGTGATGAAGCACGCCCTGCTCGTCCAGCTCGTGCGGGCCCTCCAGCGCAAGCCCGGGGGCTTCCTCTACCTCGACACGCACGCCGGGGCCGGCTCCTACGACCTGGCCCGGGCCCGGCAGGGCGCCAGCCACGCCCGCCAGCCCGAGCATCCCGACGGCATCGGCCGGCTCTGGGCGCGCGACGACCTGCCCCTGGGGTTGGACGAGTACGTGGGGCTGGTCCGCCGGTTCGACCCGCGCAATGCGGACGCCGCGGCGCCGCGGGTCTATCCCGGCTCGCCCTGGTTCGTGCGCAAGCTCGCCCGCCCGCAGGACCGGATGGCGCTCTGCGAGCGCGAGGCGGGCGAGCACCTTGCCCTGACGCGGAGCTTTGCCCAGGAGGAACGGGTCTCGATCCACGGGACGGACGGGTATGTCGCCCTCCGCGGGATGCTTCCGCCGCCGGAAAAGCGGGCCCTGGCCCTGGTCGACCCTCCCTTTGAGTCGCAGGATGAGATCAAGGAGATCGTCGGCGCGCTGGGCGAGGCGCTGCGACGGTTCCCCACCGGCGTTTATGCGATCTGGTATCCCCTGACCGGGCGGGTGAAGGCGGCCGCGCTTTTCGACGGGCTGCGCGACCTGCCCCTCCTGCCCCCGACCCTCGTGGCGGACCTGATCGTCGATCCGGAATCGGCGCGGATGACCGGCTGCGGCCTCGTCGTCCTGAACCCCCCCTTTGAGTTCGACCATGAGGCCGAGTCGATCCTGCGCTACCTGGCGCGGGCGCTGGCCCAGACCCGCGGCGCCAGCGCCACGGTGCGCTGGCTGGCGACCGAACGGCGGGTCAGGAAAAAGTCCGCTCCGCCACCCGGGCGGGCTTTGCGGTCTCGGCGATGAAACTGGCCACGTCGGCGATCGGGGGCTCCACCTCCAGCGGCGGCGCCTTGAACACCGGCCGGTTCCACGTCAGCGACTGCGCCATCACGTTCCGCACGATGGCGGGAACGGGCGGCGCGTCGTGCGGACGCGAGAATGGAAGGGAGAACAGCATGGTGTGGCAAAGGGGGTGACACCCCGGCATCGGCGAGGTGCCATCTTTTTTCAGGAAAGTTGGGGAGGGCGGCGCGGCCCCGCCCTCCCCGCAATTCAGGCCACGCGGCGCAGGCGGGACGCGGCGGGGACGGCCGCGCGCTTCGGGAGCGTCACGGTGAGCACGCCGTCGTGCATCTCGGCCTGCATGGCCGGATAGTCGATGCCGGCGCCGAGGCGCAGCCGCAGCCGGTAGTCGCGCTGCGATCCCTCGAGGTGGAGCGCCGACCAGTTCACGCGCACAAAGTGGGCTTTGCGCGCAGTGATGGTCAGGTCGGCGCCCCGGGCCTCGATCTCCACGCCCGTGGCATCCACCCCGGGCACATAGACGGCGAGTTTGACGACGTCCGCGTGCTCCCGGCAATCATAGTTCGGCTGGCGGAAGTCGGCGCTGGGCGCCGGATCCGCCAGGCGATTGCGACTGCTGGTTCGGTGGGGATGGATGATCGTGTGCATGGTCGGGAAAGTGGGCGAATGATGGAAAATGGGATGAAAGGTGGGGAAAAAGGAGTGCCTCCTCGGAGGTCGGGGACCGCCGGGCTTCTGGGGGCTGAACTGGTTCCGTTGAGGAGGAGTTCAGGCCGTGAAGCCCGCGCCGGTCTGTTTATTCCACTGGTTCTGCTGGGAACCGGCGACCGGACGCATCGCGCAGCCATGGCGATAGCAGGCCTTCGTGATCGAAGTGCCGGCTCGGCTGCGGGGATGTTTGATCGTCGCGATCATGGAAATCAGTATTCAAGGATGCATATTGCAGCCCGCGTGCCAAGTGCTAACTTTTTTCCATGACGCAGCTCACCGATTCGGCCACCTCCGTCGCGGAACTGAAGGCCCGGATCCTCGCCTTCGTGCGGGAGCGTGACTGGGAGCAGTTCCACGCGCCGAAGAACCTCAGCATGGCCCTGGCCGCCGAGGCGGCGGAACTGATGGAGCACTTCCTCTGGGCCACGCCCGAGCAGTCCCGGGCAATCGTCCACGACCCGGCGAAACGGGCCAAGATCGCGGAGGAACTGGCCGACGTCGTGATCTACGCCCTGGAGTTCGCCAACGCGACCGGCCTGGACCTGGCCTCGACCATCGAGGCCAAGATGGCCGCCAACGGCAAAAAGTACCCGGTCGAGAAGGCGAAGGGCCGGGCGGACAAGTACACCGACCTCTAGCGGAGAAAGAGTCAGCCCTTGCCGCCGAAGGTGACGTAGTCGTCGAGGTCGAGCAGGTCCGCGAAGCTGCGGATGTCGTCCCGCTCCTTGCCGCCGTCGCCCTTGACCAGGCCGGCGAGCCATTCATGGCCCTCGGGCGCGCCGGGACCGTGCAGGTCCAGCCAGCTCGACCAGGCGGCGATCTCGGAGGGCAGGCGCTTGGTCTTGCCGCGCACCCAGGCGATCATCTCGCTGTCCGACCGGCCCGGCTTGAGCTCGGCCAGCAGCGCCTCGTGGTCGATGCCCGTGAAATCGAAGAACTGGCGGTCCATCGGGCAGTTGTAATGGTACTCGCCGTTCTTGCCGGCCACGCTCGCGCGGGCCTTGTCCAGCAGGCGGGGCAGGTGGGAATAGCCGCCGAGGCGGACGCGCGCGCTGCGCGGGGGATGCTGGGTCAGGTCGGGATTCGAGAGTTTGACGGTGGACATGGTTTGATGGAGGGGAGGGGACACTGCTACACGGTTGCACCCGATTGGCAACGCGCCGCCGGAAATAAGCTGCCGGCGGATCGGGCGATGCGGGTCAGGCGCCCGCCGGACGGAACGCCGGCATCGCCGCGGCGTGCGTCTCGAGGCGCGGCCCGCCGATCAGGTCGACACAGTAGGGGATCGCGGGAAAGACCGCGGCCAGGTTCTCGCCGATCGCCTTCGGCCTCCCGGGCAGGTTGACCACCAGGGTGCGGCCGCGGATGCCGGCCGTCTGCCGCGAGAGGATGGCCGTCGGCACCACCCGCAGCGAGGCGGCGCGCATGAGTTCGCCGAAGCCCGGCAGCATTTTTCCGCACACCGCGGCGGTCGCCTCGGGCGTGACGTCGCGCGGAGCCGGCCCCGTGCCGCCCGTCGTGACCACGAGGCAGCAGCCCGCCTCGTCGGCCATGCGGCGGAGCTCTCCCTCGATCACCGCCTGGTCGTCCGGGACGATCCGGTAGTCGAGCTCGAAGGGGGTCGCGAGCCACTCCCGGAGCAGGGCGGCGCAGGCCTGGCCGGGCGTGTCGGCATAGACGCCCGCGCTGGCGCGGTCGGAAACGTTGAGGATGCCGATGCGGACCGGGCTCACTGGAATTTTTGCCTCACTTGTTCCGGGGTCATACCCTGCTCCCGCAGCGCGCGCAAGCTGAGTGCGTCGTGCCGCTTGGCCAGCCGGCGGCCCTGCCCGTCCAGCAGGAGCGCGCAATGATGGAACTGCGGCACGGCCAGCCCGAGCGCGCGGTAGAGGAGGATCTGCCGGAACGTGCTCCGGATGAGATCGGAGCCCCGCACAACCTCGGTCACGGCCATGGCCGCATCGTCGACCGCGCAGGCCAGCTGGTAGCTCGGCGTGTCATCCTTGCGCCAGACCAGAAAGTCGCCGAAGTCCCGGCCCGCCACGGCGCGCTGCGGCCCGCAGGCGCGGTCGGCAAAGGTGAGTTCCTCGCCGCTGGGCACGCGGAGGCGCCAGTTGACCGAGATGGGGCCGCCGAGCGGGGGCAGCGGGGCCCCCGGCGGCGGCCGGAATTCAGCTGGATAGACGGGCTCATCGTCCGCGCCGCCTTCGTGGGGCGCGCCGGCGGCCTCGAGGACATCGCGCCGTGAGCGCACGCAGGGAAAGATGAGCCGGGCGGCGTGGAGCTTCTCCAGGGCGGCGCGGTAGACCGCCCGGCGCTGGCTTTGGCGGTAGGGGGCGTGGGGGCCGCCGACATCGGGGCCCTCGGACCAGACCAGCCCGACCCAGCGGAGGTCCTCGATCATCGCGGCCTCGAAATCGAGCCGAAAGCGGACCGCATCGAGGTCCTCGCTCCGCAGGATGAGGGCGCCCCCGGCGGCACGGGCGCGCTCGGCGGCGATCCAGAAGGTCCGGGCGTGCCCGAGATGGAGATAACCCGTGGGGGAGGGCGCCAGGCGCCCGCGATAATTGTTCGAAGGGGTCAGGCCTCGGATATTGATGTCGGCCCACGCCGACATCAATATCCGAGGCCTGACCCCTTTTCCTGCGATTCGATGACCAAGCTTCTTTGCATCTATTGCTCCTCCAGCCGCCGGCTCGCCCCCGCCTATCACGAGGCGGCCGAGGCCGTCGGCCGCGCGATGGTCGGCCGGGGCTGGGGCCTCATCTACGGGGGCGGCAACGTCGGCCTGATGGGCACGGTGGCGCGGAGCGTGAAGGCCGCCGGCGGCGCCGTCGTGGGCGTGATCCCGGAATTCATGAAGGCCCGCGAGCTCGAATACCGCGAGGCGGACGAGCTCGTGACCGTGGCGACGATGGCGGAGCGCAAGCAGGCCATGATCGCGCGGGCGGACGGCTTCCTGGCCCTGCCGGGGGGGATCGGCACGCTGGAGGAGATTTCCGAGGTGCTCACGCTCCGCTACCTGGCCAAGAACGACAAGCCGGCGGTCTTTTTCAACCAGGACGGCTACTACGACCACCTGCTGCGATTTTTCGACCACATGACCCGGGAGGGTTTTCGGCACACCGGCGCGCACGTCCCTTACACCGTCGCGACGCAGCTGGACGGGATCTGGCCGCTGCTCGAGCAGCCGGAGCCCTTTGAGGCGGCCCCGATCTGGCGCGACGTCCCGAAGTCGGCCGGGAAGTAGGGTGTGTTTTCAAAACGGCGTCGTCTGGTGCTGGAGCCGCAGCCGGCTGAGAGCAAGGCGACCGACAGGGTGCTGGGCCTGGAGGCCCTGCCCCTGGAGGACAACGCAGCTATCGGCCGGCTCCGGCCCGGCAACGGATGAGGCCGTTTTGAAAACACACCCTGGCCGTCGCTATCGCCAGATCCCGACCACCTCGTCCCGCCGGACCCAGCCGGTTTGGCCGTTGTCGAAGGAAAGGCGCACCCAGCCGAGAAAGGTCTTGTCGATCACGGCGACGCTGCCGGCGCCGAGGGTCGTCGTCTTCTGCGTCGTGTCGGCCTCGGTTGGGATCGAGCGCAGGGTGCCCGCGTGCCAGACGATGACGGCGGCCGCGTCATGCGTGGCGCCGAAGGCCCGCCACGAGGTGGCGGCGGCTCCCGCCAGGATGATCGCCGCGCCGAGGAGGAGGAGGGCGGCCCGCTGGCCCCACCGGCCGGCGCCGACCCCGTAGCCGGCGGCGAGGAGGCCGGCGAGCGCCAGGGCGCAGAGGAAGGCGGCGACGACTCCGGCCCATTGCCAGCCCCCGGGGGACAGCAGGGCCGCCAGGTCCTGCACGGGACCGGCCGGCAGGAAGGCGGCCAGGGCGTCGGGGACAAAACCCGCCTTGTCGCAGGCGAGCGCGAATTGCCAGCGGACGGACGCATTCTCCGGCTGCTGCACGAAGGCGGCGGTCGCCTGCGCCGCCGCTTCCTCCCACCGGTTCTGCTGGGCGAGGGCGAGCGAGAGGTTGTGGCGCAGCGTCCAGTCGGTGGGATCATGGGCCACGGCCGCCCGCCAGCCCCGCTCGGCCTCGGCGAAGTCGCCGCGGCGGTAGGCCGATCCCGGATCGGCGGCGTGCGCGGCGGGGCCGGTCGCCAGCAGCACCGTCAGGCCGAACAGCCAGGGCAAGAGGTTGCTTCGCCAAAAAAGGCTGCGGCGGAGAAAGGCCGGCGCGGGTTTGGCGCGCAGCGCGGCGCCGGCCCGCGCGCTCCAATCGGCCGGCAAGGCGCCCTCCGGCCCATAGAGGGCGCGGTCGACCTCCGACCAGAGGGCAGCCCAGCTCGGGTCGGCGAAGGCCTGCGCCGGCGGCGCGGCGGCGGCGACCTCCCAGAGGACTGCGGCATCGCGCTGCCAGGCCAGCAGCTGCGCGGGGGTGGCCCGGCCCGGCAGTTGCGCCAGGAGGGCGGCGAGGCGCCGATGCGCCTCGCGCCTCGCCCGTCGCGGATCCGTGGCGCACGCCCGGCGCCACGCGTGGCCGAGCCAGGCCAGGGCGAGGAGGACAAAGGGTGCCGCGAGCAGGGGGAGGAGGAGCGCGGCGGTCCACGGCGGACCGCTGGAGCCGGGGCCGGCCAGGGGATCGCGCGGCAGGCCGTTGGGCGTCACCGGCACCGCGGGCGGCGCCGCAGCCTCCGGCGGGGCCGCGGGCCCCGGCGCCGCGGCCGGTCCGGACGCGGCCTGGGCCGGGAGAGGCGGCGCCGTGACGGTCACGGTGGTCCGCGGGGCGGTGAGCGTCTCGTAGGTCCCGCTCCGGGGATCGAAGTACACGAAGTGAAAGGCCTCGAGGGGATAGGTGCCCGGGGCGGTCGGCACGAGGACGACGTCCTCGGCCAGCGTGGCATTGAAGAGCTTGCCCTCCGCGGGCGTGCGCTTCGCCTTGGGCTGGACCACCTGGAAGTCCCGCGACACCTCCCGCGCGGGCAGGCCGGCCAGGTCGGGCCAGTTGCCCGCGCCGGTCAGTTCGAGGGTCCAGGTGATGGGCTCGCCCACGGACGTGCGGGTCGGCACGACCTTGGACGACAGCTTGAACTGGCCCACGGCGCCGCTGAAGCCGGACGGCGCCGGCGGGAGCGGACGCACCTCGATCGCCGGCGTGTTGCTCGTGACAGAGAACTGCTGGTACTGCCGCTGCTGGAAGAAGCCGAAGCCGGTCACCCCGACGCTGAGGTTGACGAGCTGGGTGATCGGATTCAGCTGCACGCGGCCCGGCGTCCGCGCCACGGCCCGCGTGCGATAGGTGAAGCCCGTGCGCACCTCGCCGCCCGCCGTGACGTTGTAGGGATCCGGATGATCCCAGTCCTCCGCGATCAGCGGCGCGGGAGTCCAGGCAAAGTCGCCATGGCCGAAGTCCGGGTAGTAGCTGCGGGCGACGTCCACCCGGTAGGACAGGTCGAAGACTTCCCCGGCCCAGACGGACGGGGAGCCCGCCTCCAGGCGGGAATTGGCCGCGCTTTCGAGCGCCTGGCCGGTGCTGCCGACCGTGGCCCCGGTCGGCTCGAAATGCGCGGCGGCCACGTGCACGGCGCCCTTGTTCGTCCCGACGGTGAAGGCCGGCAGGTCGACTCCCTGCTTTTTCGCGAGGAGCGCGGCATAGGTGAAGGTGATGCTCCGCGAGTAGTCGCCGTTGATCCACGAGATGTTGCTCGCCTGGCCGGTGAATTCGAGGGTCAGCCCGTCGACCTTGGGCGGGGCCGGCGTCTCCTTCGGTTCGCAGTCCTGGCAGACGAGCTGCAGCGCCGTGACCTGCCCGACCGGCAGCGTCCCGCCGGCCGGCTCCCAGTGGGCGGACTGGGCGCGCAGCCCCGCCGTCAGGGCGAGGGCCAGCAGGCCGGAGAGGAGGAGGGAAGGGCGCATGGCGGCTTACCAGTCCTTGCCCGGGTGGGCGCTTTTCGGGTGGGGCTCGTTGTTCTCGATCATCTGGAAAAGCTCGGCGGGGGAATCCTGGCCGCGAATCTGGTCGAGCCGCTCGAGCGAGGCCGCCAGCGCCGGGTCGCCCTTGGCGGCGTCGGGACGCGGGTGTTCGCCCGAGCCTCCGACCTTCTGCGTGCTGTCCTGCGGCGGGGGTGGCGGCTGGTTCATGCCGCCGAAGGCCGACTGCGGCTGGTTCTGCGGCTGGCTTTTGGACTGCGGCGATTGATTCTGCTGCTGCCGCTGCTCCTGCTGCTGGGACTGGTCCGGCGGGGAATTCTGCTGGTTTTGCTGCTGCTGCTGTTGCGGCTGGTTCTGCGGCTGCTTTTGTTGCTGCTTCTGCTGCTCGGGCGGCGGCTGCTGCAGCAGCCGCTCGAGATCGGCGCGGAGCTTGGGCCAGTCGGCCGCGCGGGCATTGAGGGCCGACCCCGCGTCGACCGAGGCGAGCGCGTCGCGCACCGGGCCCTCGGGCACCGGCTGGTGCGAGGACTGGACGCGGCCGCCCCAGGCCACGGTCTCCCCGGAAAGTTCGGCCCAGTCCTGCGCGCTGCGGTGGTCCTGGACGGCGAGGCGGCCGACGATGTGCGCGAGGGGGGCGCTGGAGGCGGGGTCCGGCGCCGATTCGGCCCCGAGCCGGGCGGCTCCCGCGCCCGCCGCCAGCAGGAGCAGCGCCAGCGCGCCCGCCCGCGCCCGCCCGCCCGGATTCTCGGCGCCGTCCTCGGGCGCAAGCTGGAGGTTCCGCGGCCGCGGCTGCACGGGGAATTCGCGCCAGAAGCTGAGGAGGAGGCAGAGCAGCGCCGGGGCCAGGGCCCATTGGTACCGCTCGACGTGCCGCACGTTGTTTTTCTCGGTGAACTTGCCCTTGCGGCCGGCATCGACCGTGGCGCGCAGGAGGCTCGCGAGGTCGACCCACTCGCTCGCGTCGCGGTAGGCGCCGCCCGTCTTGTCCGCCAGTTCCCGCAGGGTCTCGCTCTCCAGGCGCGCCAGGACCGCGGCCCCGCGGTCGTCCTTCACCAGGCCGCCGGTGCCGTCGGGAATGAGGGCCCCGGCGCTCGTGCCGACCCCCAGGCCGATGACCCGGATGCCCTTGGCCTTGAGCTTGCCCAGGTGGCTCCGCCAATCGTCGTCCGTGGCGCCGCCGTCGCTGAGGATGATGAGGAACCGGTCCGCCGTGCTGTCGCCGAACGCCGCCGCCGCCGTGTCGATGAGCGCGCCGTAGTTGGTGCCGCCCTCCGGCATGAAATCGGGCCGGAGCGCGGGCAGGAATTCACGCAGGATTTCGTAGTCCGCGCTGAGCGGCGACTGGAGGAAGGCGGTGCCGGAGAAGACGGCGAGCCCGACCCGCTCGCCCTGCAGGCGGTCCAGGAGCGACTGGATCAGCAGCTTGGCGCGGTCCAGCCGCGACGGCTTCACGTCGGGCGTCAGCATCGAGCGGGACAGGTCGAGGGCCAGCAGGATCTCGCGGGACTGGTCGAAGACGGGCTCGTCGATGCGGCCCCATTGCGGACGGGCGAGGGCCACGATGGCCAGGGCCAGCCCGGCGGCCAGCCACCAGCGGGCCCG
>Ga0265320_10001582_pt1 | contig 16353 bp, 11 predicted proteins | sample 4827metaG_FD_202087 | JGI IMG/M metagenome (GOLD analysis project Ga0265320, IMG submission 202087) | Rhizosphere microbial communities from Carex aquatilis grown in University of Washington, Seatle, WA, United States - 4-8-27 metaG | ecosystem: Host-associated > Plants > Roots > Rhizosphere >...
GCGATGAGCTCGCGCAAGGTGGGAACGCCCGCGCGCAGCACCACCGACGGCTTGTGCCCCTCGCCGAGCGCGCGAACGACGAGGCGCAAGCGTTCCACGGCGTCGAGCGGGTAGCGACGGTGACCCGAGTCGCTTCGCTCGATCGGCGCGGGGAACCCGTAGCGTCGCTCCCAGGTGCGCAACGTCTCGACGGGGACGCCGGTCGCCTGCGACAGCGCGCCGATCGTCAACACCGAGTACGGATCCGTCACATGAAACCCTGTAAACGAACGATGCCGCCCTTGTAGACGAAATCGGCGCTGCCGAAGCTCGGCGGGCCAAAAAAAGCGTGCGCGTTTCGCGACGTGCACCACTCCTCGGTCGGAATGCCGAGGAAATTCTTGTCGATGTCGCCGCTGTCGTTCTCGTCGTGAAACGCGCAGATGGCGTACACGTCGGTCGCGAGCCCGGTAAAGACGCAGGTCGCTTCGCGGCCATGGATCGGCGCCGTCCGGACGAGGACCGGTTTCTTCAACCAGCCCGATCTCCGGAACAGCGCACAAATGACGTGACCCTTATCGCTGCTCGTCTTCGTGTCGAACCGGATCTCGTTCATCACCGCGGGCGGCGGTTCTTCCGCCGCGGGCTCGGCGCGTGCGCCGCCCGCGAAGGGGAGGCTCATCGCGACGAGCGCGACCCCGGAGAACCACCGAAACCGGGTGCGTCGTGCGGGTTTCGCTCCGGCGCGCGGCGCTCGGTTCGCCTCTGGCGTCGAACGACGGGTCGAAGGCAACACCTGCTCGAGAAACGCCGAGAAGCGCTCGCGGGCGGAAACCTTGGAGAACAGCGGTTTCAGGGCACGCGCGGCCTCGCGGTATTCGGGCTCGGCAAGGACGTCCGCGACGGTTCCGGCGAGGCCTTCGGCGGTGAGCGTGCGCGCTTTGACGAGCCGGCCGGCGCCACGCGCTTCGACCACGTCCATGGCCAGATATTGGTCGAGGTTCGAAGCGATGCCGACCAGCGGCGTGCCCTCGGCAAGGGCTTGGTAGCCCGTCGCGCTCCCGCCGTTCGACACCACGACGTCGGCGCGCCGCGCCGCGAGGTCGCCGGGCAGGTACGCCGCCACGCGAACGTTGTCCGGCAAACGGGGCGGCGTCGCGCGACCCGCGGTGGCGACCATCGCGGTTACCGGGAGGCGACCCAAGGCGTCGATGACGACGGGAAGCGAGCTCGCGTCGCCGGACGAGCCGACCGTCGCGTAGACGACGGGGCGATCGGTCGGAAAGGGTCCCCACCACGCCGGCAGCGCCACGCCGGGTGCCCATGAAACTGCTCCAAGGTGGAAATGGGTCGGCGGCGCGCCAGGGGTCGGAATCAACTCGGGAGGATCCGCATAGAGCACGTAGTCGCCGTGAGTGAGAACGTCGAACAGGCCGCCGATGGGCGACAGGCCATACTTTTTTCTGACACGATTCAATGGAGCCGCGAAGTGCGAAAACGCGATCGGCGCGGCCTTCGGGAAATACTCTTCCGAAAGCGCTTCACCGAGGAGGGTCACGATGGGGTGGTCGGGCACGGGGACGCGGCGCCGCTCGGCGAACGGACTCCAGTAGGCGTTGATGAGCGCTGCATGCGGCACGCCGTACACCGGCGCGCTGACCGCCAGCGACCACCTGAGATCACCGACGACCAGATCCGGCGCGACGTCCTCGAACAGCGCGAGATCCTCTTCCGTCTGTCGCGCAAGGAGGCGGGCATCGTAAATGCGACGGCCCGCGCGGAGCGTCGCGAGCGCTTGCTTCGGGTTCGGTGAATGGATCGACCGCAGCGCGAACGGCGCGTCGCGGAACACGAGCGGGTCGAAGTCGGCGCACGCGAAGGTGACGTCGTAGCGCGCCGGGTCGAGCGAACGCGCTAGCGTGAACAGACGAACGACCTGAGCGAGCGTGACGTTTTCGGAGACGAAGAGGATCTTGGAACGCACCGAATCCCTCACTTCATGGATGATTCAAAGACGAGCGACGGTTTCCGCGACGCCGCCATAGCCGCCGAGGCACCACACCCACCAGGCGACCATCATCGTGCCGTGGCCGACCAATATGCCGACGTGGCTCCACATTTCGACGCGATCCGAGCGCTCTTTCACGTAGCGACGGAAATGGAACGCCTCATCGACCAGGCTGTACACGAACGACAGCACGGTGAGCACCATCGCGGGGATCCAGAACGTGGTTCTGTGTTGGTACGCCGCGCAGAGGAGCACCGTGCTCCCGATGCCGCAGAAAATCGTGATCCCGTGAACGAGCCCTTCAGCGCCGGCGATCGCTTCCTTGTAAACGGTACGATGGCCGATCGTGTCGATCGCGATGCTGACGGCAAAGACGCTCGCGCCGATCGGAACGAGCCATGCCGCACCGGGAAACGTCGCGCCGTGCGCGTGTCCGAACCAGAGAAAACCACCGGTCGACGCCGCGAGCCCGATCATCAAGCCCACCCAGGCGAGATACACGGCCCAATCGGCGCCGCGGAAATCGCGGATGCGACCGACGTACGCCGCAACTTCAGAGGGGAACGACATCGCCAAATCCGATTGCTTCGGTGAGCTCGGCTCTCCGAAAAGGGCGCGCGAGACCGCTCGCGCAGTTTCCGACGGCCAAGAGCGCGAGCCCCAGCTTCCGCGGCGTCGAAACGACGGCTCGGGGCGCGAAGGGATCGCATCCCCGCTCGATCATGACTCTGCCGATGTCGGAGTAGACGAGCCGCGCCGTGCGCGTCGCGAGCGCCGCGCGAAACGCGAGATAGGGAATACCGTCGTCGCCGGAACGGTAGAGTTCGTCGGCCTGCGAGAGGAGCGCACGGATCACGCGAGCGACCGGAGCTCGCGCCGCGCGAAGGCCGTTGGTTCCGAGCTTTGTCCGGAGATCGCCGGCTCCATGTTCCCGGAGGAGCGAATCCGGCAAATACAGGCGACCGCGCTCCCAGTCTTCGACCACGTCGCGGCAGACGTTCGTGAGCTGCATCGCCATGCCGAGGTGCGCGGCGTGACGGAGCGCGCGCGGCTCCCTGACGCCCATCACGTGGCTCATCATGAGACCGACGCTGCCCGCGACGCGAAAACAATAGCCGAGGAGCGCATCGCAATCGGGGTACGCCTCTCCGCTCACGTCCATCGCCATGCCTTCGAGAAGGAGCTCCGGGTAACGGCGCGGGATCTGGCGGCGCACCGCGACCTCTCGAAACGCGGAAAGAACCGGGTCGTCCTTTACCTCGCCGTCGTACACGTCGAAGAGTTCCGAAAAAAGCCGGCCGAGAGCGCGCCGGTCCGTGCCCGGCCGAGCGAGATCGATCGCGTCGTCGGCCCGACGGCAAAAGGCGTACACCACGGCCGCGTCGTCTCGCAGCGACGACTCGAAGAACCGCGACGCGAGCGAGAAGCTGCGGCTGTGTTGCGCGATGCTGGCGCGGCAGAGTCGAATCGCGCCGTTCATGCGCTTCGCTCCAGCAAATCGTCGAAGACGAGCGAGGCGGTGGCTTTCGCCGAGTTCACGACCCCGGGGAGGCCCGCGCCGGGATGCGTCCCTGCCCCGACGAAATAAAGGCCGGGAATTTCGTCGTCGCGGTTGTGTGTTCGGAACCACGCGCTCTGACGGAGGGTGGGTGCGACCGAAAAAGCAGAACCCTGATACGACCGAAGCTCGCTCTCGAAATGCTGCGGTGAGAACCAACGCTTCGTCACGACGTGACGACGCACGTCGGGAAGGATCCGCTCGAGCGACTCGAGGATGCGCTCGCCGTACGCGTCCCCGATTACAGCCCAGTCGATGTTGGCCTTGCCGAGGTGAGGCACCGGACTGAGCACGTAGAACGACGAGCAACCGGGCGGCGCGAGCGACGCGTCCGTCACGGTCGGCGCGTGCAAATAAAGGCTAAAATCGTCTGGTAATGACGGGCCGTTGAAGACGTCTTCGATGTGCTCGCGATACCGCGGCCCGAACACGACGGTGTGATGCGCGACGTCGTCGTAGAGGCGATCGGTCCCGAAATAGAGAACGAAGAGCGACATTGACCAGTCGAGACGCTCGAGGCGACGCCGGCGCCGGTCCGCAGAAGGGTGGCCCGCGTACAGTCGCGAATAAGTGTGATGGACGTCCGCGTTCGATACGACGAGGTCGAAGGATTCGCGTCCCCTGCTGCTCGACACCTGGTGAATGGGGCCTCGCCGCTCGAGCTCGACGTCGATGCGGCTCACCGGCGCGCCGAGCCGGAGCTCTCCGCCAAGCTCACAGAAGACTCTCACCATCGCCTGAACGAGAGCGCCCGTGCCGCCACGAGGGAAGAAGACGCCCCACTTGCGTTCGAGGTAGTGAATGAGCGTGTAGATGGAGCTCGTGTCGAACGGATTTCCCCCGACCAAGAGAGAATGAAAGCTGAGCGCCTGGCGCAAGTGGTCGTCTTTGACGAACCGCGCGACGGTCGAATAGACGGAGCGATCGGCGCGGAGGCGTGCAAGGTCTGGCGCGACGCGCACCATGTCCATGAACCTGAGGAACGGGGCCGCGGCGAGCTCGGTGTAACCCTTGTCGAAGACCTTCTTCGAATGCTCCACGAACGCGATGTAGCCGCGAGCGTCATCGAGCGACCGCTTCGCGATCTGCTCGGTCATCGCGTCACCCCCGTCATAGTCGAAACGGTCGCCGTCCGGCCAGAGCAGCCGATAGAACGGCTTCACCGGGATGAGCTCGACGTAGTCGTCGAGCCGCCGTCCCGCCGCAGAAAAGACCTCTTCGAGCGATTCGGGGGCGGTGATCACGGTCGGGCCCGCGTCGAACACGAAGCCCTGATCTTCGAACACGTACGCGCGACCACCCGGCTTGTCACGAGCCTCGTAGATGGTCGTGGAGATGCCGGCCGCTTGGAGCCGAATCGCGACGGAGAGCCCGCCGAACCCGCTGCCGATCACCGCGGCGCGCGGCCCCCGCGACAGCCCCCGCGCGCCGGAAAGGGATTTAGACATATCCCCGCTCCAATCGTTCGATCTCGCGCCGGAGCGCAGCCTGAAAGTGGGCCGGCGTCACGCGCGCGAGCCGCAGAATTACTGCTTCGAACCATTCGTGCACGCGTTCCTTGCCGCGCGGCATGACGAGCGTGTGCAATCGCTTCGCGAGCGGAGCCGGATTCGCGCCGTTGCGGACGTCGACGGCCATCGTCCGGAGCTCGGCATAGTCTTCCGAATCGAGCGAGGTCGCGAGCTCGCTCCACACCCACGTCGGACGATCCGAGCGTAGGTCTTCGTAGCCTTTGGCGAATCCTTCGTCGTCGCCGAGCGCCACCAGGTCGTTCAACATCTGCAGACCAATCCCGAGCTCTCGTCCCGCCTGCACGGCGAGTGCGCCCACCTCGTCGCTCGCGTCGCCCGCCAGAGCGCCGAGACCCGCCGAGAGCCCCACCAAGCTGCCCGTCTTCAAGCGCGTGAGCGCTCTGACGAACTGGGGGACCTCGGCCTGACCGAGCTCGTTCATGCGAACGGAGAGGTCGAGCGCTTGACCGTAGTGGCACTCGAGGAGCACCTGCGTGGTCAGTCGGTGCGCCTTGCTCTTCGCCTCGTCGGAGAGGGGAGACTGCTCGAGGAGCCGGAACGGCCAGAAATACAGCCAATTTCCCGCATTGATCGCCACGGGCGTTCCGCAGAGACGATGGAGCGACGGGGCTCCGCGACGCTCGCTCGACCCGTCCTCGATGTCGTCGATGACGAGCGACCCGGCGTGCAGCGCCTCGACGGCGACGGCGAGCTCCTCGGGCGGCGCGTCCTTGCGAGTGCCGAGCTCGTAGAACAGATTCAGTACTTCGCCGCGGAATTGCTTGCCCGGGCGTCCGAGAAATTCGCGAACCGGCGCGTAGAGGGCGCGACTCCAGCATCGCCACGGGACGGCGTCCGCATCACCGCCCGACAGATCCGCGAGGGACTCCTTGCCGAACTCGCGATCCAAAAAATCGACGAGGGTCTCTTCGGGCTGTCGCGACAGGGCCGAGGTCGTCTTCACGCGGAAACTCCTCCGAACAAGGCGGCAGTCACCTTCACGCCGCGCGGCGGCCGGCCGCAGAGCAGGCGCAGTCGATCGCCCGCCGTCGTTTCGAGCGCGTAAAAGCGACGGATGGAGTCGTCGGGCATTCGATAGAACCGCTCGAGCACGTTCCAGCGGTCCTCCGGCTCGAACGCGGTGAACAAGAGCTGGTTCAAGAACGCGGCGAACCGAAACTGAGCGCGGTGTGCCGACACGAAGCGAGCCCAGCGTGACGTGACGCGGTCGGCGGGCGGGGCGTTCGCGACGTGAAGCGCGAGCCGCAGCGCGACCGGAAACGAATACCCGGTCGTCGGATGAAAGAACCCTCCTGCGTACCCGGCGACGAGCGGCGATCCGTCCGAAAAACTCCCGGGGACGGCGAGCGGCAGCGGCAATACCCCGCTCTCTTCTCGCACCACGCCGCGGACGTCGAAGCCGACCCTTTCGGCGTACGCGAGAGCGCCGCGATGCAGACGCCGAACGTCGAGCGCCGACGTGTCCGAGAAATACGTATTTTCCACGAGCACGCGTCGCTCCGAAAACGGGAGCACGTAAAAGAAGTGAAACCCGTCGTCCTGCTCGACCCGGGCGTCCATGAGCAGCGGCCGGTTTCGCCTCTGCGGCGCGTTCAGCTCGAGCTCGAGGCCGACGAATTTTTGAAACGCGACACGACGCGAATTCGGAAACGCTCCGGGGCCCCGCGCGTCGACGACGAGGCGCGCGTGAAGAATCCGGCCGCCGCCGAGCACGACGCGGGACGGTTCGAGGCGCACCGCCTCCGCGCCGGTGAGCAGAACCGCGTTCGGAGCATCGTGAAACCGTCGTTCGACGATCGCGCGAAGCCTCTCGCTGGTGATCGTCGCGTAGGGCTCCGCGATGCGTCGCTCGAGATTCGGGAACGCGATGTCGTAGCCGCTCCATCGATGCACGACGAGCGGCTCGACGAACGACCGAGCGCCGTCCGGAACGTCGCCCGAATGAAACGACCAGGTGTGATTGCCGCCGACCCGTTCCGAACGCTCGACGAGTGCGACGCGCGCGTGCGGATTCCGGTCGAACAGCGCGAGCGCGATGAGCGCGTTTTGAAGACCGCCGCCGACCAACACGACGTCGAACGGCTCGCCGCTCGACGTTTTGGACGGATTCCGTGGCACCGCGACCGACATTGAACAGCTATTGAATAGGTTTTGAACTGAATCATGTCAACCCCAGTTTTTCCGGACCGGGGCTCCGAGCGCCGCCGGCTTCGTTTCGAATCGCTCGTCGTCCGCCTAAAGAGGGCAGAGAACACTGCCGTACCAGGGGGTGGCGATGAGAATCCTCTACCTGGAGGATGAGGAACTGGTTGCGCGACAGACGGCACGGACCCTCGTTCGCGACGGCTTCGCGGTCGACGTCGTCGAGACGGGTGCGCGCGCGTTGACCCTGGCGGCAACCCAGCAATACGACGTGGTGCTGCTCGACTGGAACGTGCCGGGCGAAGTGAGCGGCGTGGACGTGTGCCGCGAGCTCCGCGAGCGGAAGGATCCAGCCGGCATCATCCTGCTCTCCGGGCGGACCGACGTCGGAGACAAGGTCGATGCCTTCGATTTCGGCGCCGACGACTACCTCACGAAGCCGTTCGAATACCGCGAGCTGCTCGCTCGGATTCGCGCCCTCGCCGCACGAGTGTCCTTTCGAGTGAACAACCCTTCTGTCGGTCCGGAACCTACCGACGTTCGCTTGCTGCACGCCGCCCGCGTCCTGCGGATCGCGGGCCTCGATCTTGAACTTACCCCCGTCGAATACAAGATCTTGAGCGCGCTCGAACGCGCGCGCGAACGTCCGCTGACCGCCGAATCGCTCTGCGAAGCCGCGTGGGGCCACGCACGCGATTGGGAGCGGAAGAGCCTGTACGTGCACGTGAATCAGCTACGCGGGAAGCTCGGGGCGGCCCACTCGTGGCGGCTCGAAACGATCCGCGGCGAAGGGTATCGACTTCGCCTCGGTGAAGAGACTCGAGGGCTTAAGGAGTCTTAAGTTGAGAGGGTCGCTTGCCGGTCGTAGTTAGTACGTAATGCTGAAGCTCCCCTCGAGCGATTCGCTTCCCGCCATCGAGCGCCTCGGTAACACCGATCTGTGCTCGGAAATCGCGACCGGCGGCACGGCCACCATCTACCTCGGCGTCCAGCGCGGCGCCGAAGGGTTCGGGAAGATCGTCGCGGTGAAGAAGCTACTGCCCGCTCTCGCCGGAAACGCCGACTTCATCGCGATGCTCGTCGACGAGGCCCGCATCTCGGCGCGCGCACGCCATCCGTACGTGCGCGACGTGTTCCAGGTTTCGATCGCGCCCGATGGAGCCCCCTATCTGGTCATGGAGTTTTTGGTCGGCGAACCTTTGTCCAAGATCGCTAGCGCCCTCGCGGGGCGTCGCGACCAAGCTCGTCCGGAAACCGAGCTGTCGATCCTCGCTCGCGTGATGGCGCACCTCTGTGAGGGCCTCCACGCCGTCCACGAGCTCTCCGAGGGGACGGCGGCGCTCGGCATCGTTCATCGTGACATCACCCCGCAGAACCTGTTCGTGCTCCACGACGGTACGGTCCGCATCACGGACTTCGGCGTCGCGCAAGGGCGCGGTCGCCGCCAGCAAACGCGCGGGCGGACCCTCAACGGTAAGCTCTCGTACATGTCGCCCGAGTATCTCTCTCATCGCCCCTTCGACCGCCGGAGCGACGTGTGGGCGCTCGGTGTCGTTCTCTGGGAGATGCTCACGGGGCAGCGCCTGTTCCGTCGCGACAGCGACGCGGCGACCGTTGCGGCGATTCTCGACGAAGTGATCCCGGCGCCGTCGACGGTCCGCAGCGACGTCGATCGCCGCCTCGACGACATCGTCCTCACGGCTCTCCACCGCGACCCCCAGCGGCGCTACGCGACGGCCCTCGAGCTCGGCGCGGAGCTCCAAGAATACGTCGCGCAGCGGCGTCAGATGGTGTCGAACCGCGACGTCGGTCAGTGGCTCTCCGACTTGCTCCCGCAATCGCTCCCGACCCTCAACGGGCTCATGGACGCGGCGCGGCGCGTGAGGAGCGATCAGATGGCTGTCCGCTCGAACGCCCCGCTCCTCTCGAAGGCCGCGCCGAGCTCCCTCGACGAAGTCACGCGCCCGTTCGATCTCGTGCGCCGGCGCACCAAAGACATCCGGGCCTCGGCAGACGTCGTCGCGGCGCCCATCTCTCAGGTCGGCTGATCGACGACTCAGCCGCCGGTCACCGGAGCGACCCAGAAAATCTCGCCGAGCTGATCGTCGGCGACGAACATGCGCCCATCCGGCGAGAACGAAACGTCGCCGGGCCGCCCGTGTAACCTCGAGCCGTCGTCCCAACCCGTCGCGAAATCGGAAATGGCTCCCGACGGACGAGCGTCGGTCGTCGACGAATGGAGTGGCATCCCGGTCGCCGGGTCCGTCTCGATTGCAACCAATCGCGCGCCGTCCCATTCGCCGAACGAACCATGGAGGGCGAGCATGACGTTCCCACCCCAGGGCTTCGGCCAGCTCGCGGGCGCGAAGTCGAACCCGAACGGCGTGTTGCCGATCAGAAACGCGTTGGTCTCCGCAGTCACGTTGCTGCAATCGGGCGGCGGAACGATGTCCGAGAACGGCTTGTCCTTCGTCGCGCAACAGGGGTGACCCCAGTCGTCCCCCTCGTGCACGGGGATCAGCTTTTCGCGACCGCCCTCCGCGGCGCTGTAGTCGCGCGCGAGCTCGGCGACGAAACAGTGATTGTGTCCGTGCTGACAGCGGAGATGTGCCGGGTTTCGAAGGCCGCGGACGATCTGACGTCCCCCGGGGGTGCCGTCGAGCGCCAGGACTCCGCCCTCGAACGGATACGGCTCGGAGCACTGCTCGAATTGGTCGCCGCCATTCGAGACGTAGATCGTCCCGTCGTCGGCTACGTCGAGCGCCTTCGGCCAATGATCGAGCGACTTGTAGACGGTGATGTCCGCGATCAGTTCGGTCGCACCCGACGGCCCGCGATCCCCCGAGTGATACGGCACGCGAACGATCTGCGTGTCGTTCTGGTAGTAGAACCATCCCGGCAGAAAGAGCATGCCCTGCGTCGCCGCGATGCTCGTGACGTAGGGGATGAGCGTGTCGCCGACGCCGTCGCCGTCGTCGTCCGGGACGACGACGATGGAGGCGAGGCCGTTGGAACCGCCGCCCACGGTCGACTTGCTCGGCGACGCGACGAACAGCTCACCGCCCGGCGCGAAGCGGATCTGACGAGCCACCGCGACCGTTGCGTAGTGATGCGCGCAGAAGCCGCTCGGCAAGGTCAGCCATCCGAGCGGAATCGGCGACGTGTCGTTTCCGCCGACGACGTGCCGGCCGGCATCGTCGAAGACGACCGAGCCGGGCAGCTCGCAGAAATGCGCAGTCGGGATCGGATGCCCCGCGCCCTTGCCGTTGGTTCCGTCGTTGTGACTGCACGCGATTGCGCCAGAAAAGATCGCGCAAAGAGCGAGCGAGTTTCCGAGGCCGAACGTGACGTGCTTTTTCATCCGAGACTTATTGAAACCAGACCGATGGCGCGCGCCCTGAGGCAACGTCCGTCTAGCCGGACACCTCAACGACGTCACTCGAGATTTACCACGTCGCAACGCGTCGCCCGCAAAGCCCAAAATTCCGCAGAAATGCGGCCTCTCCGGCCCCGTCGTCGCGTCGGCGACGGCGGCACTCCTCGGCGACGCGTCGCGTTTTGTCACGTTCATTCATCCGCGCCCACGCCTGCGCCCGCGCGATGGAGCGCCTGGCTCAAACGAAATGACATCGGAACGATGGCGGAAACCGCGAAACGATCGCGGTTCCAGTGATTCGCGCACCGTGTGTGTGAAAGCACGATGCGTGGACTCGGGCGATGGTTCGCTCCGGACTTCGCACGGTGAGCGCGAACGACGAAGGCGGGCGTCTGCTCACGCCGTGCTGGATCTGAAGCGGACAGTGTGAGAAGTGATCATGGGACACACGTGGGAGCCACTGCGTTCAATCTCATGAGACGAGCAACGATCTTATTCGCAGCTACGCTGGCCAGCGCACTCGCACTGCCGGGCGTCGCGCAGGCACAAAATATCTCGGGATTCGCGCTGGATCGCTTCGAGCCTTCGGAGCGAGGGAGCGAATGGTTCGCCGCGGATTCACTCGATCTTCGCGGCGGAGCGCGCCCCGCGTTCGGCGTCGTCGGAGACTACGCATACAAGCCGCTCGTCTTCTACGACGCGAACGGCAACGAAGTGCGCCCGCTCATCAAGCACCAGTTGTTCTTGCATCTCGGTGCGGCCATCAATCTCGCCGACAGTCTGCGGATCGCCGTGAACCTTCCGGTCGCCGTCGTCGACAAGGGCGAGGCCGGTTCGATCGGCGCGGCGCAGTTCGTTCCCAAGAACGGCGCGCAAGTCGGCGACCTCCGCGCGTCGGCGGATCTACGACTCTTCGGTCACTATCGCTCGATCCTCACCGGCGCCCTCGGGGCTTCGGTCTGGTTTCCCACCGGAAGCCGGGCTGCCTATACCGGCGACGGCAAGGTGCGCGTCTCGCCGCATTTCGGAGTCGCCGGCGAGGCAGGCCCGATCGACTACGCCGCGCGAGTCGGCTACGATTTTCGCGCGCAAGACGACACGATCGCCGGTCAATCACTCGGCAGCGATCTGCTCTTCAACGCGAGCGCCGGTGTGCGCATCGCGGACCGCTTTCTGATCGGCCCTGAAATTTATGGGTCCACGGTCGTCAAAGGCGGCGCGTTCAAGAAGCGCGGAACGCCGTTCGAAGGGATCCTCGGCGCGCACTACACCTTCGCCGGCGGCTTCCGCATCGGCGCCGGCGTCGGCCCCGGCTTCACGCAGGGGTACGGCTCGCCTCAGGTCCGCGCGCTCGCGGACATCGAGTGGATGCCCGAGGTCGAGAAACCGGCGCCCCCGCCTCCGCCGCCTCCGCCCGATCGCGACGAAGACGGCATCCTCGACAAAGACGACGCTTGCCCCGACGAGAAGGGCGTCGCCAGCGACGACCCCGCGAAGAACGGCTGCCCGATTCGCGACAAAGACGGCGACGGCATTCTCGACCCCGTCGATGCGTGCCCCGACGACAAGGGCATCGCGAGCGACGATCCGAAGAAGAACGGCTGCCCCGATCGCGACGGCGACGGTATCTTCGACTCCGACGACGCGTGCCCCGACGAAAAGGGCGTCGCGAACGACGATCCGAAGAAGAACGGCTGCCCGCCGCCGAAGGACACCGACGGCGACGGCATCGTCGATCCGGAAGACGCTTGCCCGAACGATCCGGGTCCGAAGAACGACGACCCGAAGAAGAACGGCTGCCCCGCCGCGCACATCGAGAAGGGTCAAATCCGCATCCTCGAGCAGGTGCAGTTCAAGACCGGAAGCGACGTGATTCTCCCCGCCAGCGATTCGATCCTCGAGGCCGTCCAGAAGATCCTCGAAGACCACCCCGAAATCACGAAGCTCTCCGTCGAAGGCCACACCGACAATCGCGGAAGCGCCGCCTACAACAAGAAGCTCAGCGCGAAACGCGCAGCGTCGGTCATGCGCTGGCTCACCAAGCACGGCATCGACACGAAGCGACTGCAGAGCGCGGGCTACGGCTTCGAACGGCCGATCGACACGAACGATACCGACGAGGGACGCCAGGCAAATCGCCGGGTGGAATTCCACCTCCTCGAGATCGACGGCAAACCGCCCGCCGACTCGGATTCGGTGAAAGAAGAGTAAGACCCCCATGAGGAAGCATTTCGTCGCCCTCTCCGGAACGCTGGGCGTCGCGCTCGGCATCCTTTCCGGCAACGACGCGGAGGCCGCTCAAACCCTCCGCGTCCAGGTCACGCAAAACGGTGACTTCGCCATGATCGGGAACACCCTCGGGTGGGACTGCGGCGCGGGCGCGCCGGCTCCGATCGTGGGCACCGTGCCGGGTGCAATTCCTCTCATCTCGTGCGGCCTCAACACGACGGACACGTCACCGGACGTGTTCTGGGAATCGGACGATCCCGCGGCCGGACAGGCGACCGCTTCTCCGACGATCACCGTCGCCAACGCGCGGAGCACCGCCGTTCTCGATCTGCCGACGGGCGCCGTCGTCACCAACGCCTACCTCTACTGGGCGGCGCGACGCACTTCGACGACCGCCGACACGCAGGTCGTCGTCGATCGCCCGAGCGGCGCAGCGACGACCCTCACCGCCGCGTCGTCGTACGTCATCGCGCAAACGGGCGGCGACGTCGTGTACGAGTCGGTCGCCGACGCGACGGCTCTCGTGAAGTCGATGGGAGAAGGCGCGTACCGCATTTCCGGCGTCGACTCGATCGCGCTGGCGAACGTGAACCAGGACGTCGCATTCGCCGGATGGTCGCTCGTGGTGCTGTACAAGCTGGCGTCCGATCCGCCGCGGAACCTCGCGGTGTTCGACGGCCTCGACGGCATCACGACGAACAGCTCGTCGAGCGTGTCGCTGAGCGGTTTCACGGTCCCTCAGGCCGGCTTCGACGCGAAGCTCGGCGTCATCGCGTACGAAGGCGACAGCTCGCTCACCGGCGACTCGCTGCTCTTCGGGAAAGCGCCGCTCGCCAACGCGGACCGGCTCAGCGACGCGCAGAACCCCGTCGACAACTTCTTCAATAGCACCCGGTCCGACCTCGGCGTCGCGGTGAGCAACGCGGGCGATCTGCCGCAGCTCACCGGCGCGGCGGGAACGATGGCCGGCGTGGATCTCGACGTCGTCGACGTGACGTCGCGCGTGACCGCGGGTCAGACGTCGGTCGACCTCGAAGCCACGACGACTCAAGACGTCTACTTCCTCGGCGCCTTCATCACGTCGATCTCCACGTTCAAGCCCGATTTCTCGACGTCCACGAAGACCGCCACCGACGTCAACGGCGGCACCCTCCTGCCCGGTGACGTTCTCCAGTACAGCATCTTGGTGAAGAACAGCGGCAACGACGATTCGACCAACACCGTGGTCACTGACGTCGTTCCGGCCGGCGTCACCTACGTCCCGGGCTCCATCAAGATCGCCGCCGGCCCCGGCGCGGGTCCGCTCACCGACAAGGCCGGCGACGACCAGGGCGAGTACACGGCGGGAAATCACACGATCACCGTTCGCGTCGGAACCGGCGCCACCGCGACCGTCGGCGGAACGGTCGCCATCGGCGCCACGACGACCGTCACGTTCCAGGCGAAGATCAACCCGACCACTCACGGCACGATCTCGAACCAGGCATTCATCGGCGCGAGCGGCAAGCGCGGCGCCCCGGTGACCAGCACGCCGACCGACGGCAACGCGACGGGGCCCGGCGCGCCGCCGACGACCGTCGGGGTCGATCAATGCGCGACGAACGCCGATTGCGCGGCGCCGACGCCGAAATGCGACACCACCCTGAACCCCACGGTGTGCGTCGAGTGCCTCTCGAACGGCGATTGCACGACCATCGGAACGACCTGCGATCCGACGACCCACTCCTGCATTTGCGCCGGCTCGGCCGCCAGCTGCATCGACTCCGACGGCGACTGGCTCTCCGACGCCGACGAACAGAAGATCGGCACCGATCCCCACGACGCCGACAGCGATGACGACGGCGTCCCCGACGGCAAGGAGATCGATCCCGGCGCGGACTCCGACGGCGACGGGCTCATCAATGCGCTCGACCCCGATAGCGACGACGACGGGCTCTTCGACGGCACCGAGATGGGCTTCGATTGCTCGGGCCCTGGAACGAACGCCGCGCTCGGACATTGCCGGCCGGACGCCGACAAGGGCGCGACCACGACCGATCCGTTGAACCGCGACACCGACAACGGCGGCGTGAGCGACGGCAGCGAAGACGCCAATTTGAACGGCAAGGTCGATCCCGGCGAGACCGACCCGACCGCCGGTCACGGCGCGGACGACGCCACCGTGGTCGACACCGACCATGACGGGCTGTCCGACGCCCTCGAGCACTTCCTGGGCTCCAACCCGAAGGACGCCGACACCGACAACGACGGCTTGCCGGACGGTGAAGAGCGAAACCCCTCGGACGACACCGACGAAGACGGCCTCATCAACGTCCTCGACGTCGATTCGGACAACGACGCGCTCTACGACGGAACCGAAGAGGGCAAGGGTTGCACGAACCCGCCGACCGCGCCGGGTCACTGCATCCCCGACGGCGACATGGGCGCGACCAAGACGTCGCCGCTGCTCAAGGACACCGATCACGGTGGCGCGACCGACGGCAGCGAAGACGTGAACCGCAACGGCGTCGTCGATCCCGGCGAACAGAACCCGACGGCGGGACACGGCGCCGACGACACCGGCGTGGTCGACAGCGACGGCGACGGCCTCTCCGACGGCCTGGAAACGTCGCTCGGCTCCGACCCGCACGACGCCGACAGCGACGACGACGGCGTCCCCGACGGACAAGAAGCGAACCCCGGCGACGACGGCGACGGCGACGGCAAGGTCGACGTGATCGACCCCGACAGCGACGGCGACGGGATCTTCGACGGCACCGAGCTCGGGTTCGGGTGCAGCAATCCAGCGACCAATGCCGCCGCGAACCAGTGCGTTCCCGACGCGGACAACGGCGCAACGACCACCTCGATGGTCGAACCCGACACCGATCACGGCGGCGAGCCGGACGGCGACGAAGACGCCAATCACAACGGCAAGATCGACCCGGGCGAGACCGATCCGAACAATCCTCTCGACGACCGTCCCGGGACCGTCGCCGACGGCGGCCCGGGCACCGGCGGAGCCGGCAACGGCGGAACCGGGAACGGCACGGGCGCGACCAACGGCACCGGCGCGACCGGCTCAGGCGCGACCGGCGCAGGCGCCACCGACGGCGGCGGATTCGGCGGCACCGGCGCATCGGGCAGCGGCGCCTCGAGCGGCACGGGCGCTTCGAACGGCACCGGCGCTTCGAACGGCACCGGCGCCAGCGGTGGATTCGGCGGAGACGCTTCGGCGGCCGGCGGAGCCTCCAACGGCGAAGGCGGCACGGGCGCATCGAACGGCACCGGCGCATCGAACGGCGCCGGCGCGAGTCCCAGCGACGCAACGTCACTGCTCGGCGGCGGCTGCCACTGCGAGCTGGCGCGAACCAACACGTCCGGCTCGGCCATGAGCCTCGGCGTCGCAATCGGCGCGGTGCTCGTCCTTCGACGGCGGCGGCGCGGCGGCGGCAGGGATCGCTCGCGCTAAGCGCGGACGCGGGGGTTCGGCGCGGAAGCCCCGAGAGAACTAGATAGTGCCCGTGGTTGCGCAGCAGCGGCATCGCGT
>Ga0265320_10001585_pt1 | contig 16339 bp, 10 predicted proteins | sample 4827metaG_FD_202087 | JGI IMG/M metagenome (GOLD analysis project Ga0265320, IMG submission 202087) | Rhizosphere microbial communities from Carex aquatilis grown in University of Washington, Seatle, WA, United States - 4-8-27 metaG | ecosystem: Host-associated > Plants > Roots > Rhizosphere >...
GCCCGCATCTCCCTGATTAATTGAAATCTCTGCTCCTGCTGGTTCGTTGTTTTCCATGGCATATAGACCATGAAAGTGTCACCTATCTGCTGAGAACAAAGTGTTACCTATGTCCTGAGACCATGCCCGATCCGTGCGCGCCATCCAAATCGGCCCGGAGCGCGGACAGCCATGTCCGCGTGTTGCGAGCATCTTTGAAAGCTAAAAATGATTGGTAAAAGGGAACGCGTGGACTCAGCGGTCCGCGCTCCGCGCCTTTGGGCAACATGCCCGTTCTGTGCGCGCCATTCGCCATCCTGCTCTGCAGGGCGGCAGACAGAGGACTCCGATAAATCGCGAGCAGGCTGCCCGCCCTTCCCAGCGGCTCATGGTGAGGGCGGGTGTTAACCCAAATATTTTGCCGCCTCGCGCCGCGCCCAGGCGTCAGCTTCCAAAATCTGTTCCAGCGTCGGATGTGACATCACCGCGTGCGCGTCCATCGTGCGCCGGACAGTTTCCGTGATTTGCGGAAAATTGATTTTTCGGTTCACGAACGCTTCCACCGCCACTTCGTTGGCCGCGTTTAGCACCGACGGCAGCGTACCGCCCACCTCCCCTGCCCTTCGCGCCAGGTCCAGCGCCGGAAACCGTTCCACGTCCGGTTCTTCAAACGTCAGGCTGCCAAGTTTCGCAAAATTCGTCTGCACCCGCTCGCTGGCCGCGCGGTCAGGATACGTCAACGCGTATTGAATCGGCAGGCACATGTCCGGCGTGGAAAGCTGCGCCAGCAACGCGCCATCCACAAACTCGACCATCGAATGCACAATGCTCTGCGGGTGTACCAGCACCCCGACGCGGTCCATGCCGATGTCGAACAGCCAACGTGCCTCGATCATCTCCAGTCCCTTGTTGAACAGCGTCGCCGAATCAATCGTGATCTTCCGGCCCATGACCCAGGACGGGTGCTTGAGCGCTCGCTCGACGGTGATGCTGGGAAATTCCTCCCGGGGCGTCTGGCGAAAAGGCCCGCCGGACGCCGTCAACCAGAGCTTGCGGACGGAACTGGAGGGTTTCCCATCGAGGCACTGAAAAATCGCCGAATGTTCGCTGTCCACCGCCAGCACGCGCACACCATGTTTCCGCGCCTCGCTCATCACAATCTCGCCGGCCATCACGAGGATTTCCTTGGACGCCACGGCAATGTCCTTGCCAGCGCGGATGGCGGCCAGCGCGGGCTGCAATCCCGCCGTGCCGACAATGGCGATGAGCACGATGTCCGCCGAGGGCAACGTGGCCAGTTTGATCAGGCCTTCCTCACCGGAGACAACCTGCATGGTTGCGCCGAAAAATTTTCCCAGGTCCCGGGCCTTTTCCGGGTGGTTGATGGAAATCACCTCGGGCTGGTGGTTGCGCGCCTGCTCAATCAACAATTCAGCGTTGTTCCCGGCAGCCAGGCCGACCAGCCGGATGCGGTCCGGCAAATCCTGCGCCACCTTGACGGTGCTGGTGCCGATGGATCCGGTCGAGCCGAGTAAAACAACGTTCTTCATTTACGATTTACGCGTGCGAGGCGCGGGCGGTCTTTGCGGATGATACAACAATCGCCAAAATCTCGTCCGCCTCCTGCATCAAATCGCGTGAACGAGCTGCATTGACCAGATTATTGTCAACCAGCAGTTCCATCCAAAACAACGACTCGTCGCATTCTTCTTCAACGATACGGAGTTTATTCACGAAATCCGAATTTGATTTGGCACGACAGACAGCACGGTAATTCGCACCCGCCGAAGTTCCGCTGCCGAGCAGTTGTTTGCCCAGCGTCTGGGCCACCCAATTTCCAGGAAGCGCAGAGCAAAGTTTCACGATACGGTTGGCATAAACCTTCGTCCGTCGTTTCATTTCTACGCGAGTCATAACCGTTCAGTTGTTGAATTTTTAACCATCATGCCCTGCGGTTGCCGGCGTAAATCGTATATCGCAAATCGCAAATTCAGTCATGGATGGGTCAGTATGTGCCGGAGGTACAAATACATGATGGGGGCATTGAACAGCAAACTGTCCAGCAAGTCGAGGATGCCGCCGATGCCGGGGAACAGTCGCCCGGAATCCTTCACGCCCGCCTCGCGCTTGAACAGCGATTCAATCAAATCGCCGATGACCGCGGTGCAACTCAGCAAAACGCCGAGCACCACGGCGTGCAGCCGGTTCATGCCCGCCATTTTGTCGCCCAGGAAATGCACAAAAACGAGGCTGCCCACCGTCGAGAGGAAAATCGCGCCGCCAAATCCCTCCCAGGTTTTGCCGGGACTGATGCGGGGAATCATCTTGTGCCGCCCGATGAGCGAGCCGACAGCATAAGCCCCGGTATCGCTGAATTTCGTGACCAGGATGAAATAGAGAACATAGAACCGCCCGTCCACGCCGGGGAAAAAATTGATCTTTTGGATGAAGTTCAGCAGCCACGGCACATACATGAGGCCGAACAACGTCGTGGAAATGGCGATAATGCCGGTCGTATTGATGCGCGAAAGCAGCTGCCGCACGCACAGGCCGAGCACGAACAGGATGACGAAACCGGTTTCAAAGTCGTTGGGCCGGGCCGGCGAATCATAAACCCCCACGTACCCCGTGGTGACCGCCGAGATTTCCCCCGTTAATTGCAGGAAAGTGCCGGCCATGAGCAGCACCCCACCGATCAAGCCGCACCATTTGAAACAGGTTAGGTTGCGTTTCTCGACCATCCCGTAAAATTCCGCGAGTCCGGCCGTCGCGAGAAACACCATGATCAGGATGAAGACGCTGTCGGAAACCAGCCGGTTGCGGGAAAACAAAGCCGCGAGGATCACCGTCCAGAGAATCACCGTGGTGATCAACCGGCGGAGGAACACTTGTGCCTTCGAGGGCGCCTGGGCCGCGACAGCCGTATCAGACATTTCAAAACAAATATCAGGTGCGCCGGTGATTGCCAACACCGACTTATTGCAGGAATTTGGGGAACCTGTATTACTTCGCCGAGGGCGTGTTGCTCAAATCGACCAGGAGCGCGGACAGCCATGTCCGCCGGTAGTGTCACTCTCGGAAAAGCCCCAAACAGTGGCAAAAGGAACATGCGGACTCAGCGGTCCGCGCTCCGGGCGAAGGATGGTGGAGCCGACAGGGCTCGAACCTGCGACCTTCTCATTGCGAACGAGACGCTCTACCAACTGAGCTACGACCCCATCCACGTCAGACCGATATAGCTTTGCCAGAAAAACCACCGGACGCAACCGCTAAGTGACGAGGTTCACGCAAATACTGGGCGGTGGCACTTTGTTTTGGTGGGGCGAGGCTCCTGACGAGCCGGTTTGGGCGCGTCAAAGCGTAGCGACGACGGCTCGCAAGGACGCTCGCCCCACCCAGAGTTGCAAAGCGAACCACTGACGACGAGAGCCACGGATGGCGTTTTTGCGAGAAGGTGATTATAATTCCATCCGCATGCAACCGCGCCATTTTGAAGCCGTTATTTTCTCCGCCAAAGCCACCGTGGCCGCCGTCGCCGCCGTGCTGGTTTACCAGTTGCTCGCCCTGCCCGGCCTGCCCTGGGTGGCGGCCGTTTCCGCCGTCCTGGTGACCCAACCCAGCTTGCACTCTTCACTCAAGGCCTCATCGATGCGCGTGGTCGCCAACCTGGCCGGCGCGTTCGGCGGCGCGGCGTTGAGCATCCTCATTCGCCAGCCGCTACTGGCCATGGCCGTCGGCGTCATGCTCACCGGTCTGATTTGCTTTTTGCTCAGGCAGGACGACATGCTCCGGCCGGCATTTGTCGCCGTCATCCTCGTGACCCTCGCCGGCGAAACCGACAAGTGGCACAGTTCCCGGGAGCGCGTCACCGGGGTCGTCGTCGGCTGCCTGTGCGCCTTGATCGTCGGATTTTTGTTCGACAAATCGTCGAATGTATTCAAACTTCGGCGGCAGGAGGATGCCAAAACGGATGATCGTCCGAATGAATAGTTAATTGTCCAGCCATGGCCATGTCATTGAAAAACAAGTGGGTGCTGATCACCGGCGCGTCAGGCGGCTTTGGGGCGGCGGCGGCGCGGGCGTTCGGCGCGGAAGGCGCCCGGCTTTTGCTCGGCGCGCGGCGCCTTGACCGGCTGGAACAGGTTGCGGCCGAAACACGCCGGGCCGGATCGCCGGAGGCGCAATTCCACGACCTGGATGTTTCGAAAACCGCCAGCGTTGAAACGTTCATCAACTGGGCGAAATCCAAAATCCAGGATCCCAAAAGCCAGACGTCGGACGCAGCAGGCCTGCATGTGCTCGTCAATAACGCCGGGGGCGCGCACGGACTGGACCCTGTCGCCGAAGGCAAGGACGCGGATTGGGAAACGATGTTGCAGACGAACGTGCTCGGCGTTTTGCGCGTCACGCGCGCGGCCCTGCCCTTGATGCCGCACGACGCGGGCGCGAGCATCATCAACATCGGCTCGGTTGCCGGCCACACGGCTTACGAAGGCGGTGCGGTGTATGGCGCAGCCAAGGCGGGCGAGTTGCAAATCACCCGCGCTTTGCGGATGGAATTGAACGGCACCGGCATTCGCGTCGGCACGGTGGATCCCGGTCTGGCGGAAACGGAATTTTCGCTCGTGCGCTTCAAGGGCGACGCCGAACGGGCGGGAAAAGTTTATGCCGGCACCAATCCTTTGCAGGCGGAAGACATCGCGGAGATTCTGGTCTGGGTCGCCAGCCGACCGCCGCACGTGAATATTGACGAACTGCTGGTCAAGCCGGTGGACCAGGCGGCGATGCATAAGATTTACCGGCGTCCGCCAAAATAATTTTCAAATTCCCCGGTTCGCGCGCCACAGCAGCACCGCGCCAACGGCCTGGAAGATGAAATTCGGCAGCCAGAGGATCAAATGCGGCACCAGCTCCGGGTGCCCGGACAAAGATTGGCCCGCAAAGATGAAACTGTAGTAAATCAGCACCAGCACGAGCGCCATGGCGATGCCCACATTGGTTTCGCGCCGGTGCACCCGGATGCCGAGGGGGATCCCAACCAGCGTGAAGCCAAAACAGGCAAAGGAGAACGCCACTTCCCGATGCATTTCCACGCGAAGCGGCTCGGTCAAATCCTTCCGCTGCCGGACAAATTCGCGAACCTGCGCGCGCAATTCATCCGGGGTCAGGGCCGGATCCGGCGGCAGGCCGATGCGTAGCTCCAAATCTCGCAATTCATCCCGCAATTGCCAGAACGTCATGTCGCTCACCCGGGGCTTGCCCGGATCGTTGGTCACGGTGTTCAGGTCGAAATTCAATTTCAATGTCGGGAAGCCGGTGATTGCCACCCGCGGTCCACTCAGTGTCACGCTCCGGGCATCGTACAAGTATAAAATGATTTGTTTGTTGGTCACGTCCGTCGTGATCTCACCGCGCGGCGCGCGCAAGGTGGTCACCACGTTGGTCGCATTTTCGAGCTGAAAAATCATCACCCCCTGCAGGCTGCCGCCGTTATTTTTATCCACGTAGAAAATACAATTGGTGGACACGGGAATGAACCGGCCTTCGGGCAACTGGGCATTCATCAAACCCACCTTGAGTTGAAACAGCAGGTTTTTGGAAAGCACCCGGGAGCGCGGACCGAGGTCCATATTCATCCAGGCGCTGAGACCGCAACAGACCAGACTGAGCAACAGGATGGGTGTGATAAGCGATAACAGGCTGATGCCGCTGGCGCGCGCCGCGGTCAGTTCCTGCTCCGCGCTGAACCGGCCGAACACCAGCAGCGTCGCCGTGAGAAAACCCATGGGCAACGCATAGACCATGAGAAAGGGAATCAACAGGCCGACGGTCTGAAAGACGATGCCGGCGCGTGCCTGGCCGCTGATCAGCAGACCCAGGACTTCCTTGAGAAAGTCGCCGATCAACAAGGCAAAAGTGAACACCGCCACCGTCAGCAGCAACGCCGCGAGCACCTGCCCGGTCAGATATCGATGCAGTGTTTTCAAATGTTCCCTGAAACCCTAGAGCCAAAGCTCGAAATCCGAAACCTTAAAATGATGCGGGGGCCGGGCATGGGTGCAGCTCTATACGGTTCTGACCGCAGGGGCAGGCGAGACGCCTGCCCTACGTTGCTGGCGGCTTCGCCGCCAATGTAGGACAGCGCGTCCTGCCTGTCCGGGACAAAGGGGTTGTATTGGCCAAATTGAAATTTAAGAACAGTGCCCAGATGCGCCCCCGGAGTTTCGACTGGCGCGCCGGGTTGAGTTGGACGATCGCCGCGCGAATTATTCCACGCGAAGCAAAACGCTGCCGTGTGGCGGCAGTTCGGTGATGAATTTTGGTTGTTTGCCCAAATCCGCCCGCAACCATAAATCACGCACTTTCGGTGCGTGGTTAAATCCCAGACCGTGCCAATCAAAGTCGATTGCCACCGGCTTCGCCGTACGATTGAAGAATCCTGCCGCCAACGAACCGTCCGCCAGTTTTTTGCTCCAGACTTCCGAAACCGAGGGCGTGATCACTGTCCGTTGCGCTTGCAGCCCCAGAGCGTCTTGATCCACCGCGAGCACTTCCGGGTTGGTCAGAATCGCCGTGGTCCAGTCGTCATTATCCGGCAGGTTCATGCCCAGCATGAGCGGTGACGGGGCCAGCGCCCAGAGTGACATCAGGGTGAGCTGCTCATCGCGCGTGAACCGCGTCCAATGGTCGGGATGCACGTCGCAGTTTTGCTGGCAGATGCGCCCAAAGGGAATCATGTCACCATCCGGCCAGTGGCCCGGCCCACCGTGCCCATACCACTGGGCAAAAAGGGTGAAATTATGGTCCAGCGATTTCCAATTGTCCCAGAAGTCATTCGAAACGCGCCATAAATTGGCGAATTGTTCCAGATGGGCGGCTTGGGCCACGGGGGTTGGTCCCGGCGATAAACTCAGCATGACGGACCGGTCGGAATTCTTCAGCGCGGTGGAAAGCGCCGCAATTTCATCGGCTCCGTAAATTTTACCGCGAAACATGTCCGCGATGTCGTCGCACTTGATATAGTCCACCCCCCACCCGGCGTATTGCCTGGCGATGCTTTCGTACCAAGCCCTGCCCGCCTCGGTTGTCGCATCGACCCCGAACATATCGCGGTTCCAGACGCAGGTGCGGTTCGTATCTCCTTCCGGCAGCGTAGCTTGCGTGGCGGTAAACTTTGAAGCGGCAATCGGGAGATTTTGCTCGACGGCTTTGCGCGGGATGCCGCGCATGATGTGAATGCCAAATTTCAAACCCATCGCATGAATCTTATCCGCCAGATTCTTGAAACCCGCTCCATCGGCGGCGGAGGGAAACCGATTCGTCGGCGGGATGCACCGGCCAAATCCGTCAATCGTCACGCCTTCAGGATTTTGCACGCGATGGCCATCCGCCAGCGAATCATACCAGCGAAAATCCACCACCACTGTGTCCCAGCCAAACGGCTGAAGGTTCTTTTGGAACCATTCGGCATTGGCCAGCGTTTGGGCCTCGGTGACTGAATCGCCGAAAGAATCGTAACTGTTCCAGCCCATTGGTGGCGTGAGTGCGAGCGTGTCACCACAGACGACCATGATTTTTGCGCTCGTTTTGCCGGCGGAATTTTTGGCGATGGCACTGAAACTGTATTCGCCGGGTTTCGCGAGCGAGCCGGTGATAATGCCGCTCTGCGCGTCCAGCGCGAGTCCGGCGGGAAGATTTTTCGCCGCGAACGACATCGGCCGTTCGCCACTGACGGACAGCGCATAAATCAGCGGTGTTTTCGGGCGGATGCCAACGACCGGCCCGCCGTTATAACGTGGCGCGGCGTGCTCGCCGAGCTTTGTGGCGGCAACGATCCGCTGTTCGTGTTCCGTAAGCGGAAGGTTGGTGGCCGTGATTGAGGCGTGCAACAGGCTTGCGGGAAGGAACAGCAAGGAAATCGTTTGCGTCAGTTTCATTTTTATTGCAGTAAAACCCGGAAAAAAGCCGCCGGATTGGTCGGCGTCACGGCGAATGGCGACCCGGCATTTCTGACCGCCGACCATGGGCCGGTAATGTTCGCCGCCTGGAAGAGTGTGCCTTGCGGCCAATCCAGATGCAATCCATTCCCGGCCTGTTGCATCCCGACCCGCACCTGGGACAACAAGTGGCCATTATCGTAAAGCCCCTGGATTTGGGCCGCCGTCAAGGCGTGGTTAAACACGGAGACTTCGTCCAGCACGCCATTGAAAACCCGCGCTGCCGACGCATAAGTGTCGGTGCCGATGGCGCCGTTTCCGGCGAAGGCCTGGTTCGGGTGCGTCAGGAAATTCGTCGCGGACTGCGCGCCGTTTGGACTGAAGAGATACACGACCGCGCGGGACGGCTGCACAACGAGCGCGACCAGCGACCATTGGTTTGCTGGCGGCTGGATCCCGGAACTCCAGCCCCACGATCCAAAATCGTTATTCCAGGTGTAACCCAGATCCGTGCCGTCGCTGTTGAAATTCATTCCCGCCACGGTGCTGCCACTGCGGCAAAACACCAGTCCGGCATAGGCCGCCTGGCTCCCGACAGGGTAAATCCAGGCAGTGAAGGTCACGGTGTTCGTGTTCAAATTCAGCGCGGGCATGGCCAGCCAGGAATTGTTCACGCCATTGACCAGTTGTGCGGCCGTGTTGGTGATTTCAAAGCCAAGAAAATCCGGCGGCTGCGGCCCGGCGACGCCGAGCGTGACGGCATTCCCATAAGTGGCGTTGTGTCCCCCCACCGCCTCCAACGCCGTCGTCCCGCCCAATTCATTCAGGCGCCACCACGCAACCGGATTGTTGGATGACATAAACGAAGAAAACGCAAAACTGGTCGTCGCGTAACGCGGCCTGGCGCTGACCTCGGCGGAACCGGGACTTTCGCCGCCGAGCATGGGATTGACCGCGGTGACAACGTAAAAATAAGTGACGCCGTTCGTCACCGCCCAATCGACGTAATTGGCCACCGCGAGCCCGCCGGTGAGAAACGTTTCCGCGCCACTGCTCGTGCCGCGATACACATTAAACGTAACGCCCATAGCAGGCGTGCTCCAGGAAAGGCTCACGCGCCCGTCGCCGGCACTTGCCTGCAGGCCGGCGGGGGTGCCGCGCGAGACGGTGATTTTGTCGAAATTCGGCGCAAGATTGGTTGAATTGGCGAAGGTAATTGTGTTTTCACCGGCGGACAACGGCAGATAAACCGCCAAGGCGCCGACATTGCTCGTATCGCCGCCGGTCGCAGCAAAGGTCAGGTTCGTCGCCGCGCCGCCGTTCACGCTCAACAGCGCGGTGCGATTTGCGCTGCACGCGTAATAAACATCCACTTCGTAGAGACCGTTCGACGGTGCTGTGACTTTGTTAAACTGAAACGCGTTCGCCGCGCTGAACCCGACGCCGGTGACATAAGCGCCGGATGAAAAGTTTGAATTTTCCGGAACGTAGCAGGCTGTGCCGGAAAAGCTGTTGTAGGACGATTCGGCTTCGTAAATTCTCGGGCGGCTCCAGTCAAACGTGCCGGCCACGGTCAGCATCGTCGAGCCATGCGCCGGAATGTTGGTGGAGGTGTAGCTGCCGGTGATGCTGCCCAGATCCTGATGCGCCCACAAATCGCGCACGGCGGCGGAACTGCCGGCCACCAATACCAGGTCACTCCAATTCACGGTGATATTTGCCGAAGCGCTGGAACGGTTAACCAGCAATACCGCGAATTGGCCGGACGTGAAACTGCCCAGCGGCTTGGCATAAACGTTCGGCGCGACCTGCACGCCGACGGCGCCGAGCGGATCCTGGTCCACGGCGATGACTTCGGCGTTGGTGAGCGTGGCGATGGTCGTCGCCGTGATGGGCGGCGGCAGTGCGCCGCCGCCGGGGCGCACATCGGTGCCGATCATCAATGGCGCGCCAAGGATGCACCATAGGTTGAAATGCGTCCGCCCCTCGAGATCGCTGATGCCGTTAAAACCAACCATGAGCATGTCGGGATCAAGAAAATGTCCCGGCGCCTGCGCATACCAGTCCGCTTGCGCGGTGTCGAATTCACTGAGGATCGAACTCCACGTCACCGAACCGCTCAAGCCGCTGATGTCGTTCGCCACGCGCCAGGAATTGGCGATGCGCGACCCGAAAAACATGCGGTCCACCTGCGGGGTTGAAAAACTGATGATTATCGGCCGGCCGGCATCATTGCTGGCAATGGCACGGGCTGCGGCGTAAAAATCCCCCGGCCCGTGGTCATCAATTTTGATGAAATCCCAGCCCCAATTGGCGAATTGATCGGCATCCTGTTGATAATAGCCGAAGCCGCCGATTTGCGCCGGGCTGCCATAGCCCATTGTGCCAATGTCGGAGTAACCGCCCATGAGCAGTCCTTTGGCATGAACATAATCCGCCACGGCCTTCATGCCTGACGGCCAGCGGGTGGAGTTCACAATCAAATTTCCATTCGCATCACGGGAACCGCGGCCGGAAGCGATCCAGGTGCAGTCTATCGTTTCGATTTTATAACCGGCGGCGGCCAGACCGCTGGCGACGAGCGCGTCGGCGGTGGACTTGATCAGGCTTTCCGACGGGCCGGTAGCGTCGCCGACGACGAACCAGGAATTCCAGCCCATGCATGGCGTGGGTGCGTTGCTCGCAATGTTGAGCTGCGGCAATGGCCAGGTGGTTTCCCCAACGAAAGGCAGTCCCCCCGTGTACGGATTGATGAGGTTCAAGGGGACGCCAACCTGCGGCCCGGGGACGATCAGGACGTTGGCAACCCGGCCGGTGTTGATCAAAGCATTGTTGTGCGCGGTCACGGCCAATCCGGCCAGGACGGTGCTGCCCATCGAAATGATTTGAGGCGACCCCAGTTGCGTCCAACTGATGCCATCGGAGCTGTAAGCGGCGGTAAACGTGTTGGTGGACCGGCCCAGCCTGACCCAGACCGGTGTAGTGATGCCGGAGGTGATTGATTGGGCGGTTGATCCACCGGAAGCAAGGCGATAACGGAAAGTGACGCCGCTGCCCGGTGTAATCAGAACCGATGCTTCAGGAGAGCCGGCGGTAGTGTCGCTGCGGAGCATCACGCCGGTCTGGGCAAAAGTGTCCGTGCCGCTTTGAGAAGCAACGCGGGCGATAATCATGCCGTCGCCCGCCAAACTGTTGGAGCAAAAGTTGAATTGATCGCCGGTGCCCCAAATATCCGCGCCGCCGCCGGCAACCGTCCAGAGGCCGTTGGTGTAGGAAGCGGATCCTGCCAGACCCGGCGAGCCGATATCTTGATCGGCCCACCCTGCTGGCAAGGCGGCACAAGCCAGCATTCCTTTCATCAGGAATGCCAGCGTCAACAATTTCACCACCACTTTGTTCCGGATTGAACCGAAGCAAACAGGTTCAGGTTTGATGGAAATTTCCATTTCTCTATTGCTAGGGCAGTTCATTTTGACATTGGCACCCTCCGGCGCCATTCCGTGGCGGCAGACGTCTCGTCTGCCGTAGAGGGCCGCCCGGAAGGAACGAAGGGAGGGAACGTGCGATTCTGAATAGTTCCGGCTTGGTATCTGCCAACGGGCGTTTTATCCGCCGGGCGGGACGACCCGGCTCTGCGGCAGGCAGGATGCCCGCCGCTGCCAAACCCGCAATCGGTGCCAAAGTTGACTGGAACTGCCATATTTATAATAAAAAAACCGGAGCCTTGAGCGGCTCCGGTTGTGAGTAATTTGAAATTACGTGAGCCAGGTCATCGGCGGTCATTCAGGGCACTTGCAGCCGGTAGAACTTGTACGGATTGCCGGCCGCGATGGGATTGGTGACCGAAAAGTTTCCGCTGCCATCAAAGCTGCCGGTCGCTTCCACCGTCCAGTTCGTCTGTGTCAGGTTCGTCGAAGACAACACATGGTAAGTTCCAGTCAGGACGCCATTGGTACCGCTAAACACCAGGTTGGTGGTTCCGGTCGCCACGTGCACACTGGTTATCACCGGATGGGAGACGGTCGCGAGGGAGAGCACAATGATGCTGCCATCATTGGCGAGATTGTTGGACCAGACCACTCCGCCACCCGTCACGGACAGGGTGTTGCCGCCTGGCACCGGCTGATTGAACAAGGTAAACTTGTTCCCGACCGCCAGCGCCGGGCCCAGGTTGTTTACGGTGACAACGCCGCTGCCGGTGTTGCTCAACCCGCCGCTGACGGTGACGAGATCGTTTGACTGGGCGAGCGATTTGTTGACTTTGACCAGCACGTTGCCGTCGAGAGTCAATCCGCCGTTGAGCGTCAGCGTACCGATGGCCGAGAGAGTGCCGGGCGCGAGCGTGGCCCCGGGCAGAATGCTCACTGGTCCGCCGATGGCGGTGGTGCCGCCAAGCCCGCCGGACGAAGCGGTGACACTGCCGCTCAAGGCACTGAGGTCACCGGTGAAAATCACCGTGCCCGTGCCATTTTGATCAATCGCACCGATGCTGGTGATGGGATTGGTTACGACCAGATTTCCGGTCAAGTTAAAGGCGAGCGTGCCGTTATCGGTAATCGTGCCGCCACCCAGGCTGCCGCTGGCGCCGCCATTCCCGATTTGGAGTGTGCTGAGGGTGATGGTGACACTGTTCCAGGTGTTGTTGGCCCCGGCCAGGACCAGAGTGCCGCCGCCGCCCAGGAAGAGATTGAACCCATTGCCAGAGATTCCCGAGGCATTGCTCAGGGTAAGACTGTCACCACTGTCAACATTGATCTGGGAATCGGTGGCGAGGGTTACGGTGCCTTCGTAGCTGTCGCTGCCACTGACGCCGCCGTGCAGCGTGCCGCCAGCCAGCTTTATATCCGAGCCGGTAAAGTCAATGTTGAAAATAAGCTGGAGTTCGCCGCCACTGACGACGACCGGTGCCAGTCCAAGGCAGTTGGCCGCGCGCGCCAAAACAGTGCCGCTGGACACCTCCAACCCGCCGGATAGCGTATTGCTGCCCTGCAGGAGAAGGAAGCCGCCGCCCGCCTGCGCGAGATACTTTGCGGTCAGATTGTTGCCCAAAGTGATGGTACCGATGGGACCGAGGTTGGTGATACTGCCGGTGCCATAGACCGGATAGCCGTATGCCTCGTCGCCGTTTGCGTTGAAGAGCAGCGCGCCGTTGTTCGTGAGTGCGCCGGAACCGAGCGACCCGGCGGTGTCGCCGTTGTCCAGTTGAAACACGCTCCCGTTGTCAATCAACGTTGGACCGGTGCGGGTATCCACTGTGTCCAAAACAAAAAGGGCATTATTCATCAAATGCAGCGACCCACCGCCACTGATGCCGCCCGAAGTCAATATGTAGGTCGAGTTGGAAACCGTGATGGAAGTCGGCAAAACCGTGCCGCCCAAGGAAACAATTGGTTGCCCGGCACCCAGCGGGTCGAAACGGACATTGTCGGTGTCGGCGTAATTCGTTGTGGAAACGCCGCCATTGACGGTCCAGTCAAGCGTGCTGAAGTCCCAGGCGGAGCCGGTGCCGGCCCAGGTGTCCGTCTTGGGCGCATAGAACGTCAACGTCGCCACGGTGCCCGTGACGGAACTGAAGCTGTTGGTGACAACAACATCATAGTTGCCGTCTTGTCCGGCCACGGTCGAAGCAATGGTATAAGTTGCATTTGTGGCATTGACAACGTTCGTGCCGGCATGACGCCATTGGTAGGTGGGGTTCAAACCGCCCGCCATGACGCTAAAGCTGGCAGATTGGCCCTGCGAAATCGTCTCATTAGCCGGGCTTGGGCCATAGAGCACATAGACGTTTGATGATTGGATGACTTGAAACCCGGCAATGCCAAGCCATTGGTCGTTCCCGGATTTGGGCATTTCCGTAAAAACGGCATTGGCGCTCGTCATTCCAGGAAAGAAGGCAAAGTCCGCGCCAGGGAAAACAGCGCTGTTTGTCTGCGTCGTCGGCAGGAACAGGGCATTCGCGCCGCTGCGGGAAGGTGAACCGACCGTGCTGAAATAATAAGTGCTGGTACCGTTATCAATGCTGGCGTGCCGGCCGCTCGTGTCGGAATTGAAATAAACAATCACGTCATATTGGGCATAGGGGATGTTGGTCAGCGCAACAAAAGTATTTGTAACCGGAGGGCCCCAAGCCGCCGGACCGGCATTGAGAAAACCGTTCAGCAGTTCACGGTTCGCCGTGCCGTTGGCATCCAATCCGGCATGGTTGCCCTGGACGTGATAAGTATTGTAGGAACCGCGGCTCAAATTGAGCGTGGTGGCCGCGCCGGTGTTGTCCGGCAAACTGGTGGTGATGTCATTCAGGAAGGTGTCCACCCAGTTGGTCGCCGGCGCCAGACCGGCGAGATCGGTCGGGTTGATCGTGCTCCAATCATCGAGATTCCAACTGATGACGAGGTTTGGCACAGGGTTGGTCAACGTCTGTGCTTGGGTGACGAGGGTGGAAGCAAAAGCGACCAAAGCCAGGACCGTCGTCTTCCAGAAGTTACAGGATTTGAATTTCATAATGAGGTTTTAGTTGAGGGTTGGGTTGGTTCGAGCAGTGTTATCTGCGATTAATAGCCTTGTGGGAGTCCTATGGTTGCCGGGCCCCAATTCTTGTGCCAGGTGTAAGACCAAAGATCGGGCAGCTTGGTAAATTCCGCGTGGCCGTCAAACGTTGTTATATCTATCCCTCCAGGCGGAGGTGAAACCTTCCAGTCAGCCTTGTAACTGGTCGAGGCCCTAATGATCCCGCCGTGCCGCTGAATGGCAACGCGACCCATTTCATATCCGCCTTTCTTGGTCAACCAATTGGGGCCCGTCCAAAGATTTTGGCAGGGAGAATCAAATTCCGTAGGACAGGCATCCTCCCAAATGCCATCCGCATAGACCGGCGTAAGGTCCGGTCTCTTAATCTCGGATTCTTTGTAGTAAATCCAATCTTTGCTCGCTCTTATCTGATCGGCATCAACGCCGTTGACTGCATAGAACCAGCCATTGTAGGTATAGCTACAAGCAATACACCGACCGATGGGCGAATTCACACCCAGATAAAGAACATAGGCGTTGTCCGCGGTGCCCGGTTGTCCCCCGCCCAGGGTACCCGCTGGTGAGTCGTAAACCGGAAGACCATATTGGAGAAGTTGCGCGGAGGTAAGTGAATCCTTGGCTGAGGGGCATAGAAGCACATTGGTCGCCCTGGAAAAATAATCAATCATGCCGCCAACCCATTCTGATTTCACGCCATAAGGCGAGTGATCGGCAGCCGACGGAGCATGCATTAATACCCCGTCGTTATCACCGGCAAACATGATGTTTGCCATGGACAATTGCTTGAGATTGCTGATATCCGCAATTTGTTGCGCCTTGCGCTTGGAACGAGCCAACGCCGGCAGCAGCAGCGCCGCCAGAATGGCGATGATGGCAATGACCACCAGCAGTTCAATCAATGTGAATGCCCCCCGACGACGATGAAACGGTATCATGTACAAACTATTTGTTTTGGATTGAGTGAAAAACATTGAAACAGATATCAATTCAATTATTACCAACGCGTCCCTGCCGCCGGTGTTGCTTCCTCCACCCGCGATTGTCGCTGCATTTTGGCAGCGCTGCCGGCAACCCCGGCAGCGCTGTCCCCACAATCAATCAAACTACAATACCCTTACAAAAAGATTAGCTTAGAACGGCTGCGGCGATGAATCGCAACCAAAGCCATCAACCCCAAAGCCCCCAGCGCCATCGTGCCCGGTTCCGGCACCGCAACGATCTGGAATCCGGCGATGCCGCTCCATGCATCACTAACCAGCGGACTCTCGGTGATGGTTTGGGAACTGCCGGTAAGCCCGCTAAAAACAGCGTAATTGGCCGTCGGATACAATGTGCCCGTATCCGTGGTCTGGGTGAACACGGCATTGGCTCCACTGACACTTGCCGGCCCCGCTGTCGAAAAGTCGTAGGTTGTCGTTCCGTCGCTCAAGGTTCCGGTACGCCCAGCAGTGTCGGAGGAGAAATAGACATAAATATCATATTGAGCATAAGGAATGCTGCTCAATGTGACGAATGAAGTTGTGACCGGAGGATTCCACCCGGCGGGGCCCGCGTTCAAGTAGCCATTAAGCAGGTTCCGATTGTAACTGCCGTCCGCGTCCTGTCCCGGAGTGGAACCCTGGACGGACCAAAAGCCCCACGCCTGGTACGCGATGTTCAGGCTGGTGGCAGCTCCGGAATTATCAATCAGGCCGTTCACAGCGGTTGGCGACCCGAAAGCATTGATGGCATTGCCATTCTCGAGCCACGAATCGTTCCAGTTGGCGGCCGACACCACGCCGGCCACGTTGGCGCCACTGATGGTGCCGTTGGCATCCACATTCCAACTAATGATTTGCCCTTGGGTTGTGGCGGTGAAAAGACCCAAAACAACTGCCGCCCCGCACAAGGTTTTG
>Ga0265320_10001586_pt1 | contig 16339 bp, 16 predicted proteins | sample 4827metaG_FD_202087 | JGI IMG/M metagenome (GOLD analysis project Ga0265320, IMG submission 202087) | Rhizosphere microbial communities from Carex aquatilis grown in University of Washington, Seatle, WA, United States - 4-8-27 metaG | ecosystem: Host-associated > Plants > Roots > Rhizosphere >...
CGCGCCAGATCGCCCGCCATCTGCTCGTTGAGCTCGACGACCTCGTTGAAGGCCTCGGCCACCTTGCCGGCGACGCCGGTCCATTCGACGGGGAGCCTGACGCCGGAGCGCCCCTTCTTGAGTGCGGTGAGCGCGGCGAGCAATGCCGCCATTTCCGGGTCCCCGTTGGCTCGAGCCGGGATCGCCTGCAGGTTTCTCATCGAGTCACCTCGTCTCGTCTTGGGCTGGGTCTGGTTTCTGGGTTTGGGAGTGGGTCGGTTCCGAGGATTCGGCGGGAAGCGTGATCGTCAGAGTCGCTCCGCCGTCCGGCGCGGCCCTCTCGGCACGGAACGAGCCGCCGTGCAGCTCGACCAGCGCGGTGAGCAGCGCCAGCTCCAGTCCGGAGCGTCCGGCGGCGCGCGCATGCGCCGGGTCCTTTCGTCCGACGCCGTCGAGGAGCGGCTGCACGGCCTGCGCGTCGAAGCCGTCGCCTCGATCGGTCGCCTCGACCTCGACCTGCCCGTCGCGCTCGCGAATCGCGACACCGACCGCCTCGCCGATCGGGCTCGCTTCGGTGGCGTTCGAGAGCAGGTAGCGGAGTATCTGGCGCAGCCGGCGCGGGTCGGCGTGGACCGGAAGCGCCCGCCCCGCCGGGGCCAGGTCGAGCTTCACGTCCTTGATACGCGCGGCCGAGCTCGCGAGCGCCACCGCGGATTCGATCTCCGCCGAGAGATCGACGGTGGTGAGCTCGAGCCGCACCCTCCCGGCCAGCACCGAGCTCGCGTCCATCAGCTCGTCGAGGATTTCCTTGAGCCGTCTCGCGTTGCGGGCGATCGTCTGGACCGCGCGGTCGCGGGTCTGGGTCTCCTCGGGGTGCTGGGCGAGCAGATCGCTGAAGCCCACCACCGACACCAGCGGCGAGCGCAGGTCGTGGCCGAAGAACTCGAGGATCGCGTGCTCGAGGCGCGCCGCGCGCTCCGCGCGATCGCGGGATTGCCGCGCCTCGAGGAGCAGCCCGCGGTATTCCTCGGTGGCCAGGTCGAGGGTGGACTGGGAAGCCCGGGAGAGACGCTGCGCATCCTCGGCGAGCTGCCGGTCCGCGTGGCCACGGGAGCGCGCGCCGCGTAGCTGCTGCGCGAGCGCGATCATCAGCAGGCTGCAAACCGCGAACAGGCCGCCGTCGAGGAGCCGAGCGACGCCACCCCGCGGCCCAGCCAGCGCCGGCCACGGAGCCAGTTCCGCCAGGGCGAGGGACAGCGCCGCGGTGACGAGGCCCGCCGCGGTGCTGAAGCGCACGGCGACGATCGCGACCGCCGGCAAGAAGAGCGCGCAGCCGGGCGCCGCGCCCAGGCCGCGCACCAGCACCGCATGGAGCACGGCGGTGGCGGCGACGACTCCCACCGCCCAGCCGTATCCGGCGCGTTCCCGAGGCGAGCTTGCATGCACCACGCTGGGCGCCACGAAGCTGCTCGGCGGCTGCCGAGTGAGCTGCGGGGTGCTCGCCAGGGACGCAGTCGGCGCGGAATTCACCACGGACAATCTAGGCACCACGAGCTTCCTCCCGGGAATGGCGCGTTCGCACCATCCAAATGAGCTCGGGGTCGATCGGGAGGGTGGCGCGGTCAGAGCGAGCGGCAGTTGCGAGTGCGGCGCGTTCCGGCGTGCGGAAGAAGCTGATCGAGCAACTGGTGGCTACGCAGCAAGCAAGTCCGGAGAAGCGCCACCGATTGAAGGATCTGCTCTCGCTGGCCGGAAGCGCTGGCCGAAAGATCCACGGCGATCGCCTCCATCAGCGCGAGACGGGCGTCGAGGGCCTGCGCGATACCGCCCGCCAGGTAGCCGAGCCGCTCCACCTGCGACGCCAGCTCCGGCCGGTCTTGGCGGACGTCGCGTGGATCGAGCAGCACCAACCGCAGTCCGTCGCCGAAGCCGGCGAGCGGGAACGAGGCGATCTCGAGCCGCTCCGGTGAGTCCTGCGACGAGGGCGTGCCGCCGGCGAGCAGCGCGCGAGCACGCTCGTTGGCCGTGACCACGTGCCCTGCTCCGTCGAGCACCGCCACCGCTCCTGGCGCGGATTGCACGGCGTGCTCCAAGGCCGCGCTGGGTGGAGCAGGGATGGGCGGAGCGGAGAGCGGCGGCACCGATCCGGCCGACTCGACACCGCGGACGGGAGCGACGCGGCTCGCCGCGTCGCGCAGGGCTCGGGTTCGGGCCACCGGACGGATGCGATGGCGAACGGCGGATCGGCGCAGCTGCATGGGGGAGCCCCCTTTTGCGAGGCCAAGGGTGCCGCGCCTCGCCCCCATGGCGAGACGCGGCACCCGACCATCGACGGAGGGGATGGGGTCGATGCTTGCGATCGTGAAACTAGGACCGCGCGATCCGCTCCGTCGATGGCGGATTCACGCCAAACGAAAAAAGCGAAGCTCGCTCAGGATTTGGCGGAAGCCGAAGCGTCGATCGCCGTGCGGAGCGCGCCGAGCAGCTCACGCGCTCCGATCGGTGGCGGCAACCGGATGGCGCCCTCGGACTCGAGCGCGGCGGATGGCCGCCGCTCCGTCCGGTGGTCGAGCAGCACCACCGCGAGCTGCGGCTGAGCGCGGCGAAAGCGGGTGACCAGCGGTGTGCCGTTCGAATCGTCCTCGTGCTGACTGACGACCAGCGCGCGAAAGGGCGTCACCGGACGCGCGCACATCGCCAGCGCTTCCCGCACGCTCCGCGCGACGTGCACCTCATAACCCTTCTGCAGCAAGATCTCGCTCAGGATGTCGCTGGTGTAAACGTTTCTCTCGACCAGCAACACCGCCTCGTCGCCGGCGGGGAGATCGAGGAAGGCCGCCGAGCCCGCGAGCGCTTCCTGCGCGTCGCGCGCGGCGGGCAGCAAGATCCGGAAGGTGGAACCCCGGTCCGAGTCGTCCACCACGTCCACGAAGCCGCCGTGCTGCTCCACGATGTCGACGACGGGGGCGATGTGCAGTAACCCCTCCTCGGAGCTCTCGTCCCAGGCGCCGAGCATGCGCGGATTCCAGCCGTTCGGAGCCTCCGCCGCGTGCTCGGTGGCCTGGTCGGTCGAGTCGCGGACCGAGAGCAGCACGTACTGGCCCGGGGGAGCGCCCTCGATCAGCGGCGACGAGGCCGACCCGATGTCGATCGCCGACACGAACACGTCGATCTTGCCGGCATCGCCCGCCATCGCATCGCGAGCGCGCACAGCGAGGCTCAGGATCACCTGGTCGATCTGGGTGCGGTCGGCGCGGACCCATGCGGGGCCGGAGCCCTCGTGAAGCTCGATCTTGATGCTCTTCCCGAGCAGTGGCTCGACCAGCGCGAGCGTGGCGCGCGTGGCGTCGATCAGGTCGAGGGTCACCGGCTCCGGCGCGCGGCTCCGGCTGAGCGCGCGCAGCTGGCGCACCAGCCACGCTCCGTGGCGCGTGGCCGCGACGATGCGCTCCGCGAGGTCCGCGCGGGAGTCGCCTTCGGCGGTCGACTCGTGGATCAGCCGAGCTTCGAGGCCCACCACGTTGAGCACGTTGCCCAGCTCGTGCGCGACCCCGGCGGCGAGCTTGCCGATCAGCTCCATCCGCTGCAGCGCGAGCGTCTCGCCGCGCTCCAGCGGCCGCTCGGGCCGCCGCTTGGGCCCGCTCTTCGGCCCTGGTCTCCGGCGCGGCCCAGGCCGGCTCGCGTGACGGCCCATGCGCGGACCGTCAGGGCTCGGCGAGCCCTTCTCGAATGGCGAAACGTGCCAGCCCGACCCGGTCGTGGATGTCGAGCTTCTCCATCAAGTCGGTGACGTGACGATTGACCGTGTGCACGCTGATGCCGAGGTGGTTGGCGATCTCTTTCTTCGCCAAGCCGCGCGCGACACAGCGCAGCACCTCGATCTCGCGAGGCGAAAGCTTCGAAGCGCGCGTGGGCGCCGCCTCGGCCAGGCGCGGACCCGAGGCATCCACCACCATGCGTGACAAGATGTCGCTCGAGAAGAACACCCGGCCCCGCGCCGCCGTCTGGATCGCGTGCAGAATCGTCTCGAGCGGCTCACTCTTGGTGATGTAGGCCGAGGCCTTGGCCGCGAGCGCCTGCTCGATGTAGCGATCGTGAAAGAAGGCGCTCAGGAACACCACGCGCGTGCCGGGGCTCACCCGCTGGATCTGGCGCGCGGCGTCGAAGGCACCGAGGCCCGGCATGTCGATGTCGAGCACCACCACGTCCGGCTTGACTCGCCGGGCCAGCTGCACGGCGTCGCGCCCGTTCGAGGCTTGCTCCACTCGTGCCACGCCGGGCGATGCCGCGAGGCACGACGCGAGCGCCTGGCGGACCATCCCGTGATCGTCGGCGAGGATCACCGAGATCGCGCGCGCGCCTTCGGGATCGGTTGCCGCGCCCGGCGCGGGGTCGACGTGCGAGCCGCGGGCCGCGCCGGCGGCTTCGCGGATGTCGGTGTCTTCCACGGTGGAACGAAGGGTCACGATGGCTGGTTACCTACCCTGACCTGCCATGGTAGCCAAGCAACGGGCATCTCGCACGTGGCGTAAACACACCAACTCCATCGCGCCTGACCGTGCGCCCGAATCCACGACTCTACGAGCTGCACGCACCCGCGTGGCTGGAACGGCAGTCGCGGCGCTTCGGGCAAAGGCTCACGCTGGCCAGCGTACCCGACGAAGCGTGGCGCGACCTCGCGGCGCTCGGTTTCGATCTCGTGTGGGTCATGGGCGTCTGGCGCCGCAGCCCCGCGGGACGCGAGCTGGCCCTCGCGTCGAGTGCCTTGCGCGAGGCGTGGGACGCGGAGGTGCAGGGCTGGAGCGCGGACGACGTGCTGGGATCGCCCTACGCGGTGCTCGCATATCAGCTCGATCCGGGGCTCGGATCGCCGGAGGACTTGGCGCTGCTCCGCGATCGGCTCCACCGGCTGGGACTGGGCTTGGTGCTCGACTTCGTGCCGAACCATCTGGCCCTCGACCATCCGTGGACGCGCACCCATCCCGGACGCTTCGTGCGGGGCGACGAGCGCGCCGTCGCGCGCCATCCGGACTGGTTCTTCCGCGGGCCGGACGGCTCGTGGCTCGCGCACGGCCGCGACCCTTACTTCGCGCCGTGGAGCGACACGGTGCAGATCGACTACGCCAGCGCCGACGCGCGCGCGGCGCTCGCGTCTCAGCTCGAGGCGATCGCCGGAGTCGCCGACGGAGTGCGCTGCGACATGGCCATGCTCGGGCTCGACGAGGTCATCGAGCGCACCTGGAGCGAGGTGCTGCCGGCGCGCGCCGAGCCCGCACCTGATTTCTGGACCGAGATCGTCGGACGCGTCCGCGAGCGACATCCCGGTGTCATCCTGATCGCCGAGGCGTACTGGGACCTCGAGCCCGAGCTGCTGCGACGCGGCTTCGACTACGCGTACGACAAGACGGTCTACGACCTGTTGCTGGCGGATCGCGTGGCCGAGCTGCGCGAGCGCATCGCGCGCGGCGACCGCATGCTGGCTCGCGGCGTTCACTTCACGGAGAACCACGACGAGCCGCGGGCGGCGACGGCTTTCGGGCCCGCGCGGTCGCGCGCCGCCGCCGCCGTGACGCTCACGCTGCCGGGCATGCGGCTGGTTCACGACGGCCAGCTCGAGGGCACACGCACCCGCGCGCCGATTCACTTGCGACGCGCCAATCCGAGCGAAGGCTCGGCGGCCGACCAGGCCTTTCATCGATCGCTGCTCGAGACCACGGCCGCCGACGTGTTTCGCGACGGCCGCTTCACGCCGCTCGGGGCTGCGCCACCGGTGCTCGCGTGGGCGTGGGTGGCGCCCGGCACGCGCCGCGTCGTGGCGGTCAACTGGTCTGGGGCCGCGGTCGAGGTCGCGATCGACACTCCCGCCGATCTCGGATTCGGCCCGCCGAACCGCTTCAGCTCACGGCTCGAATCCTGGAGCTTCTGTATCTTGCCGGCCGAGCCAGCGCCCGTGTGAGAATTCGCGTCCCATCGCGAGGAGACGACACCCCATGATCACGCTCTACGACTACCTGCCCTCGGGAAACGGCTACAAGGTCCGGCTCCTGCTTCACCAGCTCGGCATCCCGTTCAAGCTGGTGCAGAAGGATCTCTTGAAGGGCGAGACCCGGACGCCCGAGTTCCTGGCGATCAATCCCAACGGGCGCATCCCCGCCGTGGACCTCGGCGACGGCCGGCTGCTCGCCGAATCCAACGCGATCCTCTGGTACTTCGCCGACGGCACGCCGTTCCTGCCCGGCGACAAGTTCGAGCGCGCCCAGGTGCTGCAATGGATGTTCTTCGAGCAATACAGCCACGAGCCTTACGTCGCCGTGGCGCGCGCGTGGCTCCACGTGTTCGGCATGAACGACCAGCGCCGCGCCTCGATCGAGGAGAAGTGGAAAGGCGGCTACGCCGCCCTCGACGTCATGGAGCGCCACCTGGAAGGGAAGACCTACTTCGTCGGCGAGCGCTACTCGATCGCCGACATCGCGCTCTACGCCTACACGCACGTGGCCGACGAGGGTCAGTTCGACCTGTCGCGCTACCCGCGCATCCAGGCGTGGCTGGCACGCTTCGCGGCCCTGCCGCGTCACGTGACGATCACCAAGGACGACTTCGCGTGAGCGAAAGACGCGGTCGCCCTACGGCGTGACCGGCATCATCCGGCCGAGGTAATCGCAGGCGAGGAGGCTCAGCAGCACCGCGAGGAACACGATCGCGGTCGGCATCATCAGCTTCACCAGCGGCGTCGAGTACTTCACGTGCATGAAGAAGAGCACCACGAGCGTGGCCTTGGCGCACGCGATGAGCATCGCGATCGGCAAGTTGAGGTGGCCGAAGTCCTGGTAGGCGGCCACGACCGTGAGGGCGGTGCCCAAGAGCAGCGCCGCGAAGATCGCGACGTAGAGCTTGGGCGACGCGACGTGCTGGCCGTGATCGTCGAGCGGCGAATGGTCGGATGACACGGCTTCCTCGATGGCGCTGGAGACGTATCGCTCAGCGGGGGTGCACCAGGTAGAGAAGCGGAAACAGGAAGATCCACACGATGTCGACGAAGTGCCAGTAGAGGCCCACGTTCTCGACCGGGGTGTTGTATGCGCCCGAATACACCCCGGCCGCCGCGTTCTTGAGCAGCCACAGCAGCAGGCCGAATCCGATCACCATGTGTAGCGCGTGCATGCCGGTCATCACGAAATAGCACGCGAAGAAGAGCCGCGCGTGTCCGACCTCGGGGCCCGACGAGGCGCCGTGGAACTGGAAACCGGGGGCCGGCATCAGGTGCTCGACCCACTTGTGGTGGTACTCGATCGCCTTGATGCCGAGGAACGTGGCGCCGAGCGCCAGCGTGAGCAGCAACGACACCATCTGCTGGGAGCGCTTGCCGAGCTGTGCGCCGTGCACCGCCATCGCCATGGTGAGCGAGCTGGTGATCAGCACCGCGGTGTTGATCGCGCCGAGCTTCACGTCGAGCTCGCGGCTCGCTTCGGCCCAGGCTTCGGGGAAGCGGAACCGGTAGACCGCGTAGACGGTGAAGAGGCCGCCGAAGAAGAGCACTTCCTGAACCAGGAAGAACCACATGCCGAGGTTCGCGGCCTCTCGCTGCTGGCGCGCGGTCGCGAACTGGTGCGCGACCGGCGGCGCGCCGCCGTGGCTCGTCGAGGCCGAATCAGCCACCGCTCACCTCCGGCATCGGCACGCTCGAGTAGTCGTAGGCTTCCCAGGTGACCGTGGGCGTGACCGCGAAGTTCTCGGTGGGCGGTGGCGACGAGGTGCGCCATTCGAGGCCGGTGGCACCGAATGGGTTCTCGGTCGCGTCCTTGCCGTAGCGCATCGACCAGATGAAGTAGATGAGAGGCAGCAGGTAGCCGATGCCGAGGATCGACGCGCCGGCGCTCGAGAGCACGTTCAGCACCTGGAATTCGGGCGGATACGACCAGTAGCGTCGCGGCATGCCGAGATAACCGAGCACGAACTGGGGAAAGAACGTGAGGTTGAAACCGATGAAGATCAGCGCGGCCGAAATCTTTCCCCAGAATTCAGGATAGAGCTTGCCGCTGATCTTGGGCCACCAGAAATGCAGGCCGCCCATGTACGCCATGATCGTGCCGCCCACCATCACGTAGTGGAAGTGCGCGACCACGAAGTACGTGTCCGTCACGTGCACGTCGAGCCCGAGCGTTCCCAGGAAGACCCCGGTGAGCCCGCCGATCACGAACAGACCGATGAAGCCCAGCGCGTAGAGCATCGGCGTCTCGAGCGAAACCGAGCCTTCGTAGAGCGTCGCCATCCAGTTGAAGACCTTCACCGCCGACGGCACCGCCACCAGCATGGTGAGCGCCGAGAAGATCAGGCCCGCGTACACCGACTGGCCGCTCACGAACAGGTGATGGCCCCACACCAGGAACCCGATGAGCGCGATGGCGAGGCTCGCGAACGCCACGAACTCGTAGCCGAAGATGCGCTTCCGCGAGAAGGTCGAAATCAGCTCGCTCACCACGCCCATTGCGGGCAGGATCATGATGTAGACGGCCGGGTGCGAGTAGAACCAGAAGAGGTGCTGGAAGAGCACCGGGTCTCCGCCCAGCGACGCATCGAAGAAGCCCATGTGGAAGATGCGCTCGAGCGCGAGCAGCACCACGGTGATCGCGATCACCGGTGTCCCGAGCATGATCACCAGCGAGGTCGCGTACATCGCCCAGATGAAGAGCGGCAGCCGGAACCAGGTGAGCCCCGGAGCGCGCATGCGGTGGATCGTCACCAGGAAATTGAGCCCGGTGAGGATCGACGAGAAGCCGATGATGAAGACGCCCAGACCCACCGGGATCACGTTCGACGTCGACCACTGCGTGCTGTACGGCACGTAGAAGGTCCAGCCCGTGTCGATGCCACCGGTGGCGATCGCGTAGAGCGTGAACGCGATCCCCAGGTTGTAGAGGTACCAGCTCGCCAGGTTGAGCCGCGGGAACGCCAGGTCCTTGGCGCCGATCATGAGCGGCACCAGGAAGTTCCCGAGCACCGCCGGAATGGCGGGAATCAGGAAGAAGAACACCATCATCACGCCGTGCATCGTGAAGACCTTGTTGTAGGTCTCCGCCTGCATGAAATCGCCGGCCGGCGTCAGCAGCTCGATCCGCACCATCGCGGCGAACACGGCGCCCAGCAAGAACGCGAACGTGACCGAGCACAGGTAGAGGATGGCGATCCGCTTGTGATCGAGCGTCAAGAGCCACGACCTCATGCCGTAGCTCGCGTTGATGTAGTCGAGGGACTCGTCGAGCGGCTCGTGGTCGAGCTCGTGTGCGGCGGCCACGCTGTCAGAAGCGATGGTGCTCATGCTCATCCACCTCCTGCAGGCGCCGCGGCGGAGGCGGAAGCGTCCGACTTGGTGAGCGACTTCACGTAGGCAACCAGGGCCAGCACCTGGTCTTCGTTCATCTGGCCCTTGAACGTGGGCATCACGGGCAAGAAGCCGTCGACCACCTTGGCCGTCGGGTCGAGGATCGATTCGCGGACGTAGTTCTCGTCGACGGTCACCGTGGCGCCACCCTGGAGCTTCACCGTGGTGCCGAAGATGCCTTCCAGGTTGGGGCCCAGCGACGGCGGCTCGCCGGGGCCTGCTTTGCGATGGCAGCTCGAGCACGCGAACTTCGTGAACAGCTCCGCTCCGGCTGCGGCCGGTGACACCTGCGGGCCCGTGGCTCCGGCGGTCTCGCCGGAGAGCCACTGCTGGAAGTCGGCCGGCTCCATCACCGTGACCCAGCCGCCCATCTTCGAGTGCTCGTTGCCGCAGTACTCGGCGCAGAAGAGGTGGTACTTGCCGGTCTTGATGGCGCGGAACCAGAGCGTCGTGTAGCGGCCGGGCAGCACGTCCTGCTTCACCCGGAAGGCCGGCACGTAGAAGCTGTGGATCACGTCCTCGGACGTCATGTGGAGCTTCACGGCCGTGCCCACCGGCACGTGCAGCTCGTTGATCTCGCGCTTCCCGTTCGGGTGCTCGAGCTTCCACATCCAACGCTTGCCGACCACGTCCACGTCCCAGGTCTCGTTGGGCGGCCGGTACATGTGGAAGAAGACTTCCGCGCCCCACACGAAGAGCACCATCACGATCGCCATCGGCGCCGCGGACCAGGCGATCTCGAGCGGCGTCGAGCCGTGCACGGCCTTGCCGATCAGCCGTCCGGGGCGGCGGCGGTACTTGATCGCCAGCACCGGCAGCAGCACGAAGATCGCGATCGTGAAGAACGCCGCGACCGCCAGCCAGAAGAAGAACAGCGCGTCGACCCGGAGCGCGGTCGAGGACGCCGCTTCCGGGAAGAGCGGGAAGTTAGACCCCATGGGTCACCTCCCGTGCCGGCACGGGCATCACCGGCGGTCGCGCGCCGCGACGGTTCCCCAGAAGCACGAATGCGCCCAGCGCGATCACCGTCGCGATCCCGGCGGCGCGGATCGCGGTGAGGGCCGCGAATCCGTAGCGCGTGGTGGTCGGATCGTAGTGGAAGCAGAAGAGCAGCGCCTTGTCGGCGAGCGTGCCGATCCTGCCAGCCGACGACTCGACCAGCGCCAGCCGCAGGTCGCGCGGCGCGAACTCGACGCCCATGAAATAGCGCGACGCGAGCCCGCCGGGTGTCAGCACCACCAGGCCCGCCGCATGCGCGAACTGCTTGCTCTCGGCGTCGTAGCGGTAGCGAAACCCGACCGACTCGGCGAGGGTGCGAATCGACGCCTCGTCACCGGTCAGGAAGTGCCAGCCGTTCTCGGCACCCGCGCGGCCGTAGGTCTTCAGGTATTGCGCCTTCTTGGCGCGGGCGAGCTCCGGCTTCTCGGTGGGATCGATGCTCACCGTGACGATGTCGAAGTCGACACCGGGCGCGAAGCTCACGCCCTTCAAGCTCGACACCAGACCGTTGAGCTCGGCCGTGCACAGCATCGGGCACTGGAAGTAGTTGAGCGTGAGGACCACCGGCCGGCCGTGCACCAGCTCCGCGAGGGTTCGCGGCTGGCCGCTCTCGTCCGTGAAAGTGAGGCCGAGGGGCACCTGCGAGCCAAGACGCTGATCGAACCCGACGCCTTCGAGCCCCTTGGGCAAATGATCGGCGGGCAAGTCGGAGGCGCGCGCGGACGCGCACGCGAGCGCGACGGCGATCCACGCCACGGCGAGCTTGGCGGCGTTCGTGGCGCTCATTCAGAGCCTGCGGGAGCGGCGGGGGATGCGCCGGCCGCGTTGCCATCGAGGACATCGCCGTCGTGGCTGATCGCACGGGAGTTCGAGCCGCCGGCGCCCTTGGTACCGCGCTCCTGCGGCGAGAAGCGGTGGTAGGGCTGCGCTCCGGCGCGCGCGGGCAGACCTTCGCGGGCGACCAGCTCGAGCGCGCGCTCGATCGGAATCCGCACCACCCCGCCCGATCGATCGACCCAGCCGTACGAGCCCAGCACCTCGTTCTCGTGCTTCCGCACCTCGGCCAGGGTCTGGCCGATGATCGGCTCGAGTCGCGGCTCGGGCGTCTGCACGGCGGCTGGGCGCGAGGTCGAGCTGGGCTCGGCTTGCTGCGCGTTCTCGCGATGCTCGAGCTGCAGGTAAAGCATCCGCACCGGAATGATCATCAGCGCCGAGATCCCCAGGATCACGGAGGCCGCGATCACCACCGGACGCGCCGAAACGTCGCGCTTCTCGTAGTCCGTGGTGGGCTGCGACTCGTGCGCAGCGTGCGGATCAGTGCCCGCCATGACGCAGCGCCTCCTCGAGACCCGAGGCCCCGACCGGCAACAGCGGCCGAAGCGCCAGCTGCCGGAGGTACTCGGAGAGCCACAGACCTCCGATGGCCACCGGGGCCACCAGGTCCATCCAGTGCACCGACACCGCCTTCGGGTGGAACGCGGGAGCCGTCATCCAGAAGAGATCGACCAGCCGCATCACCAGCACCAGCCCGCAGATCTTGAGCACCAGCGACTTGTTGAAGTTGAAGCTGCGCGGCATGAGCAACAGGAACGGCACCACGAACTGCAGCACCACCAGCGCGATCCCGAACCACTGCCAGCCGTTCTGGAGCCGCGTCACGTACCAGGTGATCTCTTCCGGCAGATTGCCGCTCCAGATGATCAGGTACTGCGAGAACGCGAAGTAGGCCCAGATCATCACGAACGCGAACAGGAGCTTCGCGAGGTCGTGGAAGTGCGCGCGGCTCACCAGCTCCGACATCGGCCCTTCGCGGGTGAGGAAGTAGAGGATCGCGATCCCGAACGACTGTGCCGATAGCGCCTGGCTCGCGAGCCAGAGGAGTCCGAAGATCGTCGAGAACCAGCGCGGCTCGAGCGACATCACCCAGTCGACCGCCGCGAAGGCGATGGTGAGCACGTAGATCGCCAGGCCCGGCCCGCAGAGCGTCCGGATCTTCTTCTCGACCGCGAAATCGCCCGTGCGATCGAGCTCCTCGGACCAGCGGTTAAGGAAGAACGCCAGGCCCATCCAGGCGCCGAAATAGAGCGCCGCCCGAGCCAGGAAGAAGGGCACGTTCAGGTAGCCGATCTTGGTGTGGATCGCCTCGCGAAGCACCTCCTCCAGGGCCGGGTCTTCGGGGTGCGCCCACACGTAGAGGGTCTTCACTCCGACCGCGAGCGGCACGAAGAGCAGCACCAGGAGCCAGAGCGTGCGAGTCGACGCCTCGAGCGGCCGGCGGATCACCATTCCCCAGGCACCGCCGGTCAGGTACTGGAGCATGAGCAGCGCCAGCGAGCCCACGGCGAGCCCGATCCAGAACATCCAGCCCAGGAGCCAGGAGCGCAGGAACTGCTGGCGATCGAGGAGCAAGCCCACCACCATGAGCGCGGTGGCGACGCCGCCCACGATCAGCGCCAGCTTCCGGGTCTGCGCCCACGACTCGGGCGGACGCAGCTCGGCGAGGCTCGCGGTGATGCCCGCGCCGCTCATGGATTCGCTCCCAGGGCCGCGCGATCCGCCTCGGGCACGTCGGCGAGCGTCGCGTGCTGGCTGCGCTGCAGCGCGCGGATGTACGAGACGATGGCCCAGCGATCGTCGACTGGAACCTGCGCCGCGTAGGACGGCATGCGTCCGAAGCCGCGGGTGATGACGTCGAAGACGTATCCGGGCCGCACGTCGCGCAGCCGCTGGGTGTGGAACGACGGCGGCTGCGCGTAACCACGGCGCACCACCACACCGTGGCCGTCGCCGGTGCGGTCGTGGCAGGGCGAGCAGTAGATGTCGAAGCGCTGATGACCGCGATCGAGCATCTCGCGGGTCACCACGACCGGAAACTCCTCGACCGGCGCTCCCGCCGATTGCCCGGTGTAGAGCGCCTCGTCCTCGCGGAGCTCGCCGCGCGGCACCGCGCCCACGACCAGCGGACGGCTCGAGCGCCCGTCGGCGAAGAAGGCACTCGGCGTGAGAGGCCGTGGGGCGGGCTGCTCCGCCATCCGTTGACGACAGCCGATCAGGGCGGTCAGCAGCGCGAGCGCCGCGAACCACACGATCCGTGACGCTCGCGCCCGGCTACTCATCGACTTCATGAATCGCCTCGGGCTCGAGCGTTTCGAGGAAACGCCGCGTCTCGGCTGGATCGAACCGCGGGTCCTTCGCCTCGATGCACAGGAAGAAGCGGTCGCGAGTCGCGTGGGCGAACGCGGGGACGTTGAACACCGGGTGATACGGCATCGGCAACCCGTTGAGCGCGATCATCCCGAACACCGCGAACAACGCGGCGAAGAGCACCGTGGTCTCGAACGCCGGCGGGATGAACGCGGGCCAGCTCGCGAACGGCCGGCCGCCGATGTTGAGCGGATACGAGATGACCGACGCGTAGTACTCGAGCCCGAGCCCGGCGCAGAGCCCGGTGATGCCGCCGATCAGCACCAGGAACGGCAAGCGCCCGCGCTTGTGGCGGCCTAGGGCCTCGGCCAGCTCCTCGATCGGATACGGCGAATAGGCGTCCATCTTGCGATAGCCCGCCTCGAACGCCCGGTGCGCGGCGCGCACCACCGCCTCGGGCTCCGTGAACTCGACCATGAGGCCGTAGAGCGGCTGCCTACGCGTCATGGCCGCCCTCGGACGACGCACCATTCCCGCTGCCGCTCCCGCCGCCGAGCTTGGCCTCGGGCAGGAGCGCCCGCATCTCGTACATCGACATCATCGGCAGGAACCGCAGGAACAGGAACAAGAGGCTCACGAAGAGCCCGATCGTCCCCAGAAACGTGGCGAAGTCCCAGCGCGTCGGGATGTACATGCCCCACGACGACGGCAAGAAATCGCGACTCAAGCTCGTCACGATGATCACGAAGCGCTCGAGCCACATGCCCACGCTCACGATCAACGACACGATGAAGAGCGACACCGTGTTGGTGCGGAACCTCTTGAACCACAGCACCTGCGGCGTCAGCAGATTGCAGAAGAGCAACGCCCAGTAGGCCCACCAGTAAGGCCCGAACATGCGGTTGTACATCATGTACCGCTCGTACAGGTTTCCGCTGTAGTACGAGAAGAACGCCTCCATCGTGTAGCCGAAGCACACCATCATGCCGGTCGCGAGCAGGATGCTCGCCATGTTGGTGAGGTGCTTCTGGGTGATGAAGTCCTCGAGGTGACAAACCGCGCGCAGCGGGATCGAGATGATGAGCACCATCGCGAAGCCGGCGTAGATGGCGCCAGCGACGAAGTACGGCGGGAAGATCGTCGCGTGCCAGCCGGGGATGATGCCGATGGTGAAGTCGAAGCTCACCACCGTGTGGACCGAGAGCACGAGCGGCGTCGAGAGACCGGCGAGCAGCAGACACGCGGTCTCGTAGCGGTGCCAGTGCGTGGCGGCGCCGCGCCACCCGAGCGAAAAGAAGCCGTAGAGGACCTTGGCGACGCGGTTCTGCGCGCGATCGCGAAAGGTCGCGAGGTCGGGGATCATACCCACGTACCAGAAGAGCAGCGACACCGTGGCGTAGGTGGAGACCGCGAATACGTCCCACACGAGCGGGCTCCGGAAGTTGGGCCAGAGCGCCATGATGTTCGGGTACGGCAAGAGCCAGTACGCGAACCACGGACGGCCCATGTGCAGGATCGGGTACATCCCGGCGCAGGCCACCGCGAAGATCGTCATCGCCTCCGCGAACCGATTGATCGAGCGCCGCCACGACTGGCGCAAGAGCAGCAGGATCGCGGAGATCAGCGTGCCGGCGTGACCGATGCCGATCCACCACACGAAATTGATGATGTCGAAGCCCCAGCCGACGGGGATGTTGATTCCCCAGATACCGACGCCCTTGACCAGCAGGTAGCCGACGCTGATGAACAGCAGGCACAGCAACCCGAAGCCGATGGTGAAGCCGATGAACCAGGTGCGCCCGGTGCTCGAGGAGAGCACGAACGAGCTGATCTGGTCGGTGACGGTCGCGAACGACTGGTCCCCCGCCACGATCGGCGGAGGAGCCCCGCGCATCGGCGCGGATTCGGCGGACGAAAGTGGCTCGAGTTCCATCGCGCTGGTCGTCCGTCAGTCGCGGGTCAGGCGATTTCCGGGTTCTTGTTGCGGACCGCGGCCAGGTACGTGGTGCGCGGCCGGGTGTTGAGCTCGGCCAGGATCGAGTAGTTGCGCGGATCGGCCTTGGCTCTGGCGATGGCGCTCTCGGGATCGTTCTGGTCGCCGAAGGTGATGGCGCGGGTGGGGCAGGCTTGCTGGCAGGCGGTCACGATCTCGCCGTCCTTGATCTTGCGGCCGTCCCGCTCGGCGTCGTTTCGCGCCGCGTTGATGCGCTGCACGCAGTACGTGCACTTCTCCATCACGCCGCGGCTGCGCACCGTGACGTCGGGATTGCGCGCCAGCTTGAGGCTTTCCGTCTCGAAATCGGCGAACGCGAAGAAGTTGAAGCGACGCACCTTGTACGGGCAGTTGTTCGAGCAATAGCGGGTGCCGACGCAGCGGTTGTAGACCATGTCATTCAGGCCTTCGCTCGAATGCACGGTCGCCGCGACGGGGCACACCTGCTCGCACGGCGCGTTCTCGCACTGCATGCACGGAACCGGCTGGTGCCACACGTCGGGCTCGTCGATCGATTTGCCCTCGAAGTAGCGGTCGACGCGGATCCAGTGCATCTCGCGGCCGCGCTCGACCTCTTCCTTGCCCACCACGGAGATGTTGTTCTCGGCGACGCAGGCGATCGTGCAGGCGTTGCAGCCGATGCACGAGGAGAGATTGATCTGCAGCCCCCACGCGTAGCCCTCGTACGGGTGGGCGGCGTACATGCTCTGGGTGGGCTCTTCGTGGCCTTCGAGAGCGAAGTGGGGCTTCTTCTCGAACTCCTCGAGCGCCGCGTGCCGGATCAGCTCACGACCCTCCATCGAGTCGTGCTCTTGAGTCGTGACCAGGTCGTACTTGGCGCCGGT
>Ga0265320_10001587_pt1 | contig 16337 bp, 10 predicted proteins | sample 4827metaG_FD_202087 | JGI IMG/M metagenome (GOLD analysis project Ga0265320, IMG submission 202087) | Rhizosphere microbial communities from Carex aquatilis grown in University of Washington, Seatle, WA, United States - 4-8-27 metaG | ecosystem: Host-associated > Plants > Roots > Rhizosphere >...
CCGTCGCCTTCTCAACGCACGTTCAGCACGCCGGATGAGGCCTTGCTGGCTTTGACCACCGCCACCGCAGCCAAGGACGAGGCAGCCCTCCGCGCAATTTTCGGCGAGCAAGTGGATGAATTGCTTTCCGGCGACGCCGAGCAGGACGCCATCGAGGCGGAAAATTTTGCCAAGTCGGTCAAGCAACTTTGCTATCCCGTCCTGATCGATGAGGACACGGTGGTCTTTCACGTGGGCGCGGAAAACTGGCCCTTTCCCATCCCGCTCGAGAAAATCGACGGCAAGTGGTATTTTGACACGCTGGCGGGCAAGGAGGAAATTCTCAACCGGCGCATCGGCCTGGACGAACTGACGGCCATCGGGGTTTGCAATGTGTATGTGGACGCGCAGCGCCTCTATGCCACCGAAGACCGCGAAGGCGACGGCGTGGTTGATTACGCGCAGAAACTCATGAGCACACCGGGCCGCCGGGATGGATTGTATTGGGAACCCGTCGAGTACCAACTGTACAGTCCGCTGGGGCCGCTCGTGGCGAATGCCCGCGCCGAAGGCTATCACCACAATCCGGAGAACGAGCAACGGCAGCCGTTCCATGGCTATTTGTTCAATATTCTCAAGACCCAGGGCGTCACCGCACGCGGCGGCGCGTACAACTACGTCATCAACGGTCACATGGTGGCCGGTTTTGCGCTCGTAGCCTATCCCGACCATTGGGGCGAGTCGGGCGTTATGACCTTCATCGTCAATCAGGACGGCCAGATTTACGAAACCAATCTCGGTCCCGACAGTGCCGACCTCGGCGCCGCGATGACGGTGTTCAACCCCGATCACCAGTGGAGCGTCATCAATCCACCGGATGTGACGGTGCAGTAAGGAGCAGTTGGGGAAGGCCTGTTCCGGTCACGCCGGCCCGCTGGCTTTAGCCGGCTCCGCCGTGCCGTTGGCGCCATTGGCCGCATGGCCGTTGCCCGCCGCCATTTCCTCCGCGGACTGATAATCAAAGGTCAGCGTAATTTCCTCGGCGAACGACACGCGCTCGTTGCCGCAGGTGATGTGACCCTGAAAAATCGCGAGCGGGTGCTTGATGCGTTTGGGCTTCACCACGAGAGTCAGAATGTCATGCGGCCGGCAGACGCGCTGGACGCGCACGCCGTCACACGAGGTAAAGAAAATGCGCGCCGAGCAGACGGGGCCCGTCAATTCCGGGCGGTGGGCTTTGAGCAGAAACAGCACCGCCAGTTGCCCGAGCGCCTCGAGCATGATGGAAGCCGGGAAAACCGGGTTGTTCTTAAAATGGCCTTCAAGGAAAAATTCGTCGCCGGCGATCTTGTAGGTGCCGCGGGCCTCATCGGAGCGCAGCGTCGCTTCCTGCACGAACAGAAAGGGCGGCTGCTGGGGCATCAGCGTCAGGATCTCCGCCACGTGCACATGCTGCGGGCGCTCCGGCAGCGGGAGACCCTTGAGGCGGCAATCGATGTAAGTCTTGATGTCGCCCAGCGTGCGCAAATCGCGCAATTCTTCGTTGTTGATTTTGATTTGCAGGACTTCCTCCACGAGCATCACGACCTCCACCATAGTCAGGGAATCGATGCCCAGGTCGTCAAAAATGCGCAGATCGTCGCCGCCCTCGCGCAGGCGGGCGCGCACGTCCGGATCGAGAAACCGCTCGATGATGCCGATGACGATGACGCCGAGGTCGTCCGTCGAGCCCGTGGCGCGGAAGCGCAGGGCGGCTTCGACGGTCTCCAGGGAGCAGCGCTTAAGCTGCTCGCGCAGCTCGCGTTCGAGTTCGGGATTCGTCGGTTTGGAAGCGGGGGAGGACATGCGGCGGAAAACCTCGCCCGGGCCGGCCCCGGTTTTGAACGGTGCCCGCGCGAGGCGAATAAGCAGCACACCACAACAGCCCCCGGCCCCGCTGGCAAACCTGAAAACCAGTTGGGCACCGACGACATCACGCGGCTCACTTAATCGTTAGCTTCGCTGATTCACTCGCAACAGCTCCCGCTGGATTGCTGACGACCACGCGATAGGCCCCGGCGCTGGCCGTCGTGACATGGGATAAACGAAGGGTTGATGTAGCGGAGCCCTGGATTTGTCCTGAATCTGCCAAATTTAGATGGTTACGACTCCACTGATACTTGAGCGGCGAAGTGCCGGTCGCCCTGACCATGAAGCCTACCGTGGCGCCGTGCTTGGCCGTGACGGCCTTCGGCTGAACGGTGATTTTGACGGCGGCGATCACCGTGAGCGGCACCGAGTCACTTGTAATATGCCCTCCGGGATTGGTAACAAGCACACTGTAATTGCCGGCATCGCTCAGGGTTACCTTGCTAATCGAAAAGGTCGCTTTGGTGGCGCCCTTGATGGGCTTGCCGTTCTTGAGCCATTGATAACTGAACGGCGCGGTTCCGCTAATGGTGACCGAAAAACTGACACTCTTACCCAGTAAAACGGTTTGTTCCAAAGGCGCATTTACAAATGACGGAGGCGGCGGCAGGGCCATGGGCGTCACGGTAAGGGTAGCGTTGCCGCTATTCGCAGTTCCTTGGCTATTAAATGCCACCAAACGAAACACGGTTCCGTTCATTAGCAAAGTCGTATGGCTGATGGTAAGATTAGCGGTGGCTGTGCCTGCATAAATTGAATCCTCGGTCAGATTGCCCCAGGTGCCATTGCCGGAGAAAAACGTTTGCCACTGATAGCTCGGCATGGGGTTGCCGGTGGCACTGGCGGAGAACGTGGTATGGCCGGCAACCACTATCGTTTGACTGGCCGGGTCTTGAGCTATGCCAGGCGCCGCCAAAGCTGGATTCACTGTCAACGTGGCGCTGCTACTGATGTTCTGGCCGAGGTCATTTGTGGCGACGAGGCGGAAGGCATCGCCGGACATCGCCATCGTTACATTGCTGATAATCAAATTACCGCTGCGAACGCCGGAGAATGGCCCTGCGCCGCTGAGCGGAATAAATGCATTTGCGCCGGCCGCTTGGCGCTCCCATTGCAAGGCAGGTGCCGGTGCGGCCGTCGCATTGGCCGAAAGAGAGGCCATGCCGCCAGCCGTCACTATTTGATTACTAGGTTGCAGCGTAATGGCCGCTGCGGCGTAAGCCCCGACGACAAGTGTCGCATTCCCACTGGTGGTGGTGCCATAGGCATTGGTCGCTAGGGCGTAGTAATTGCCGGCATCGTCTGCGTGCACATTCGAGAGCGTGAGGGTGGCGTCAGTCTCGCCCGGCAGCGCAGTGCCGTTTTTGTACCACTGGTAGGTTACAGGTACATTGGGTCCTCTGTCGCTGACCGAAAAGGTCGCGGCCATTCCCTCAGCCACTGCCTGATTCAGCGGATTAGAAGGCATGGGAGCAGTCGCGTCCGGGGCGAGTCCGGCTTGTGCATTGCGCGTCACCACCAAGCACGGGAATGCATTAAGTTCAGCCGGCAAGTTGGTAACATCGTACACCTCCGAAGGTTGATAAGCTGCGGGAACCAGAAAAATCCGGTATTCCGTCGCCATTTCGTCCTCACCGTTGGGGGAGACACCCGTGGTAACGTCGGTTTCCCACACGCCTTCTGGTCCGAGGGGAGTCAGTGGGTCCTCTTTGATGGGTTTCGCATACCAATGTCCGTTGTTCACCCGCAGGTAAATCAACACATTATAATCCGACGGAGTCAGCCCCAGATAAAGCCCCTTGATGGACAACGAAGTATTGCCATAGGCCGGCAACTGAATCAATTCCATCATCGGCTGTGTTACCGTCCAATTGTCGGCGGTGCCCGCGCCGTCGAAGACCGCCTGCATGCCGGGCTTCAGGGTGAGATTGGAATACCATAAACCAAAATGGCCGCCTTGGGGGCCTTCCTTTCCGGTAGATTTGTAGCTCTCGTCAAACGCGGAAAAGTAGAAGTAAGGCACCTGTTGGTCGTTGGCCCAGGAGATGAAATTCTGAAAATAAGCCGCGGCGTTGGCCTCCGAAGGCACCGCGAGTCCGACCGAATCGCCCGCTGACGGAATTCCTGTTTCCGAGAACCACACAGGCTTGCCGTTGGCGAGTTGTTTGATTTGCTGGTAACCTTGATTCAGGCTCGCCATGGCGCGGTCGAGCGGCACGCCGCGCCAGTAGGGATAGCTGTTGATCATTACGACATCCACCTCGTCTTTCAGGGTGGGATTTTTAGACCATTGATCCACTGCATCGGCCGTCGTTACCCATACCGGCGGCACCAAGTCCTTCACGGCCTCTTTGACCTGCCGGATATAAGTGGTTAGGTTAGCCGCAGAAAGGTCCCCGCGCAACAGGGTCTCGCTCCCTACAATAATCATGTCCGCTTGACCAGCTTGGGCCATTTGAATGACGGTCGCAATTTCGCCGTCATTTGCCACTGAATCGCTTCCCAGGGCGGCCCCGACGGCGACTTTCAAATTCCGGGCATGGGCCAAAGGGCTAATGGAGGCTAAATTAGCGTTAGTGTTGTAAGTTCGGATCCAGTCAAAATGCGGTTGTACCACCGTCAGCAGCGTTTGCAAAGTAGTGTTGGACACAGACGCACCCAAATCGGGATTGGCCCCGTTTAGAAAAGGACCGAAATCGATTCCATCCAAGCGTTGGCCCCGCAAATGAAAGCGGGTCCCAAGGGCTAGGCCGATGACAGCCGTCCAGGTCAAAACACGGTGAATAATTCGCGGCCTGGGAGGCATGGAGGCCAGCCTTGTTCGCGGCCGATCAGCGGGGTGGAATCAAGGCGAGTAATCATGAGTGTAACACGATTTTTATCGAAGTCAATTTGAAAATTATAAATTGATTTTAAATACTTAATTGATGATAGGCCTGCCGTGGCTAAGGCTTTTTCATGGAACCGCTTCCGCGTTTTCCGGGGGCGCAGATCGCCGCGCAAAAAAACAGGCGTTCGCTGCGTTCCTCGGGCCCACGCGGGAGGTGCGGGTTCGCGCGCCAGCCTTCTCCTCGAATTCGCGGGTGTTACCGCGCCTTCACTTTGTTGGCGACGAAGAGCTTGATGTCGCCGATGGTCTTGATGCCGCGCAGTTCGTTGTTGTCCACCGTCAGGCCGAGCGTTTCTTCCACGAGCATCACGAGCTCGACCATCGTCAGCGAATCCACCCCGAGGTCTTCGAGGATTTTCAGGGCATCGGAATTGGGTTGCGCGAGCTTGGGGCGGTACTCCGGGTCCATGAAGCGTTCCAGCAGGCCGATGACAATGACGTTGAGCTGGGACGTGTCCCCGGTCTGGCGAAAGGCCACGGCGGCGGCCACCGTCTCGGGCGAACAGCGTTTTAGCGATTCGCGCAACTCTTCTTCGGCGGCGGGAGTGAAGGAACCGGGGGCGGGAGTGCTCATGCAGCCTACGTTCAACCCGGCCTGAGCGGGAATGTAAATCTCATTCTTCGGGCCGGGGCTGGTGCCTGGGCGGTGCATTTTAGTTTCCGGCCCAATTTTCGCAGCGCGGGGCTTATGCCCGCGCCAGGATTTCTCGATGGAACCGAGAGCGCGGGCCAAAGCCCCGCACTACGAAAGCTGAACCCGATGCTCAAGCTCGACTGCCATCGCCCGCGACGCGGCGTTGACAGCGCGCGGGCGCCGGAGCAATTTGGCGGCATGACTACCGGCCGCGCCGCCCGAGGCAAATTGGGGAAATGCGGGAGCATGGTATTGATTTTGACGGCGATGGGGATGGGGCAAATTTTTGCCGCCGCCGCGCCGAACACGCCGCCGCCCCGGCCTCCGCCGCGCCCGCCGGCGCCGATACCCACGGGAAACCGGAAGCTCATTCGTCCGGGCGACAGCCAGGCGACGATTATCGCGCAGTTGGGCCAGCCGATGTCCACCCTGCAACGCGGTGCGCAGACATCGATTTTTTATCCGGACGGCTCCATCACCTTGGTGAATGATGCGGCGACAGAGATTTCCGCCGCCTTGCAGGCGCCGGCTCCCGTCACACCGCCCACTTCGCCCGTGCCGGTATCGAGCCCGGCGGCAGCACCGGTCAGGGCTACTCCAGCCGCGGCCACACCGGTAGCACCTGTGGCCGCTCCGACTCCCGTTTCGGCGCCCGCGGTCAACGCGTCGACGGTGCCTGCAACCCCGGCATCAAACTCAGCAGCCCCCACGCTTACACCAGCGGCCACGACGACTCCGACTACGACCGCGACTTCCGCGCCTGCAGCGCCGGCTTCGTCAGCGAGCACTACGCCAGCCGCTCCACCCGCAGCTAATTTATCGACTTCCGCCAATGCAACGGCTGGTGCAAAACCCGCAGTGGCTGCAGGCACAGCTGTGCCTGCAGCTGGAACTGCCGTATCCACCAATGGCACTGCCGCTCCGAAAAAGCCGGCGGCGCCCCCGCCTCCGCCGCCGGAAGAACCCAGTTTCTGGAGCAAGATTCCTGAGTGGGTTTGGGGCGTGCCGATCCTGCTCCTCGCTTTGGGCGCCATCAAGTTTTGGGACATGCGCCGTGGCCGCAAGCCGAAGGAGAAAAAAGCCGAGGAAGGCGCGCGTCCGCCGGAGTTGTTGCCCAGCCTGACGCCGCCGCCGTTGCCTGCCGCCGCGCTGGCCGCCGCGCCGCCGCCCCCGCCCGCGCGGACGATTCCTCTGCCGACGAAAGCGCATCCGATGCCGCCGGGAGCCTCGGTCATGGAGCCCGAACCGCGGCCGCCCGGTAGCACCAATCCCCCGCAGCCGCCTCCAAGTTCTCGCCCGCCTGCAACCTCCGGTGGTTCACGTCCGCCGCAACCGCCGTCGGACTCGTCCCCGCCGCCGACACCTTCCAGCACGCGTCCACCACAACCCGCGACGAGCGAACCCGCCGCTCCGCCACCGCAACGGGTGAAATTGTCCATCGGCAAAGCACCCGCCGCGGCCAAGCCGGCGGCGCCGCCTCTGCCAACACTCGACTCTTCATCCACACCTACACCTGCGGCTACACCGGCATCCGCGCCCGTGGTGCCGCCGCCGGCTGAAGCAGCGGCCGCTGCGCCGACCGAGACCGCGCCGCCGGCGGAAAGCACACCGCGCGTAAAGTTGGCCATGGGCAAACCCTCGTTGGTCACCCCTCCACCAATGCCGACTCCGGCTGCCCCGCCGCCTGCGCCCGCGCCCGAAACACCGCCCCCCGCCACCGAAGCCCCGCCGAAGACGTTGCGCCTGCGCAAGGAGCCATGACTGTAATTGTAATCAATAATGTTTAGGCTTCAAGTCGAACCCGGTTTTCTCGCATGGTTAAGTTTTTTATCAACTTTTTCATTTGGAAATGGCCTCTTGACAGGGGCGGTAAAAATGGCCTAAAAGGGTCTGGTGATCCGACATAAAATTTATTTTCGGAAGATACGGGAACTGATTTTTGGGGTTGCGGCAGGAATGGTGTTTTGGATTTCTTGTGGGGAGGAGATGCCGCTTCAGGCCAAGCAAAATCCATTTATTTCCCTCTCGCCGGCACAGGTCACATTTAAAGTAACCATTGTCGGCAGTGTCTCGACCGGGAGTTTTACAGTTAAGAATATCGGGACTGCGAAACTCATTGGATCCGTCGGCAGTCTCGCAAGTCCCTTCGAGGTTGTGAAGGGCGGCGGGGCCTTTTCGCTCAAGCCCAATCAGACCGTCAAAGGGACCGTGCAATTCAAGCCGCTGAAAGCGGGCACTTTTTCTGCGGTGCTACAAGTCAAGAGCAACGCCCTCTCGCTGCCCACGGTGAAGTTGAATTTGACCGGCCTTGGCAAAGGGAACGTAATCACGAAGGGACCGATCTTGGTTTTGTCGCCTCTGCCCCATGCGCAAGTGGGCCAGCCTTATGGTCAGCAGGTGGGCAACACGACGGGCGGGACACCGCCTTATGCCTATACGATAGCAACCGCGAGTGGGTTTCCACCCATCGGCATTCTTATGGATGCTAATGGATACCTCGCTGGCACTCCCTCTATCGCGGGCACTTACACCTTCGGTGTCAGCGTGACTGATCTCGTGGCGGAGGAAACTTCCAAAACTGCGACGTTAATCGTTGACCCGGTCTACCAGCTCACCCTGGGCACCGCGGGCACTGGCAGTGGAACGGTCACTGCCGATCCACCGGGATTTAGTCCAGGCCTAATTTACGCCAAAGGTGGTGTTGTGACACTTACCGCGACTCCGGATGCTGGCTCCTCTTTTGCAAGCTGGAGTGGTGGCGCTTCGGGAACCGGCGCGAGTACATTTGTTACGATGAGTGGCAACAAAACGGTCACAGCGACCTTCAATACGTCGCCGTTGACGGGGACTTGGATGGGGACATGGGCATGGTCTGGGCAGGGCTCAAACGGATGTACGTTTAGCGATGGCGGCTCGTTTGCATTGACACTTAGTCAGACCGGGACCTCCTTTTCGGGGTCCACCACTGGTGCCGGCATTCAAACTCGCGATAATTCCACCTGCGCGGTCACCTCAACGGACTCTGGTGCGGGTTCAGCTTCTGGCACAATATCTGGTAGCGTCGTGACCTTGTCATTTAATTTGGCTGGAAGCGTGGTCACGCTCACTTTTAATGGAACGGCAACGCTCAACAACAATACTTTGACGGGTACTTTTGTCCGAAGCACGGGAGGCAGTGGCTCCTTCTCGGTCACCAAGCAATAGTACTTGCAGGGTGTAAAAAGCGAGGCAAGGTTGCCAATGATGCGGCTACGTCGAGGTGAAGGATTGCGGCGTTGCTCAGATATTAGAGTGGTATCTAGGTGGCGACTGTCCATCAGTCATTCCTACTGCTGCACCAGCGTCGCCTTGAGCAGGACCGGCGGAAAGCCGTTGTTGGCTTCGACCGCGCCGTAAACTTTCACGAATCTCCCGAGGTAATCGTTCAAGGGCGTCGTGAGGATGACGCGGTTGAGGTCCACCACGGCCATGATCGCGCCGTGGCCGTCCACCAGAATATATTGGGCGCTCGGCGGGCCATCGAGTTTCGTATCGGTGCGCAGTTTGAGGATGCCGTAAATGTAGCGGGGCAAATCCGCCGAACCGCCGCCAAGGGGCGTGGCAGCAGAAGTCAAGGGCTGGGCCAGCACCGGCGGAGGCAAGACGGGGGCGGGTTTCGCGGCGGGCACCGCCGGTGTCGGTGCGGGCGCGGCTGCGGCCGGCGGCGTCGCCGGCGCGGCTGGACCTTGAAAGTAAACGGTGGCCGGCCCGGGCATGGTGACTTTTGCCCAATCGCCACCGACGCTCACGATGGACGTAGGCGGTTGGTCTGCGGCGGAGCCGATGACGGCGCTGTTCATATCCGCGTCTTGATGGATGGCGGTGCCAGGAATGATGGTGAGGTCTTTGCGCGCCGTGCTGACCGAAACATAGCCTTCGAAGTTGCCGCTAATCTGAATCGCTTGCCAGCCTGCGGCGGCGAGGGTGGGATCAGCCACGGGCTTCGCGGAGGAGAGGGCGGGATCGCCGGCCTGAAAGGTCTGGGCCAGCGGTTTGCCCGGCAGGGTAGTCCAGAAAAGCTTAATCTCCGTCGAGGGCGAGGCCGCGGGTGCGGCGGGCGGCGGGGCGCTATCGGCGGGCGCGGCGCTGTCTGCCGCGAGGGCAAAAGTCGGCGCGAGGACAACCCCGGCGGCGGCAACAAAGGCGAAACACGATTTCAGGACGGCATGCATGGCAAAATTTAGAGGGACGGGCATTGTACCCGTTGCTTAGGCGAACAACAATGCTTTTTCCTTCGCCGTCAATGGGCGCACTTGGCCGGGGGCCAGCTGGCGCAAAACGAATTTTCCGATTTGCACGCGGCGCAGGCGCTCGACGAAATAGCCGAACATTTCCAACAGGCGGCGAATTTCGCGCTTATGGCCTTGGTCGAGGTGAATTTCCATCCGGCGGGCCGATTTCGGGCCGCTGCGGGCGAGGATGACTTTGACGGCGCGCAGGTGCTCGCCCTCGGAGACGACCCCGTGCATCAGCTTGGGGATGAGCGCGGGATTGAAGTCGCGGTGCACCGTCACCTGGTAGCGTTTAATGATGCCGCCGGACGGGTGGGTGAGCTGCTGGACCAATTCGCCGTCGTTGCTCAAAAGCAAAAGGCCTTCGCTGTCCTTGTCCAAGCGGCCGGCACAGAAAAGGCGAAACTTGCGGTACTGACGGGGCAGGAGCGCGAAGACGGTGTCGTTGTCCGCATGGAGCGGATCGTGATTCGTGCACAGGAAGCCACGCGGTTTGTTCATGACCAGCGTCAGGCGCGGAGTGGCGTCGGGCGGCACGGGCCGTCCGCGGATGGTGATGACATCGGTTTGCGGGTTGACACTCTGGCCGAGGCGCGCGGGCACGCCGTTGACGCTCACCTGGCCATCGGCGATCCACGCCTCCGCCGCGCGCCGCGAGGCCAGGCCGCGGTCAGCGAGGTATTTTTGCAAACGGATGAGCTGGGGATCGGCAAACGACATGAGTTAAGATGTTTGTTCGGCAGGAAGGGTCCGGCCGCAAGGGAAATCGACCGGCGGAATAGTGGCCGGTAGGTGAAGACCCCGCGTGCACTATGGCGCAGGCAGGGCTAGGGAGTAAACAAGCTTATGCTATGCTGTGCGCTGAAATCGGCCATTCTCTGAGCGCGTTCCCGGAATATAAGCGCACGGAACTCGCTCTAACCAATAAACAATCTTGACCTGCCAAAGGAGGGCGATTTTCTATGAAAGGATTGCCTTTTTGGGCTAAGTCTCCGATACTACCTCCGATGTTACCCCCGCGATTGCTCATGCGGCTGTTGGGCGCCCTGGCGCTGGCAGCCATCTCAAACGTCTTTTCGGCGCCCACCAGTCACGCGCAGACGCTCTGTCTGCAAGATGTGACCTTGCGCAATCCGATTGTGCCGCGGGATGACTTGGGCGGGGTGACGTATTTCACCGCCATCGGCCAGTTTTTGGCCTGCAGCGGCAACGGCGCCATCTTGCATAGCCCCGATAGCGGCAATTGGACCCGGCAAGTCATTTCGGGCAGTCCGGTGCTGCATTCCATTGCCTCGAGCAGTTCAACCGTGGTGACGGTGGGCGACGGTGGCAAAATTCTTTACAGCACGAATGGAACCACTTGGAATAACGCAACTGTTCAAGGCACTGCGCCAACGGCCAACCTGCGCCGAGTCAAATATGCTGCGTCACAAGGTATTTTTATTGCCGTGGGTGATGCAGGCACGGCCCTGTTCAGCCCGAATGGCACCATCTGGGGGACTATTTCAACCGCGGCTTTGGGGGTGACTAATGATTTGTTCGGCGTGCATTATGCGGACAACTTGGGCTTGTATGTCGCCGTGGGTGGCAATGGTACCTTGATTGTCGCGGACTCGGGAAATTTCCTGACGCAGTGGCAGCAGTTTTCTGCCGACACGAGCCAGGATCTGCGGGGAGTCACCGGGGGTTCGGGCAATTTTGCCAAGATCGAGACCTCGGGTAATCTGCTCTTCAGTACGGTGGCTAATGTCACCACCCCGGTGCAGGCCACGCTGCGTTCCAGTTCCGACGGACAGACTTGGATCGACAACATCGTGCCGACTTTCACGTTTTTTGGCAACATCACCAACGCCCAAACCTTGATGGGCCCCGGCGGGCCTGCTGATACAAACTATTTTGTTTTCTTTGAGTCGGGGAACCTGGGCGAAAGCCCGAACGGCTCCAGCAATTGGAATCCCGTGCCTAATGTGCATGCACTGGGACCCTTGCATGATGCGGTGTCCACGCCGAACAACGCCAGTTGGGTGGTCGTCGGTGGCAACACCACGCTCATCCATGCGGCCGGTACGATTGACGATTTTCAGGGCGTGTATGTGGGTATATTTGGTGATTACCGAGGTATAACGGCGGGCAATTCAACGCTTACGGTGGTGGAGGCCGGAAATGGTACCATCGTTAGCAGCGTGGATGGCGGCGTCACTTGGAAGCACAATATCTTTCAGTTGGCGGATAACACCTCGGTCACCCAGGACATTTCCGCCATCGCCTACAGTGGCGATCTTGGCGACTATGTGGCGGTGGGCATCAATGCCACGGTGTTATTTAGCTCCAATTTACAAACCTGGTCCAACGCGACCATAACACCGAATCTGACGACGCAATTTTTTGATGTCATCTCCACCAAAACGCCGTCGGCCTTCCTGATTGCCTGCGGTAACCAGGGCACGATGATCAAGTCCGGCACCGGTGCGAGTTGGTCGACCACCGGCTTGGGCCTGACCACCAACGCATTACGCGGGCTGGCCACCGATAACGGAGGAACGTTTACGGCCAAATTTGTGTCCGTGGGCGATCGAGGCACAATTTTGGCCAGTACCAATAGCGCCTCAGGCTGGACCCGCCGGACCAACATCGTACCCGCCATTACGGGTAATAATGGCTTTCGCGCAGTCGATTATGGCAACGGATTGTTTCTGGCCGTCGGCACCAATGGCACGGCTTACGTCAGTTACGATACGAGTGCCTGGACCCAGACGAGTTTGAATACCTCCGAGGATTTGAATAGTGTTAAATATGTCGATGGGTTCTGGGTGGCCATGGGCAACTCGGGCAATATCTACCTCAGCCTCGACACCGTCAACTGGTTGCCCTGCGTGGGCCCGGATGCCGCCGGGGTCGGCTATCAAAAGTGTGTCGCGACCAGCTTGGGCCTGGTTTTCCTGAGCAACGCAGGCAACACCTTTTCCGCCACGGTGCCGTCGGTCATTCCGTCCGTGCAAGTGACGCAGCAGCCGAAAAAAGTGCAGGGGGTGGGCGGGCGCAGCGTATCCTTTACGGTGGCCGGCAGCGGTGGCGGCACTTTGTTTTATCAGTGGCGTTTGAATGGGGTAAATCTCGCCAACGGCGGCGGGGTGTCAGGAGCCCAATCGGCCACTTTGACCATCGATCCGGTGGGCGCCAAATATCTGGGCAATTACACCGTCGTGGTCTCGAATGGTTTTCGTTCCGTCGTCAGCAATGCGGCGGCGCTGAGCCTGCTCTTTCCTCCGTCCATTGTGACCCAGCCCAAAAATCAGCGGGTGTCGCTCAAGCAGGTGGTGCTCTTCTCTGTCAAGGCCGCCGGCACTCCGCCCTTGAAGTATCAATGGTTCTGGAAGGGCCAGCGCTTGGTGGACAGCAATGCCATTCGTGGTTCCAGCACCGCCTCTTTGATCATCAAGCTCGCCTCGCCCAAGCGTAATGGCAACTACCAGGTGTCAGTCACCAACCGCTTTGGACAGATAACCAGCAAGGCTGCGACGCTGACCGTCAAGTAGCCGAAAGGCGCAGGCCAGTTTAAGCAACGGGCGATTTTGAGAATTGCCAAAGGCGCGTGCGCGCGCGATGTTTACCCTTTGGCCATGTCCTCCGAGCACGCCCATTCTACTTACGACAAAAACCGGCCGTTTCCGGCCCGCCTCACCGAGCGCCGTCGCCTGTGCAAGCCCGGCAGCGAGAAAGACACCCGGCATTTCGTGGTCGATGTGTCGGGCAGCGGCTTGAAATACAAATGTGGCGATTCCCTGGGCGTTTACCCGACCAATGACGCCACCGCCGTGGACGCCATCTTGCAGGGCCAGGGCTGGCGCGGCGATGAGCTTGTGACGCCCCCGCGCACGGAGGAGAAGCTGCCGTTGCGCGACGCGCTCCTGACTCGTTTTTCTCTCGCGGAGCCGACCAAAAAAGTCCTCCAGGCCTGGCACGACCAGGCCACTGACGCCGGTGAAAAAGCCCGCCTGCACAACCTGCTCGTCAACAGCCGCCCCGAGGAGTTGCTGGCCTACCTCGAGCAGCGCGAGTTCATCGACCTCCTGGAGGAATACCCCAGCGCGCGCTTTTCGCCCCAGGCGTTTATCGACCTCTTGCGCAAATTACAGCCGCGCCTGTACTCGATTGCCTCCTCGCCGATTTTGCACCCGCACGAAATTCACCTCACGGTGGCCATCGTGCGCTACCTGACCAATAACCGCCCGCGGATTGGCGTGTGTTCGACTTTTTTGAGCGACCGCACGCCGCTGCATGAGCCCGTGCTGCCGGTCTTTGTTTCGCATTCCCACTTCGGACTGCCGGAGGACGACGCCCGCGACATTATCATGGTCGGGCCGGGCACCGGCATCGCGCCCTTCCGCTCCTTCGTGCAGGAACGCCTCGCCCGCGGAGCCACCGGGCGCTCGTGGGTGTTTTTCGGCGATCAACGCCGGGCCTTCGATTATCTTTACGAGGAGGAATGGGAAGCCTGGCGCGGCGCCGGGAAGCTCGCGCGGCTCGACCTCGCTTTCTCGCGCGACCAGGCGCACAAAGTTTACGTGCAGGACCGCATGCAGGAAAACGCCGCCGAGCTCTGGGCCTGGCTCAAGGCCGGCGCGGCCTTTTATGTGTGCGGCGACGCCAAGCGCATGGCCAAGGACGTGGACCTTGCGCTGCACGACATCATCGCCACCCACGGCGGCATGGACGCCGCCGCCGCCGCCGACTACGTCAAGCTCATGAAGAAGGAAAAGCGCTATCAGCGGGATGTGTATTGAGGAGGGATTTTTTGGGGCGTGGGTTGAATGACGGAATTTGCTCTGTATTTCAGATTTTGCTGCTACGATCTGAACTCGATTCCAAGCGTAAAAAGCTTTATGCAATTGGCCGAGCGATCGTGTGCTTGGAATCGCAGCCATGTTAACTCCTCCTCCAAGACTTTGGTGGTCGGTTTTGGGAATCTTATTCCTGCTGGGGACGAATCTTGCCGCCCAGGAAAAAAATCCATCGGTAGCTCCGTTGGAGCAGCGAAAAGAAGTCCTGGGGCCGTTTGAGCCGGTACCCAACGTCAATTTTCGCCTTTATCTGCGGAAAGTGACAGAGAATGGCTGCCGGATCGCGCTTATGGTCAACGATGGATCCAAGTGGAGTATGGTGTTGGATGGCGTGCCCGGACCGGCCTTTGATGGTATTGCCGCGCCCAAGGGTGATTTCACCAAGATAAATCCTTTCAGTCCTGACGGTAAACGATTCGTCTATGGTGCCCTCGAAAATGGACATTTCATTGTCATGGCTGATGGCAAACCAGGCCCGGAGTTCGACATGATTGACGGCCCCATTTTAAGTCCCGACGGCCAGCACATCGCTTATTCGGCACGCAAAGATGGAAAATGGCGAATGGTGCTTGATGGCGTGGAGCAGGCGTTGTGGGATAATACTTATCTGGATCACGCTCTTTTCAGTCCCGATAGCAGGCGCTTCGTTTATGCGGCGGAGCGTGCCGGTCGCTGGCAGGTGGTGGATAATGGGGTGGCCGGACCGCCGATGGATGGGTTGGGCGGGCCGCCAGTCTTCAGTCCGGACAGCAAACATCTGGCCTACAATGCCAACGATGGCGACCACTGGAATGTCTGGCTGGATGGCAAGCCCGGGCCCAATTATAGTGAAATAGGCACTGGCAGCCTTAGCTTCAGCCCCGACAGCCGGCAATTGGCGTATGGCGCCAAAATCGGAACTCACTGGCAAATGGTGGTAAACGGAAAGTTGGGGCCGGCGTTCGACGGTTTCTGGAGCTTTCAATTCAGTCCCAACAGCCGCCACCAGGTATATCGGGCGAAGCAGGGTGCGAAATCCATTGTGGTCATCGATGGCGTGCTGGGTCCGGACTATGACGCGACGGAAGATCCGCAATTTAGCCCGAACGGGGAGCGCGTGGCGTATCGGGCGCAACAAGGCCAGGCGCAGCAAATGGTGGTCGATGGGAAGCCGGGGCCCTTACTCCAGGGCATTGGAGACGGTAGCTTTACGTTTAGCCCTGATAGCAATCATTATGCCTATGCCGGGGTGCAGGGTCCCAACCAGCTCGTTATCAGAGACGGACGGCTCGGCAAAGCGTACGATGGCGTGGGCAAACCGGGCCCGGTTTTTAGTCCGGATAGTCTGAATCTCGCCTATCGGGCCACTCATGATAAACGATGGTATTTGGTAATGAATGAGGGCGAAAGTCGTCCCCTTACTTTGATTGAGGAACGCAGCATCGTTTTTAGCGCCGACAGCTGGCATTTTGCCTATACCGGCCAGGGCGGGCTGAAGAAATATGCCGTCGTGGACGGTGTCCCGGGGCCGGCGTTTGATTCCATTCCACATCCTGTCCTCTTTAATCCCAATGGCAGCCATACGGCGTACGAAGCGCATGCGGGGGCCGTGCGGCAGGTGGTGCTTGACCAGGTGCCCGGACCGGAATTCGCCGATATCCTGGCGGGTCCCGTGGTGTGCAGAGATGGACGACTGGAATATTTGGCGGTCGAGCAGACGAAGGGCGTGGAAATGTTGGTGCGAGTGACGGTGCCCGGGTTTGCCCCGCCAAAGCCGTGAGGGCGTGGCAGGGATGGCCGGTCAAGGCCAAGAATGGAGCCTTGGAATACCTGGC
>Ga0265320_10001588_pt1 | contig 16333 bp, 15 predicted proteins | sample 4827metaG_FD_202087 | JGI IMG/M metagenome (GOLD analysis project Ga0265320, IMG submission 202087) | Rhizosphere microbial communities from Carex aquatilis grown in University of Washington, Seatle, WA, United States - 4-8-27 metaG | ecosystem: Host-associated > Plants > Roots > Rhizosphere >...
ACATCGACATGTTCATCGACACGCTCGTCGAGCAGGCCGAACAGGGCGTGGACTACTTCACGATCCACGCCGGCGTGCTGCTGCGCTACGTGCCGCTGACCGCGCGGCGCGTGACCGGCATCGTCTCGCGCGGCGGATCGATCATGGCCAAGTGGTGCCTGGCGCACCACCAGGAGAACTTTCTCTACACGCACTTCGAACGCATCTGCGAGGTCATGAAGAAGTACGACGTCGCCTTCAGCCTGGGCGACGGCTTGCGGCCGGGCTGCATCGCCGACGCGAACGACGAGGCGCAGTTCGGCGAGCTGCGCACGCTGGGCGAGCTGACCGAGATCGCCTGGAAGCACGACGTGCAGGTGATGATCGAAGGCCCCGGCCACGTGCCCATGCACAAGATCAAAGAGAACGTCGATCTGCAGATGCAGATCTGCCACGAGGCGCCGTTCTACACGCTGGGGCCGCTGGTCACCGACATCGCGCCCGGCTACGACCACATCACGTCGGCGATCGGCGCCGCGATGATCGGCTGGTACGGCACGGCGATGCTCTGCTACGTGACGCCGAAAGAGCACCTGGGCCTGCCGAATCGCAAAGACGTGAAGGACGGCGTGATCGCCTACAAGATCGCCGCGCACGCCGCCGATCTCGCCAAGGGGCACCCCGGCGCGCAGGAGCGCGACGACGCGCTGTCGCGCGCGCGCTTCGAGTTCCGCTGGCAGGACCAGTTCAACCTGTCGCTCGACCCCGACACCGCGCGCGACTTCCACGACGAGACGCTGCCCGCGCCGGCGGCCAAGGGCGCGCACTTCTGTTCCATGTGCGGGCCGCACTTCTGTTCGATGAAGATCACCCAGGACGTGCGCGACTACGCCAACGCGATCGGTGTGGCGCCCGAGCGGGCGCTGGCGCAAGGCATGGAAGAGAAGGCTGCCGAGTTCAAGGACCGCGGCCAGGCTCTGTACGTGCCGGCGGATGCGGGGGGCGGTGGCGAGTAGACTGGCGCGGGCGCTGGGCGCCGTTGTCCTGGGCGGCGTCGTGTCCGCCGGTGTGGCGGGCTGCACCAGCCCCGGCGATGATCCCGGCCTGCCGGTTGCGGTCGATCCGGCGGTGATCTATGCGCAGATGTGCGCGCGCTGTCACGGTATGGACGGCCGCGGTGACGCGCAGATCCGCCAGCAACTGCCCGTGCGCGACTTCTCGGACCCGGTGTTCCAGGCGCGCGCGAGCAACGAGGACGTCCAGCGCGTGATCATGGGCGGCAAGGGGCAAATGCCGTCATTCGGGGGCATGTTGAGCCAGCCCAAGATTCAGTCGCTGTCCGGATACGTGAGAAGACTGGGAAAAAAGGCCGCCCTCCACTAAAATCGCGGCTCCGATGAGAGCGGCGAAGGTGGCGATCCTGACGGTTTGCCTCTTGGCAGGAGCCGGCGCCGTTCCGGCGCACGCTGCGGGGCCGAACAAGAACGAGGCCGAGGGTCGCAGGCACGCGCGCAAGGCCAATCAGCTGGCCGACCTGAACAAGTGCAAGGCGGCGATCCCCGAGTACACCAGGGCCATCCGGCTGCTCAAGGATCCGACGCTGCTGTTCAACCGCGCTGAATGCTACCGGCGCACCGGAGAGGCGACGAAGGCCGTCGCCGACTACCGCAAGTTCCTGATCCAGCTGCCGAGCGCGCCCAATCGCGGGCAGGTCGAGAGCCAGATCGCGGCGCTCGACAAGAAGTCGGGGCGCGCGGCCACCGCCGCCACGGCGCCGGCAGCCCGGCCGGCGATTGCAAGTGCGCCCGCTCGTGCGCCGGCGCCTAGGCCCGCGGCGGTCGCGCCCGCCGCGGCGTCAAAGCCGACGCCGATGGCCGAGGACCGGGCCCCGGTCGAGCCATCGATCGACGAGCGCTCGGCCGAGTCGCCGCCGGCGACCCGCGCGCCACCCTCCGCGCCCGCGCTGGCCGAATCGCCCGGGCCAATGGCGTTGGTCGACACCCAGGCGTCGCCGGGCGCCGCCACCGGGGCGTCGTCGGGCTCCTCGTACTGGTGGATCTGGGTGCTGGGCGCGGTCGTGGTCGTGGGTGCCGGCGCCGGGACTTACTTCGCGATCAAGCAAGGGGCGACTGACATTCCGCCCTCCGCCCTCGGCAACTACCGATTCTGACCATGCGAACACATTCGGCCTTGCGGCACGCGGTTCGGCTCTGGGTATCTCTCACGCTGCTGGGCGGTGGATTGGTCGCGAGCTGCACCAAGCCAGACACCGTCCTGCTGGTCAACGTCGCCGACGACAGCGGCACGTTGACCGGCGTGACCCAGCTCAAGGTGCGCGTGCTGATTGGCGAGGCGGTGAGTCAGTTCAACGTGCCGACGACCGCCGCCGGACCGATCTCGTTTCCGACCACCTTCACCGTCGAGATCGCGCGCTCCAACAGCGGTGCGGTGAACGTGACCGTCAGCGCGATGGCCGGCGGTAAGTCGGCCACCGGCGCCGCGAGCCTGGACGCGATTAGCATCGGCAGCGAGAACGTCGTCACCGTGCACCTCGGCGTCTCGTCGCCGCCCGACGGCGGGTCCGACAGCGGCGGCACCGACGGTGGCGTCGACGCGGGCACCGACGCGCCCGGCGACACGGGATCGACCGACGTCAGCGTCGATCTTCCGTCCGATATGAGCAGCGACATGGGCGGCGACACCAGCGGCGCCGGCGGCATGAGCGGCGGCGATTCGGGAACAGGCGGCATGGGTATGGGTGGCGCCGGGATGGGCGGGATGGGCATGGGCGGTTCGGGCATGGGCGGCTCGGGCATGGGCGGTTCGGGCATGGGCGGCTCGGGGCTGGGCGGCTCGGGCATGGGCGGTTCGGGGCTGGGCGGCTCGGGCATGGGCGGCTCCGGCATGGGCGGCGATACCGGCACCGCCGGAGACAGCGGCACCGATGCGGGCGACGCCTCCGACGGCAACGACGGCAACGACGCCGATCCCGACGCTCCCGTGGACGCGTGAGCGCTGCGTCTGGCGCCGCGCGCCGCGCCGTCGAGGCCCCGCAGCGTCGGCGCGCACGATAGGGTAAAACACCCTGGCGATGACGATCTCCCTCCCGGTCTTCCCCTCCGACGCGGCGGTTCCCGCCAGCGACGTCGCCGAGGCCGACTCCGAGTCCTGGCGCTGGCAGCTGCGCCATCGCATCACGACCAAGGAGCAGATCGCGGCGCGCTTGCCGCTCACGCCCGACGAGGAGGCCGGGCTCGACGCTGCGCCCGGGCACTTCCGCGTCGCCGTGACGCCGTACTACTTCTCGCTCATCGACCGCGACCACACGGCCTGCCCCGTGCGCATGCAGGTGATCCCGCGCGCCAGCGAGCTGGTGAACGAGCCCGGCGACCTCGTCGATCCGCTCGGCGAGGACTCGCACTCGCCCGCGACCGGCATCTTCCACCGCTACCCGGACCGCGTGTTGTTGCTGGCGCTCGATCGCTGCGCGATCTACTGCCGGCACTGCAACCGGCGCCGGCTGGTCGGCCAGGAGGAGTCACCGATCTCGCGCCAGGACCTGGCGCAGGCGATTGCCTATATCCGCCGCACGCCCGCGATCCGCGACGTGCTGATCTCGGGCGGCGATCCCCTGACGCTGTCGACCGACCGCCTGGAGGAGATCGTCGCCGCCGTGCGCGCGATCCCGCACGTCGAGATCATCCGCATCGGCACGCGCGTCCCGGTCGTCCTGCCCATGCGCGTCGACGACGAGCTGTGCGCGATGCTGCGGCGCTATCACCCGCTGTTCATCAACACGCACTTCAATCATCCGAAAGAGCTGACGCCGCTGGCGCGCGCGGCGTGCGAGCGGCTCGCTGACGCCGGCATCCCGCTCGGCAACCAGACCGTGCTCTTGCGCGGCGTGAACTCGTCGGCGCGCGTGATACGCAAGCTGTTCACGGAGCTTCTGCGCTGCCGCGTGCGACCGTACTACCTGTTCCAGGGCGACGTCGCCGCCGGCACGTCGCACCTGCGCACCAGCGTCGAGACCGGCATCGAGATCATGCAGCAGCTGCGCGGCCACATCTCCGGTCTGGCGGTGCCGCACCTGGTGATCGACACGCCCGGCGGCATGGGCAAGGTCAGCATCGGTCCCGACTACGTGGTCGCGCGCGACGACGAGAAGTGGACGCTGCGCAACTACGAGGGGCGCCTGGTCGACTACCCGCAGCCGCGCGAGAAAGACGCCACCTGCGCGTACGACGCCGTCTACTTCGGCGACACCTGAGGACGGGGCAACGCGGGGATGTTCTTGGTGGTCGTGCGGGCGCTGGTCGAGGCCACTGCGGGCGCGCAGGCGGCGAACGTGACCGGCCTCAGCCCCGCGGATATCCGCCACCGCCTGCAGGGGGCGCTGCCGCGCGTGTTGATGAGCGACGCCGATGGCGATCGGCTGACGGCGATCAGCGAGCGGCTCGACGAGCTCGGCTTCATCACCCTGGTGTGCGATCCGCGGCTGGCGCCGACCGATGCGGATCGCGTACTGGCGAAGTCATTCCGGCTCGAGCCCGACCAGCTGGTCGCGGTCGACGGCGGTGGCGACGAGCACGGCGTCTCCTGGACGGCGATCGAGGCGATCCAGCGCGGCAATCGCACGCACACGCACAAGATCGAGGAGAAGACCGTCACGCGCAAGTTCGACGCCACACGAGCGGTGCTGAGCGGCGGATTGATCCTCACGCGCAAGGAAGAGAAGATCACGGTCCGCCAAACCGAGACCGCCGAGCCGTTCGCGCTGGTGCAGCGGAGCGACGGCGAGCCCGACGTCATGCTCTACGAGAGGCGCATGGACTACCGTGCGCTCGGGCGCGACATGCAGCCGTCGAGCCGCGCCAACCTCGAAGCGCTGGTGCGCCGGCTGCGCGCCGCCGCGCCGGCCGCGATCTACGACGAGCGCGTCGCTCGGCCCGGCTTCCTCACCGCGCTGCCGTCGTCGTCCGTCGACCCGGTCGACGTCGGCCTGCACCTGGTGAGCCTGGCGCTGCGCCGCGGGGTGCGGTGACCGAGCGGTCGCCGGCGCTCACTCCTTGAGCTGCTCGGCCAGGTAGCGTTCCTTGCCGATGTCCGCGACGATCTTGAGCTGGGCCTCGAGCCATTCGATCGAGTCCTCTTCGCTCGTGAGCATCGACTCGAGGAGCTCGCGGGTTCCCGCGTCGGTCTTCGCCAGCGTCAGGGCGATGGCCTTGTTGAGCCGGGCGACCGCTTCGCGCTCGACGGCCAGATCGAGCTCATGCATTTCGATCGGGCTCTCCCCCACGCGCACCGGAAAAAGACGCTGCATGTTGGGGACTCCATCCAGATACAGGATGCGCTCGATGACGTCGTCGGCGTGCTTCATCTCCTCGATCGACTCTTCGCGTTTCTTTTTTGCGATGCGCAGATATCCCCAGTTCTCCAGCATCTTGTAGTGGATGAAGTACTGGTTGATGGCCGTCAATTCGGCCGTGAGGATGTCGTTCAACGCTTCGATGATCTCGGGGTCTCCGTGCACGATCGGGCTCCTCTGTCGGTCAGCGTAGTTTGTTCGGCTCGGCGTGTCACTCGGCCCGACATGCGGACCTTCGCTCTCGGGGCTGCTCGGGGCTGCTCGGGGCTGGTTTCTGTTGATATTGATAGTCGTTATCAGTATCATTTGTCCAGAGCGAGGACGCCCCCCATGCTCATCTGTCATTGCCTCCGTGTGTTCGACCGGACGATCCGCCAGTGCGTTCGCGAGGGCGCGGTCACGCCGGATGATGTCATCGCGGCGTGTGGCGCCGGCTCTCGCTGCGGAGGCTGCCGCGCCTCGATCGAGGCGATCGTCGAGCGAGAGGCCGACGACACCTCCTCGACGAAGACGTGCGTCGCAGCCTGAGAATCAGGCCACATCGAAGCGGACGTCGAAGCGGACGTCGAAGCGATCCAGGTTCATCACCTTGGTCCACGCGGCCACGAAGTCGTGGACGAGCTTCTCGCGCGCGTCGGAGCTGGCGTAGACCTCGGCCAGCGCGCGCAGCTCGGAGTTCGAGCCGAGGACCAGGTCGACGCGCGTGCCGGTCCACTTGAGCTCACCGGTCTTGCGATCGTGCCCCTCGAAGAGATCCTTTGCGCCCGAGGTCGGCCTCCACTCCGTGCCCATGTCGAGCAGGTTCACGAAGAAGTCGTTGGTCAGCGCCTCGGGCTTCTTCGTGAAGACGCCGTTCTTGGACTGTCCCAAGCCCGCGTCGACGCCGGCACCGAGGACGCGGAGGCCGCCGACCAGCACCGTCATCTCCGGCGCGGTCAGCGTCAGCAGCTGCGCCTTGTCGATGAGCAGCGCCTCGGCCGGGACACCCTGCTTGCTCTTGAGGTAGTTCCGGAAGCCGTCCGCGATCGGTTCCAGCACGGCGAAGGACGCGACGTCGGTCTGCGCCTGAGAGGCATCCATGCGCCCGGGCGTGAACGGCACGGTCACCTCCACGCCCGCGCTCCGCGCCGCCTGCTCGACGCCCGCGCTGCCGGCGAGCACGATGAGGTCGGCGAGCGAGATCGTCTTGCCCCCGATCTGCGCCTTGTTGAACTCGTCCTGAACGCCTTCGAGCGTCTTCAGCACCTTCGCGAGCCGCGCCGGCTGGTTGACCTCCCAATCTTTCTGCGGCGCCAGGCGAATGCGGGCGCCGTTCGCGCCGCCGCGCTTGTCGGATCCACGGAAAGTGGACGCCGACGCCCACGCCGTCGAGACCAGCTCCGAGACCGAGAGGCCCGACGCCAGAATCTTGCGCTTGAGCGCGGCGACGTCTCCCTCGTCGACGAGCTCGTGGTTCACCGCGGGGATCGGGTCCTGCCAGATGAGCTCCTCGGCGGGAACCTCGGGGCCGAGATAGCGCGCGCGCGGGCCCATGTCGCGGTGGGTGAGCTTGAACCAGGCGCGAGCGAAGGCGTCCGCGAATTCGGCGGGATGCTCGAGAAAACGCCGTGAGATCGTCTGGTACGCCGGATCGAGGCGCAGCGACAGGTCGGTGGTCAGCATGGTCGGCACGCGCGTCTTCGTGGGGTCGTGCGCGTCGGGGATCGTCGCCTCGGCGCCCTTGGCCACCCACTGATGCGCGCCCGCCGGGCTCTTGCTCGGCTCCCATTCGTTCTTGAACAGGTTCTCGAAGAAGGCGTTGCTCCACTTCGTCGGCGTCTGCGTCCAGGTGACCTCCAGGCCGCTCGTGATGGCATCCCCGGCCTTGCCGGTGCCGTAGCTGCTCTTCCAGCCGAGGCCCTGCAGCTCGACGCCGGCCGACTCCGGATCCGGCCCCACGAGCTTCGCGTCGCCGGCGCCGTGGGTCTTGCCGAACGAGTGGCCGCCGGCGATCAACGCGACCGTCTCCTCGTCGTTCATCGCCATGCGGCTGAAAGTCTCGCGGATGTCCCGGGCCGCGGCGATCGGGTCCGGAATGCCGTTCGGGCCCTCGGGGTTGACGTAGATCAATCCCATCTGCACGGCACCGAGGGGACTCTCGAGGTTGCGGTCGCCGGAGTAGCGCTTGTCCTCGAGCCACACCTTTTCAGCGCCCCAGTAGACGTCCTGGTCCGGCTCCCAGACATCCGCGCGCCCGCCGCCGAAGCCGAACGTCTTGAAACCCATGGTCTCGAGCGCGACGTTGCCGGTGAGGATGATCAGGTCGGCCCAGGAGATCTTGCGGCCGTACTTTTGTTTGATCGGCCAGAGCAGCCGGCGCGCCTTGTCCAGGTTCACGTTGTCCGGCCAGCTGCCGAGCGGGGCGAAACGCTGCTGGCCTCTGCCGCCGCCACCGCGGCCATCGCCGGTGCGGTACGTGCCGGCGCTGTGCCACGCCATGCGGATGAACAGACCGCCGTAGTGACCGAAGTCGGCCGGCCACCAATCTTGTGAGCTCGTCATCAGCGCCGCGAGCTCTCTCTTCAGCGCCGGGAAGTCGAGGCTCTTGAACTCCTTTGCGTAGTCGAAGTCCGCACCCATCGGATCGGATCGCGACGAATGCTGCCGCAGCAGGTCCAGGCGCAGCTGGCTCGGCCACCAGTCGCGGTTCGACGGGCCGCCGCCAGCGGTGTGAACGACCGGACACCTCGCTTCGGTTGTCATGGTGCTCTCCTTGGACGAGTCGCGCGCACTCTCGCCGCGCGATGCGCATCGTGACAATACGCGAGGATGAAACCTCCGGCCAGGACCCTTGATTCCAATTGACGAGCGACGAGCGGCTCGCGCGCGCGCGAGGCTCAGGAGTCGGTCAGCGGGAATACGGCCTCGACGGTGTGGCCGTCGTCGAGGATGCGGAGCTCGGCGCCGAGCTCGGTGACGAGCGGCAGACCGCGGCCCGATCGGGCCTTGGGATCGCGCACGGCGCGCAGCACGTCCTCGGAGACTCCCGGGCCGTCGTCGGAGATCCGGATCGTGGCCACTCGACGGCCCGGCGTGGGCAGCACCTCGAACACCACCGTGATCGATCCGCTGGTCAGCTCGCGCAACCCGGTCTCGCGGCGGCGGTAGTACTCCTCGAATCCGCCCGGCTGCGCCTTCATGGTCGAATCGAGGCGCAGAACACCGTGGTCGACGGCGTTCGCGAACAGCTCGCAGGCGATCGTGTACAGCTCGGCGGCGCAGCCGACCAGCGCGGGCGACGCTTCGATCAAGATGCGCAGCGGCGCCAGCGGATCGGGCTCCCGCAGCGCGGTGTGGTCGAAGCCGAGGCGGATCGAGATCAGGCTCTCGGCGCCGAGCCCGCCCGCGGGCGAGCGTGTCACCAGCGCCGCGCGCAACGCCTCGGTGTGGCGCAGGCCGACCAGGGTGATGTCGTCGCCCTGGGGATTGTCATCCTGGAAAACCTGGAAGGCCGACCAGAGCGACTCGAACCAGCTGTCGCCGGTCGGGTCGGAGAGCAGGCGCTCGAGCCGCTCGTCGCCGAACGCCTCGCCGCTCGGCGAACGCGCCTCGATGAGCCCGTCGGTGTACATGACCAGGCGGCCGCCCGGCGGAAACGGCAGCTCGGTGACGAGCGGGACGAGATCGCGCGCAGACTGCACGCCCAGCGCCAGGTGCCGCGACGGGGCGCGGCCGACGATGCGCCCGCTCGCGTCGAGAGCGAGCGACGTCGGGAGGCCGCCGTTCCATACCAGGGCCTTTTCCGCGACGGTGTCGATATCGGTGACCGACGCGGCCAGGAACTGGTGGCGCGGGAACATGCGATAGAGCTTGCCGCCGATCTCGCGCACCACCGCCTCGATCGGGAAGCGGCGCCGGGTCATCGCGTAGAACACGTCGGACACCGGCATCGCGCCCAGCGCGGCACCCAGCCCGTGGCCGGCGAAGTCGCCGACCAGCAGACGCAGGCGTCCCTTGCCCAGCGGCGCCGCCAGCACGATGTCGCCGTTGAACGCCTCCAGCGCCAGCGCGCGGATCTCGAGGTTCGGAAAGTCGAAGCGGCCGCGCTCGGCGATGTGCTCGAACAGCTTCTGCGCCACGCCGAAGTCCTGCTCGGCGCGCGCCCGCCAGCGGTTGAGCTCTTCGTTTCGCTCACGCTGCTCATGCAGGATCTCGACCACGCGCAGCAGCGCCTTGATCTTCGCCTCCAGCAGCGACGGCGTGATCGGCTTGGCCAGGAAGTCGTCGGCGCCGTCGGTCAGGCCGCGCGCGAACAGGTCCTCGTCGTTGCTGGCAGTCATGAGAACGACCGGCAGGAACATGCCCGGGTTCATCCACTTGATCTGCTGCGTGACCTCGAAGCCGTCCATGCCCGGCATGTGGATGTCGACGACGGCCAGGTCGATGCCGCCCGCTGCGACGCGCTCGATCGCCTCCGTTCCGTTGCCCGCCTCGACGACGTCGAAGTGCTTCTCCAGGCTGTGCGCGATCACCATGCGGCTCAGCCGCTCGTCATCGACGACCAGCACCGTGTGGCGCCGGCCCGGGCCCGCCAGCGAGTCGATCTTCAGCCCGCGCAGCATCAGTCGATCGAGAACAGCGTATTGAAGTTGGCGATCTGCAAAATTTTGCGTACCGCCGGGCGGCTGTTGGTGATGCGCACGGTGGCGCTGCCCGCCGACTCGCGCAGCACGAGGAGCATCCCCAGCGCGGCGCTGTCGATGTACTCGGTGCCGCGCAGATCGACGACGTACTCGTTGTGCGAGCCGGGCGAATTTTCGTACGCCCGCCGGAATTGCTGGTGGCAGTTGAAGTCGAAGCGTCCCTCGACATGGATGGTGAGGCAGCCTCCGAGGGTGCTGGTCCGTACCTGGTTCGAAGTGCCGGTATCGCGCGCGCTGGTCTTGCCAATCGGTTGAGACATCAGAAGAGCTCGACTTTCCCTGGAGTCATGTTGTGCTGTTGAACGGGTGCGTTGCCTGACGTTCGGCCGAATGCGCGCGAGGCGTCGAGCGGTTCGCCGCGCTCGCTCGCGATGCGCTCGGCGCGCTGGTGGATGCTGACCAGAAGCTGGTTGAGGATGTCCTCGAACTGAAGCGCGGTGACCGCCTGCGACGTGGAGTCGGCGATGCGCGACGTGGCGAGGCTGGCGCGGTCGACGTTCTCGGTCATGAAGCGCTCGAAGTCGGCCAGCTCCTTCATCATCAGCTCGATGCGCTCCTTGCCCGACAGCGCCACGTTGAGATCGCGCGACGCCATGGCCGCGATGATCTCGCGCACCTCGTTCACCGTCGTGCGCGCTTTGCCGATCTGCGTGCCGATCTGATCGTTGAACCGGCGTGTCTTCTTGCTCAGCTCGCGGATGTTCGACGCGATGACCGAGAAGCTGTGGCCGCTCTGCGTGCTCACGTCCTTGGTGCGCGCGGCCTCGATCGACGCGTTCACCGCCAGGATGAATGTCTCGTCGGCGATGCCGTTGATGCTGTTGATCAGGCTGAAGACCTCGTCGAGCTGATCGACCATGTCGTCGATGCGATAGACGGTTCGGATGCTCTGCTGGCTCACCGACGCCAGCAGGTCGGTGAACTGCGTGAGGAACGCGCCGGTCTCGATCGTGAACTCGCGGATGTTGATCTTGGCCTGGCCGGGCCGTTGCTCGGCGCCTCCGGTATCGGCCTCGCGCGACAGCGACGCGAGCAGCGACTGCATCATGTCCTTCTGGACCTTGGTCTCGGTCTCCATGGTCGCGAAGCTGCCGCTCAGCTTCGCGACTGCGTCGGCCAGGATCCCGCGCGCCTGGTCGACCTGCGCGCGCAGCGCATCGAGCTCGGTGTCGGTCAGCGTCGTACCTCGGGCCACAGTCCGGCCGGGCTCGACGTGAGGGGCGGCGCCCGCGCTGGTGGGCCGAAGCGGCTTCAACGCAGCTGTCTCCCTGACTTCCCCACGTGCGATCGCATCGTCGCTATGCCGATCAACTTGAGCGCGGCCGGAAACGACACAGGTATCGCGAGACGGTCGCGAAGTGTGATAACAATTCTGTTCCTTCCGGAGGGGGCGGACGGCTTGGGAGGTGCATGTTCAATCACGATGGAGAGGAAGGCTCCCCTCCGCAGCGGCAGTGGAGGCTGCTGGCGGTGGACGACGACGCCGATCACCGGCAACTCGTCGCTTCGACGTTTCGCAAGACGCCGATGATCGACGTGGCCACGGTCGCCGACGGTGAGACCGCGGTGGCGATCGCAGGCCGAGAGCCGCCCGACGTGGTGCTGCTGGATCTGTCACTGCCCGGCTTCGGTGGGCTCGAGCTGCTGCAAAAGCTGAAGGTGGTCGTTCCGCGGGTGCCGATCGTGGTCGTCACCAGCACCGGCGACGGTCGCGCCGCCGTCGAGGCTATCCGTTTGGGAGCGTACCAATTTCTGTCCAAGCCGGTCGATCCGCAAGAGTTGATGGTGATCGTGAAGCGGGCGATGGAGCGCACCGAGCTCATCGCCGAGATCGAGAGCCTGCGCCACCGCGCCGACGGCGACGATCCGCTGACGGCGCGCCTTGGCACCAGCCCGCCGATGCAGCTGGTGGCGCGGCAGATCCGCCAGGTCGCCGGCTCGCAGTTCACCGTGCTGGTGCAGGGGCAGACCGGCGTGGGCAAAGAGGTCGTCGCGCGCGCGATCCACGACCTGTCCCCGCGCGCGGACGGGCCGTTCGTCGCCATCGATTGCGGCGCGATTCCGGAGAACTTGCTCGAGTCCGAGCTGTTCGGCCACGAGAAGGGCGCGTTCTCTGGCGCCGACCGCCGCAAGGAGGGCCTGCTGCAGGTGGCGCATGCCGGCACGCTGCTGGTCGACGAGGTCGGCAACCTGCCACCGGGCACGCAGGCCAAGCTGCTGCGCGTGCTGCAGGAGCGCCAGGTGCTGCCGCTCGGGTCGACGATGCCGCGCAAGCTCGACGCGCGCTTCATCTTCGCGACCAACGTCTCGCTGGAAGAGGCGGCCAAGGAAGGCCGCTTCCGCGCCGACCTGTTCTATCGGCTGGCCGAGTTCACGATCACGGTGCCGCCGCTGCGCGAGCGCGGGCGCGACGTCCTGATGCTCGCGCGCCGGTTTCTCGACGAGGCCAACGTCGAGCTCCGGCGTGCGGTCGCGGGCTTCGAGGAAGAGGCCGCCGCCGAGATCCTGGTCCACAGCTGGCCCGGCAACGTGCGCGAGCTGCGCAACGTCGTGCGCCAGGCGGTGCTCTTGACCGAGGAGTTCACCATCACCGGCGCCGAGATGCGGGCGCTGCTCAAACACGCGCGCGCCGACGCGCCCGCCGAAACCCGCGCCTCTCCCACGACCCTGCGCGAGATTGCCGACGCTGCCGTCGAAGCGGCCGAGCGTCACGCGATCCTGCGCGCGTTGCAGTCGACGAACGGGAACAAGAGCCAGGCAGCGCGGCTGCTCCATGTCGACTTCAAGACGCTGCATCTGAAGATGCGCCGCTACGGCATCACGGTCAGCCACAACGCGGACGCGTGAGCATCATGGTGGTGCCGCTCTAGCGCGAGCGCCAGAGACTGTGGAGGCGACGCCATAGACAGCGTGAGAATTGCGGCCGGGTCGCGCGCATTTCCCGCGGATCGCGGGCTGACTTCAACTGGCATCGACTTCGCACTGCCTCCGTCACCCATGGCGATCGCAACTCTTCAGACCAGTCATTCCGTTCCCGTCGCCGGACTGCCGTCGAACCTCGACTTCGCGACCGCGAAGCGGCAGCTGACCGGTCACCGCGCCATCGTCGTCGAGGAGGAGAGCGAGTCTTTTGGCCGCATGTTCGTGAGTCTCTCGAGCGCGGGCTGTCCGTCGACGCTGGCGCGTCGCTGGGCGCAGGTCGAGCCGCTGGTGCGCCGGACCCAGCCGACGTTGATTCTGTTTTCGACGCAGCTCGCGGAGATGAGCGCGGCGGAGATCATCCGGCTCCTTCGTCAAGATCCAGGAACCAAGGGCGCTGTGGTCATCGCCGTCGCTGGCCGCGAATCAAAGAAGGAGCGGCGCAAGCTGCTCGACCTCGGTTGTGACGGCTACGTCTGGAAGCCGACCGATCGCTACATGTTCGCGATGGATCTGGTGGCGCGCACGCCTCGCCTGCTCGATGGCAACCGCGGCGCCTAGGGCGCCATTCGCGGGCCGCTCAAGTTTTCGCTGACCTCGGCGATGTGCCCCTGTGGAGGCACTCCGCCGGAAATGACCGACGATCGGACGGACACCCCTGCGCGTGCCACGAGTGGGCGCGTGATCGTGACGTGTGACGAGGTGCTCGACCTGACGGCTGCGGAGTCGCTACGAGGGCGCCTGCTGGAAGCGCTGGCGCGCGGTGGTGACGTCGAAGTCCAGGCCGGTGCCGTTCGCCAGATCGACACCGCCAATCTCCAGTTGTTGTGCGCGGCGGCGCGCGAGCTGCGCGCGCGCGGGAGCGGCATTCTGATCACCGCGCCAACCGCGCCGCTGCTGGCCGCGGCGCGACGGCTGGGCCTGACCGCGGTGCTCGGGCTCGAGGCGCCGCCTGCGGCGCAACCACCGCCCGCGCCCACTTCTTTTTGATCCCATCCGGCCACCAGGAGCGATTTCCCCGAAATGGCATACATCATGGCAGTCGATGACTCGGTCTCCTTGCGGCAGCTCCTGGTGAGGACGCTGATCGAGGGAGGCCACCGCGTGGTCGAAGCGAAGGACGGGCTGGCGGCGCTGGCGGCCGCGGCGACGCAGACGTTCCAGCTGGTGATCACCGACGTCAACATGCCCCAGATGGACGGCCTGACGCTGGTGAAGAAGCTGCGTGAGCTTCCGGCCTACAGGTACGTTCCGATCCTCGTGCTGACCACCGAGATGGATCCCAACAAGAAGAGGATCGCCAAGGAGGCGGGCGCGACCGGCTGGATCGTGAAGCCGTTCGAGCCGGTGCAGCTGCTGGCCACGATCCGCAAAGTGCTGGACTAGCCTGTCATGAGCTCGCTCGACGATCTCAAGAACCAGCTCCTGGGCACGTTCCTCGATGAGAGCACCGAGGCCGCCGAAGTGCTGGAGGCGGGGCTGCTGAAGCTGGAGGCGGGGGAAGGCGAGCTCGTCGTCGACGAGGTCTTCCGCGCGGCGCACTCGATCAAGGGCGGCGCCGGCACTTTCGGCTTCGCCGAGGTCGGCGCTCTCGCGCACGACATGGAGACGCTGCTCGACCAGATCCGCGCCGGCAAGCGGTCGCCGGCGCCCGAGACCGTGGCCCTGCTGCTGGAGGGAGTCGACGCGCTCCGCGGTCTGCTGGCGGCGCGGCGTGAGGGGCGCGAGGTCGCCGCCGACGCGCAGTCGGACGTGCGCCAGCGGCTACGGGCGATGAGCGCGAGTCCGGCGCCGCCCGCGCCCGTCGCGGCGGTGGTGGCGGCAGCGGGCCCGGCGCACGGGTGGCAGATCTGGTTTCGCCCGCGCGCGCACCTGCTGGAGTCGGGCAATGAGCCCTGGCGCCTGGTGCGCGAGCTCGAGGGGCTGGGGCAGGTGACCGTCGAGGCCGACCTCGGCGCGCTGCCATCGCTGCTGGAGATCGCGCCCTCGGCCTGCTACCTCGCGTGGCGGATCACGCTGATCGGCGACGCGCCACGCGCCGCGATCGACGACGTGTTCTCGTGGGTCGCCGAGGAGAGCGATCTGACAATTGAAGAGCTTCGCGCGCCCGAAGACCAGCGCGCGCCCGAAGAGCTTGGCGCGGTCGAAGAGCTTCGCGCGCCTGCCGTCGCGGCAGCGGCGGTTGCGTCGACGCCGCGGTCACCGCCGGGCTCGCCTTCGCCGTCGACGGGAACGTCCCCGGAGAGCGGCGGGCCCGCGGCGCCGCACCCGCGTCCCACGCCGTCGCCGCTGCCGGCGGCCGGCGCCGGGCAGCGCGATGACCACGACGCAACGCTCACCTCACTCCGCGTCGGCATCGACAAGGTCGATGCGCTCATGAACATGGTGGGCGAGCTGGTGATCACCCAGTCGATGCTGGGCGGCCTGGACGACGCGGGGCCGTTCGACGACGCGCGCCTCTCGCGCCTGCGCGAGGGACTGTCGCAACTGGCGCGCAACTCGCGCGCGCTGCAAGAGAGCGTGATGCGTCTGCGCAGCGTTCCGGTCAGCGTGGTGTTCAACCGCTTTCCTCGCGTGGTGCACGATCTGTCGCGGCAACTGGGCAAGCACGTCGAGCTGTCCATCAGCGGCCAGAACACCGAGCTCGACAAGACCGTGCTGGAGAAGCTGGGCGATCCGCTGGTGCATCTGATACGCAACAGCCTGGACCACGGCTTCGAGATGCCCGGCGAGCGCGCCGCCGCCGGCAAGCCGCCGTGCGGGCGCCTGTCCCTGTCGGCGTTCCACCGCGGCGGCGACCTCGTCGTCGAGGTCGAGGACGACGGCCGTGGGCTCGACGGTGATCGCATCCTCCGCAAGGCGCGCGAGCGCGGCATCGTGGCCGCCGATGTCACGCCGAGCCCGCGAGAGATCGCGGAGCTCATCTTTTCGCCCGGCTTCTCGACGGCCGAGGTGGTGACCGACGTGTCGGGGCGCGGCGTGGGCATGGACGTCGTGCGCCGCAACGTGCGTTCACTGGGCGGCGACATCGGCGTCGAAACAGTGCGCGGGCGCGGCACGAAGATCACGCTACGGGTACCGCTGACCCTGGCGATCATCGACGGCCAGCTGGTGCGCGTCGGCGAGTACGCCTACGTGGTGCCGCTCTTGACGATCGTCGAGTCGGTGCAGATCGCGGCCGGGCGGCTCAAGTCGCTGGCGGGCGGAGGTCTGGTCTATCGCGTGCGCGATCAGCTGGTGCCGGTCGCAGACCTGATCGGCATCCTCGGCGGTACGGCGTCGAGCGAACCGCTCGAGGGGCGGCTGCTGGTCCTGGTCGAGGCCGATGGGCGGCGCGTGGGCCTGGTGGTCGACGAGCTGCAAGGGCAGCAGCAGGTGGTGATCA
>Ga0265320_10001590_pt1 | contig 16316 bp, 16 predicted proteins | sample 4827metaG_FD_202087 | JGI IMG/M metagenome (GOLD analysis project Ga0265320, IMG submission 202087) | Rhizosphere microbial communities from Carex aquatilis grown in University of Washington, Seatle, WA, United States - 4-8-27 metaG | ecosystem: Host-associated > Plants > Roots > Rhizosphere >...
CAGCACCACGCCGATCTCGTCCGGGTCTACGTTGAACGCGATGCCGAACACATTTCCGGGAAACTTGAGCAGCTCGTCGAAACCCGCATTGGGCAGGCCCGAAACCCGTGCGATGCCCGTTGAGATGCTCATGATCGTTCCCACCTCGTGAGGCGTCAGTCGCGGCGAAAAATTCTCGCGCGCCTGGCTGAGGTCGGCGAACGCTCGGTCGAAGACGCTCTGCAAGGTCTCGGGCGTCGCAATCATGATCCGACGGCCGCGGCCTTTGCTTCCGCAGGCTCCAGACCGGCCGTTGTTTCGACTTTGGGTTTAGAAGAGGCTTCGGCTGCAGGCTCGGGTTTCGCTTTGACCGCTGATGCGGGATTCGCATCGGGCGCAAGGGCGGTCTTCGCTTCTGATGTGGCCTTGGTCTTAACTTCGGATGCAGGGGCAGCATTGGCTTTCGCTGGCGGCTCTTCCTTCGCCGCGGGTTTGGTCTCTGCCTTGGCTGCAGTCTTTGGTTCAGCCTTGGGTTCGGCATCCGGCTGGGGCTCTTTTTTGGCTTCGGGAGTCGGCGCGGCTGCAGGCTTGGGCTCCTGTTGGGCCTCAGATTTTGAGCTGGTTTGGGCGGTGGCTTTCGCTTCTCGGCGCGGCTTCTCCTCGGCCTTTGTCTGCGAATTCACCTCGGTCTTCGTTTCGGGCTTGGGCGCGGCCTCCGGCTCTGGCTTCTCCTGCTCTTTCAGCAGTTCGTCGACGCCCTTCTCCAGCGATGCCAAATACCCTGCGATGCTCCAGGCCACTTTTTGTCCATTCGCCGTGAGTTCGAGTCCGCTGACAAGATCCGGCGAAGTCTCGAAGCGAAGATGAACATCAGCCGAGAAGGTTTCGTTAATCGCGTTTTGGATCTTTGCACGTTCCTCTGCCGGCAGCTCGAAAGCGCTGCGCACGACCGCAGGCTCAGGCGCCGTCTTAAGGGCGGCTCCAAGCGCCTCTTTGGTTTTGTTGTCCATCTCTCGCAGGCGGCGTGTAAACACCTCGCCCATGCGTTCTTCGAGGGTCGTCGTGGCAAGATCACTCAGGGCCTTTCGGGTGATCGCAAAGACCTCGTCCTGCGTTCGGCGAGTGATGGCTTGGTTCAGGTTCTTGACGTCGTTCTTCAGCGTTTCTTGTCGCTTAGCGCTCAGGGCATCGGCGGCTTTCCGCGCTTCGTCGAGGAGCCGCCCACGTTCAGCGTTCGCTTCGTCCGTTGCCTTGCTTAAGAGGGCAGCACGCTGCTGGTCGAATTCCTCATTCTTGTGCTTGAACTCGTCGCGGTCCTTTTGGGCCTCGGCTTTTTTTGCCGCAGCGTCCGCGAGCTCTGCGGCGATCAACTTGTCCCGCGCGTCGATGGCGTTAAGGATAGGTTTGTAGAGAAAATGCCTCATCAACCACACCAAGATGAGGAAGTTGAGCGCTTGCGCGGCGACGGTGAACCAGTCGATGAGCATGGCTTACTTGGCTACCGCTTGGGTCGCTCCTGCGATGACATGATTCCAGAACGGGTTGGCGAAGATTAGAATCATCGAGACCACAAAGCAGTAGATGGCTGTGGACTCGATCATCGCCAGGCCGACAAACAGGGTCCGCGTGATCGTGGCGGAGGCGTCAGGCTGCTGAGCGAGGGAAGTGAGTGCTGTGGCGACGGCCCGGCCTTCGCCGAGGGCCGGACACATGGTGCCAATGCCGGTGGTCAAACCGGCGGTGGCGATCGAGGCTACGGCGATGATTGTAGTGCTGTCCATGGGGAGTCCTTTGTTTGCTGAGTTTGTGAATTCAATGCTGGGGTGCGGGCTGGCCTTGGGGTGAGGGTTGCGGCTTGCGCACACGTGTGGCGGCCGCGATGTAAACCGCGGCCAGAATGCTGAAGATATAGGCCTGGACCATGCCGGTGAGCAGACCAAGCACGGTCATGACGAGCGGAAAGATATAGGGCGTAATGGTCAGCAGGATCGCGATTATCATCGCCCCGCTCATCATATTGCCAAACAGACGGACGGCTAATGCCAGGGTGCGCGAAAGCTCGCTGATGAGGTTGAACGGCAGCATGATCACCGTCGGCTGCACATAGGTCTTGAGGTAGCCGCCCAAGCCCTGCTCTTCGATGCCGAACAAAGGCACCGCCACAAAGACGCATAACGCGAGCGCTGCCGTGGTGGAGAGCGAGCCGGTGGGCGGCTCGTATCCGGGAATGATGGTGCATAGGGCGGCTAGCGCCACGAACAGGAAAAGCGTTCCCAGAAAACCGATGTATTTTTCCGGATGCGGAAGACCGACCTCCTCGATTTGCTTCTCGATGGCTGTGACGACGATTTCCAGCAAGTTCTGCCAGCGGGAACGTCTCAGCCCCATCGAGAGATTGCGCGTGATCAATTTGGAACCAACTGCCAGCACGAGCATGAGTCCCCACGTGAACACAATCGTGCCGTTGAGTTTGATAGACCCATGCTGCCAAAGAATCATCTGATCGGGGCTAAGGCGCACGGCTTGCCTCCCGTTTTGGACGGTTTGATTCGTCACCCGATGTCCGAGTCAGCCGCATGACGATGAACCGCCCCATGACAAAGCCGATGAGACATAGCAGGAGCCGTTGCCACTGGCCGCGACCGACAAAGTAAAATCCCGCCAATACAATGCTCGTACGCAGCACCAGGCTGCCTAGAAACCAAAGCTGCGGCCTGGGCGATAAAATCCCCCGTCGCACCGTCCACCAAAGGCCACCGAAGAATATCGCGCCAAGTCCGCCGCCTGCCAGCGACGCCAGCGCCAGTATCAGTGCCTCATTCATCGCCGCCCTTCAGTTCGTCCCGCATCGCGGCGTCTTGCTGGGCAACCCAATACCACGCGTTCAAACAGCCGATGGTGAGGCCGACAACCATCAGCGCAAGGGTCCAGGCATGCTTGCCCGGATGATGTTGATCCAGCCATATGCCGAGCGCGGCGCCGAGCAGCGTCGGAACAACCACCGACCATCCGATCAGCCCCATCATGCCCAAGCCGAACCAGACCCCCTGTGTGGATTTGCGCGCCTTGATCTTGCGATCCGCCTTTGCGCCGACCTGCTCGGCAAGGGTCGGGCCGCTCGTCTCGGACCTCTTTTGATCGTCATTCATGTTGAAAGGTCGCAAAGCGACGTAGAAACCCCGATTCCAATTTCGCCATGACTGTGCGCACGCTTTGCTCATGCTCGTCCAGAGTCAGAAACTCCTTCTGAACTGCATCGCGCAATTGACTGAGGTCTGTTCCGCCCAGTGCGCGCCGCACCGACACGAGGACGTCGGGACCGGTCTTGACCAACACGCCTTCATCGACGGCCACGAAGACTTCGCCGTCCGAGGCAGTCTGGTACGTCAGGATGCCCGGTACGAGCGCCGCGACACAATCCAGCCGGTGAGGGAGGAGTCCAAACGACCCTTCCCGCGTCTCCGCGACAATGCGCGACACGCCGGTCTTTTCGGCGAAGACTTGGAAGGGCAGAAGTACCTTAAGATTCATGGGTGGTTGCGGCCGTAGGCTCAGGCTGCGGTTGAGATTCCGCCGCTGGCTTCGCCGGTGCCGGCGAGGGTGCGGCTTTGGGCGGGGCGGCGGCGGCCGGCTTCGAGCTACCTTTGGCGACGGGCCTTGAGTCCGGCTTTGGCGGGACGGCAGGCTTTTCGACGGAATCGGTCTTGGCTGCTGGCTTGTCGGGAGGCGTTGCTTTCTTTGCCTCGCTGATCGCACCGATCATGTAGAATGCGCTCTCGGGGTAGTCCTTGAACTCGTCGTGCAGGATCCGCTCGCATCCGTCTAGCGCGTCCTTGAGGCTTACGAGTTTCCCTTTGAGTCCGGTGAACTGCTCGGTGGTAAAGAATGGCTGCGTGAGGAAACGCTCCAGCCGGCGGGCCCGTCCGACCACATTGCGGTCCTCGGGTGAAAGTTGCTCCAGGCCCAGCATGGCGATGATGTCCTTGAGTTCTGCGTATTGTGCGAGTGTCTTCCGGATTTCCTGGGCCAGGGTATAATGCCGCTCACCGACGATGCCAGGCGTGGCCATTTTGGAACTGGACTGCAGCGGATCGATGGCCGGGAAAAGGCCCTCACTCGCCCGTTTCCGCGAAAGAACGATGGAGGCGGAAAGATGGGAGAATGCATGGACAGCTGCCGGATCGGTGAAATCGTCCGCCGGCACATACACCGCCTGAATCGAGGTAATCGCGCCAGTGTCGGTGTTGGCGATGCGTTCCTCCAATCCCGACAGTTCGGTGCCCATTGTAGGCTGATAGCCCAGGCGCGAGGGCATCTGGCCCATTAGGCCGGATACCTCCATGCCTGCCTGGATGAAGCGGAAGATGTTGTCGATGAGGAGCAGCACATCGCGGTGCTCGTCGTCCCTGAAATATTCGGCCATCGTCAAGGCTGCGTGGCCCACGCGGAACCGGCTGCCCGGAGGCTCGTTCATCTGGCCGAAGACCATCACCATGTTCGGCAGCACGCCTGCTTCCTTCATGTCGCTGTAGAGTTCCTCGCCTTCACGGCAACGTTCGCCGATGCCACAAAAAATGCTGATCCCATTCTGATGCCCAATCATGTTGTGGATCATCTCCGTTAGGAGCACGGTTTTACCCACGCCAGCCCCCCCGAAGAGGCCTGCCTTGCCGCCGCGCTCAAGCGGCACAAGCACGTCGATGACTTTGATGCCGGTCTCAAAGATCTCGGACTTGGTGGAACGTCTAGCAAGTGGTGGCGGAGCCCGATGCACCGACCGCCATTGAATGTCGGTTAACGCCGCCTCCCGGTCGATGGTGTGGCCGAACACGTCGAACATCCGCGAGAGAATCCCTTTGCCTACGGGTGCCTTGAGCGGACCGCCCGTGTCCGTCACCACCATGCCGCGGGCGAGTCCCTGCGTAGGCGTCAACGCGATGCCTCGCACGTGACGCGCATCGCTTTGCGCCAGCACTTCGATGACAACACGCTCTCCGTCACCAGCGCGCAGCACTGAACAGATCACCGGCAGATGTCCATCAAACCTCACATCCACGACGCTGCCGCGCACCGCGACGACCTTGCCAACGTTCGGAGGCGCGGATCTGTTTTCCATGGTGGTTCTGCTGGTTCGCGATCAGGTCAGCGCCGGATCCAACTTCACTGTCGCCGGCCGTTTCCCTTCCAGGGTTTCGCGCATTCCCCACTTCCAGTTTCGAATCTCCGGCAGGTCCTGGCCATGCTCGTCGATGTAGTGCTTATGCTCGATGAGCTTGTCCTGAACCATCTGCTTAAGATAGGCCCCTTGGGATCCCAGGTGTGGCAGGCGGTCGACCACGTCTTGCACCAGATGAAAGCGGTCCAAGTCGTTCTGCACCCTCATGTCGAAGGCCGTCGTTATCGTGCCCTCCTCCTTGTAACCCCGGACGTGGAGATTGCGGTTTGAACGGCAGTACGTCAGCCGGTGAACGAGCCATGGGTAGCCATGAAAGCCAAAGATAATGTGCTTATCTTTGGTGAAGAGCGCATCATAGTCGGCCTCGCTCATCCCATGAGGGTGCTCGCTCGCAGACTGGAGCTTCATTAGGTCGACCACGTTGATCACCCGGATCTTCAACGCGGGCAGGTGTTCACGAAGGATGGAGACGGCGGCCAAGATCTCCAACGTTGGCGTATCGCCGCAGCAGGCCATGACGACGTCCGGCTCAGTGCCCTGGTCGTTGCTGGCCCATTGCCAGATGCCGATGCCTTCTGTGCAATGGATGACCGCCGCGTCCATCGTCAACCATTGGGGCAGGGCGTGCTTTCCCGCCACTACCACGTTGACGTAGTGCCGGCTACGCAGGCAATGGTCGAATACCGACAGCAGGCAATTGGCATCGGGCGGGAGGTAGACACGCACAATGTCGGCCTTTTTGTTGATGACGTGGTCGAGAAACCCCGGATCCTGGTGGGTGAAACCGTTGTGGTCCTGCTGCCAGACATGGGAGGCTAGTAAGTAATTTAATGACGCGATCTTACGTCGCCAAGGCAGCTCCAATGTCACCTTGAGCCACTTGGCGTGCTGGCTAAACATCGAGTCGACGATGCGAATGAAGGCTTCATAGCTGTTGAAGAGCCCGTGCCGCCCGGTCAGCAGGTAACCTTCCAGCCAGCCTTCGCATTGGTGCTCACTGAGCATCGAGTCTAGGACACGACCGGCAGGCGCCAGGAATTCATCATCGGTTTTTTCGCGGGCATTCCACTGCCGATTGGTGACTTCAAATACCGCGCCCAGGAGATTTGAGAGCGTCTCATCGGGACCGAAGACGCGGAAATTTCGCTGATCCTGGTTCAACTTGGCCACGTCGCGCAGAAACTTGCCTAGCACGAGCGTATCCTGGCCATCCACTGCGCCCGGCGAAGGGACATGCACAGCGTGGTCATGGAAGTCCGGCATGCGCAAGTCGCGCAGCAGGCTTCCGCCATTGGTATGCGGATTCGAACCCATGCGTCGGTCGCCTTTCGGCGCGAGGTCGGCCAATTCCGGCCGAAGCCGGCCATTTTTGTCGAACAGCTCCTCGGGCTTGTAGCTATTCATCCAGCTTTCGAGTTGCTGGACATGGTCGGGATGGTCCCCATCCACCAAGATCGGCACTTGGTGCGCTCGGAAAGTGCCCTCGACTTGCAAGCCGTCGACGACTTTCGGTCCCGTCCATCCTTTGGGGGATCTAAGAACGATCATCGGCCACCGCGGGCGGGTGGTATCGTCATTGTTGCGGGCATTCGTCTGGATCCGGCGGATCTCCTCTATTGCGGTTTCCAATGCCCCAGCCATCAGCTGATGCATCTTTTCCGGCTCATCACCTTCCACAAAGTAAGGCGTCCACCCGCAGCCACGGATGAACTGCTCCAATTCCTCATGCTCAATACGGGCCAGGACGGTCGGGTTGCTTATTTTGTAGCCGTTGAGATGAAGGATCGGCAACACGGCTCCGTCGGTGATCGGGTCGAGCAGCTTGTTGGACTGCCAGGCGGTCGCCAATGGGCCCGTCTCGGCTTCTCCGTCGCCTACAACACAGGCTACGATCAGGTCGGGATTGTCAAATGCGGCGCCGAACGCATGGCTCAGTGAATATCCTAGTTCGCCACCCTCGTGAATTGAACCCGGCGTCGTGGGCGCCACATGGCTCGATATTCCTCCGGGAAACGAGAACTGCTTGAAGAGTTTCTTCAGTCCTGCCTCGTCCTGGGTGATATTGGGATAAACCTCACTCCATGTGCCTTCGAGGTACACGTTCCCTACAATGGCCGGGCCGCCATGACCGGGACCGGCGATGTAAAACATGTCCAGATCATATTTTTTGATGATCCGGTTCAGGTGGACGTAGATGAAGTTCTGGCCTGGCGTGGTGCCCCAGTGGCCAACTACCAACGGCTTTACATGCGCCAATTTCAGCGGCTGTTTTAGGAGCGGATTGTCATAGAGATAGATCTGGCCGACCGAGAGGTAGTTTGCGGCGCGCCAGTAGGCATCCATCTTGTGCAGCAAGCCCAGCTCAAGTGTGTCAGTTTTCATGATTCTGATTCTGAATTGGGTCTTCTCTCGGTGGAGGCCGAGCCCGTCTGCTGTAGGCCGGCTGGTGGACGTGATGGAGGGACAAGGAGGAAGCTTAACAGCGAGCACCGACCGCGATTGTGGCGCTCGGATCAAGCCCTGTTTGGGGGGATTATACGCCGCTGCCGGAGAGGGCGACAGGGGGTATTACCCTCATAGGCATCCGATTCTCTCGGGTGCCGAATTGCATTTAGGCGCGCAGGCGGTTTTCAACGGTTGGGCGGCGATCACTTTCATTGTCATCTGGCATTCTGGACCCGCGAACTTCTAAGAAGTCCGGCCAATTTAACCCGGGTTCGTCCCTGCCGAGATGCGCCTCGAAGGTGACTCCGGCTAAGGCATGTTCGAGTGGGGTTACACCCCATTTTTCGGGCGACATCTAGAGCGCATATTGGACCCCAGCAAAATGTTGAATGCACAAGATGCCAAACCGGCCATCGGCCCTCAGGCTTATTGCACCAAGAAACTTAAGAAGGTCCTCATACTTTGTCGGTTCGGTTGAAATGGATAAGTTCCATCCGCCTGAGGTTCGACTCCAGCGAATGCCCGAGGGCACTGCGATAGTGCCCAGATGAGGCACACTTGAGGAGGCGTCGATGATGGACACGCTCGCAATGAAATCGACGGTCGCCTCCCTATTGGCTCCCGGCAAGGGTCTTCTGGCCGCGGACGAAAGCATAGCGACCATCAGCAAGCGATTTGAGGCTCTAGGTATTGTGTCCACAGAGGACAGCCGCAGTTCATATCGAAGACTGCTGTTCACAACTCCCGCATTGAGCGACCACATCAGCGGAGCGATCCTCTTCGACGAGACGATTCGCCAGAAAGTTCGCGATGCATTGATACCTAATGCCCTGGCCCAGAGCGGCATAGTTCCGGGTATTAAGGTGGACAAAGGCACGGTGTCACTCGCTCGTTTTCCGGGCGAGAGAGTCACTCAGGGACTCGACAGTCTCGGTGGCCGCCTTGCTGAATATTGCCAACTCGGCGCTCGCTTTACCAAATGGCGCGCGGTGATTGCCGTTGGCGATGGATTGCCCACGCCGGCCTGCATCGAGGCAAATGCGCACGCCTTGTCGATGTTTGCCGCTCTAAGCCAGGAAGCCGGTTTGGTGCCGATCGTCGAACCTGAAGTCCTTATGGACGGGAACCACACACTCGAACGCTGCGAGGAGGTCATGAGCGCTGTTTTGAATACCGTGTTTGCTAGGCTTTTTGAATATCGGGTTGAGCTGGAGACAATGCTGCTGAAGACGGGCATGGCGCTGCCTGGCAAAGAATGTCCCCAGCAATCCGACATAGGCGAGATGGCTCGAGCCACAATCCGCTGTCTACGGCGCGCGGTGCCTGCCGCGGTTCCCGGAATTGTATTTCTCTCAGGCGGACAATCCTGTGTGGCGGCGACGAAGAGATTGAACGAAATCTGCAGTGTCGGCGGTGTCCCATGGACATTGAGTTTTTCATTCGGTCGCGGGTTGCAGGACACTGCGTTGGATGTCTGGAAAGGCTCTCCGGCAAACGTGACGGCGGCCCAGGATGCCCTTCGCCATCGCGCCGCGTGCAACGGCCTTGCTGTAAGAGGGATGTATTCGGACAGGGCGGAACTCAACGGCGACGAGTTGAAGGGGTTGTCTTGAAGACGAGCCCCTTGGCGGGAAAGCCGGCGCCGGCGCAAATCCTAATCGACGTGCCGCGGCTCATTACAGCCTACTATACCTATACGCCTGATGTAGCGGTGCCTGCACAGCGAGTCGCCTTTGGCACGTCCGGACATCGGGGATCTTCGTTCAATCGCGCCTTCAACGAGTGGCACATACTGGCGATCACGCAGGCCATCTGCCTGTATCGCGCACGTCAAAACGTCTCTGGTCCCCTGTTTCTTGGCATAGACACGCACGCGCTATCGGTTCCTGCCTTCGCCACAGCCCTCGAAGTGCTTGCAGCAAACAAGGTCGAGACAGTGATCGCCGAAGGCAATGAATTCACACCGACTCCGGTGATTTCCCATGCGATCTTGGCTCACAACCGCGGGCGAAAAAGTGGGCTTGCTGACGGAATTGTAATCACGCCCTCGCACAATCCGCCTCACGATGGCGGGTTCAAATACAATCCGCCCAGCGGCGGGCCGGCGGATGCCGCCGTCACCGACTGGATCGAGGCAAAGGCGAATGCGCTAATCAAGGCCAGGTTAAAGGGCGTGAAACGCATTCCCTTTGAGCGAGCGCTACACGCTTCCACAACACACCGGTACGACTACCTCAACGCTTATATCAACGATCTTGGCAACGTAGTGGACATGAAAGTGATCCGCGGCGCTAGGCTCCGTCTCGGCGTCGATCCTTTGGGCGGTGCCGGCGTCCATTACTGGGCGAAAATTGCCGAACGACATAAGCTCGACCTGACCGTCGTCAACGAGGTGGTCGATCCAACCTTCAGATTCATGACGGTGGATTGGGATGGGCAGATCCGAATGGATCCCTCGTCGCCGTATGCGATGGCGAGCCTGATCGGGATGAAAGACCGCTTCGATCTCTCGTTCGCATGCGATACAGACCACGACCGGCACGGAATTGTCACGAAGAGTACCGGGCTTCTCCCGCCAAATCACTTCCTGGCGGTGGCCGTTTCTGAGCTCTTTCAACACCGTCCCAAATGGAATTCCAATGCCGCAGTTGGGAAAACGGTAGTTAGCAGTGCGCTGATCGATCGCATAACGGCGAAGTTGAAACGGAAACTCTACGAGGTGCCGGTCGGCTTCAAATGGTTCGTCGCTGGCCTACTCGATGGTGCTCTGGGTTTTGGCGGCGAGGAAAGTGCTGGTGCGTCCTTTGTACGTTTGGACGGAAGTGTGTGGACGACGGATAAGGATGGCTTCATCCCCTGTCTGCTAGCCGCGGAAATCACGGCTCGTACCGGCCACGACCCTGGAACGCTTTACCGTGCGCTTACGAAAGGATTCGGCGAGCCGTTCTATGATCGGGTGGAAGCCTCGGCAACGCCGGCAGAAAAAGCCGTATTGGCCAAGCTTGCACCCGAACATATCAAACTCACGGAACTTGCGGGGGAAAAAGTCGACAGGATGCTTATCCGCGCTCCCGGCAACTCTGCTCCACTCGGCGGGCTAAAGGTTGTGACTGCCAATGGCTGGTTTGCGGCCCGACCCTCCGGGACCGAGGACATTTACAAGATTTACGCCGAGAGTTTTCGCAGCGAGACCCACTTGCGTAGGATTCTAAAGGAAGCCCAGACGTTCATCAGCGTGACGTTGGCAAACTCGGCGTCGAGCAAAGCACGGAAGACACTCGGATCCCGTAGGCCGGATTAGAATTGCCCATGAACCCTGATTCTCCCGCGATGCCTTCTCCTTCCGAGCCACCAAGGGGCAGGGATGCCTTGACTGAACTGGCCATGGATCTGCGCTGGACGTGGAATCACAGTTCGGACGAGCTATGGCAGCAGCTCGATCCAGGGCTTTGGAAGGCCACCCGTCACCCGAGCGTAATGCTCCAGACGGTCGCGCGTGATAAATTGGCGACTGCTCTGGCCAATCCCGGCTTCTGCACGTTGCTTGAGCGCCTTGTGCTGGCCAAGCGGCAGGCAGAAACGTCGCCCGCTTGGTTTCAGCAGAAGTATCCCCAGGCGCAACTCACATGCGTTGCATATTTTTGCATGGAATTTATGCTCAGCGAGGCCCTTCCGATCTATTCGGGGGGGCTGGGCAATGTGGCTGGCGACCAGCTCAAGGCTGCCAGCGACCTCGGCGTGCCGGTGATCGGGATAGGACTGCTTTATCAGCACGGGTACTTTCGCCAAGTGATCGATCGAAACGGCGCGCAACAAGCGCTTTACCCATATAACGATCCCGGACAGTTGCCTGTCACACCGGTGCGGAAACTAAATGGCGAGTTGCTGCGGCTGGAAATCGAGCTACCAGGTACCTCGGTTTGGCTGCGCGCGTGGGTTGTTCAGGTGGGCCGACAGAAACTCTACCTGCTCGACAGCAATGACGCGGCCAACCCGCCCGCGCACCGCGGGATAACAAGCGAACTCTATGGCGGCGATTCGGAGTTGCGCCTCAAACAGGAAATTGTGCTTGGAATCGGTGGCTGGCGATTACTTGGCGAGCTTGGGGTCAAACCGGATGTCTGCCACCTAAACGAGGGACATGCGGCATTTGCACTTCTGGAGCGGGCGCGCAGCTTCATGCAGGAGGTCAATCAGCCGTTCGCCGTTGCGCTTGCGGCTACACGGGCAGGTAATCTTTTCACGACCCATACGGCCGTCGCCGCTGGATTCGACGTCTTTTCCCCGGGTTTAATGGAACAGTATCTCGGGAGATATGCACAGGAGGGCCTAGGCATTCCCATGCGCGACTTGCTGGCGTTGGGTCGCCGAAATTCCAATGACGCGACCGAGGCCTTCAATATGGCCTATCTCGCGGCTCGCGGCAGCGGGGCGGTCAACGGTGTCAGCAGGTTGCATGGCCGAGTTAGCCGGCACATCTTTGCACCGCTGTTTCCCCGTTGGCCGGAGGACGATGTGCCGGTTGGCCATGTGACCAATGGCGTACACATGCCCACCTGGGATTCGGCTGCTGCAGACCTGCTGTGGACGGAAGCCTGCGGCAAGGGAAGATGGCTAGGAACGTCGGCTACACTGGAGGCGGACCTCCGCCGGGTTTCCGACGAGAAGCTTTGGGCAATGCGGACCGCGACCTGCAAGTCCCTCGTGGATTATGCCAGGGAGGCCGTCGGCCGCCAAATGGCGGCCGCCGGGGCGGATGAGGCCACGATTGCACGAACCCAAGCGCGATTAAATCCCGAAGTATTGACGCTCGGGTTTGCGCGCCGCTTCGCTACGTACAAACGGCCGAACCTTCTGCTGCACGATCCCGACCGGCTGATCCGAATCCTGAAGAATCCCCAGAGACCGGTGCAGCTTATCCTCGCTGGCAAGGCCCATCCGGCTGATCAGGCCGGGCAGGCCCTGATTCAGGAGTGGACCCGTTTTATCCGGCACAGTAAGGCAAGCCCCCCGGTCATATTCTTGGCCGACTACGACATGCTCTTGGCGGAGCGCATGGTGCAGGGGGTAGACGTCTGGATCAACACCCCCCGTCGGCCGTGGGAAGCCAGCGGCACAAGCGGCATGAAGGTGCTAGTCAACGGTGGCCTAAACCTTTCCGAACTGGACGGCTGGTGGGCCGAAGCCTATGCGTCGGAAGTTGGATGGGCCTTGGGTGATGGTCAGGAACATGGCGACGATCCCTCTTGGGATGCTGCCGAGGCTGAAGCGCTTTACGAGCGCCTCGAGCAGGAGGTGATCCCCGAGTTCTACACACGCAACAAGGCGGCCATACCGACTGCCTGGGTGGCACGAATGCGCGAAAGCATGGCGCGGTTGACGCCCACGTTCTCGGCTAGCCGCGCAGTGATCGAATACACCGAGCAGCACTATCTGCCTTCAGGCGCTGCATATCGGGCACGCGCCGCAAACCAGTGCGCCGCGGCTCGCAATTTGGTCGAATGGCGAAGCGCCCTGGAGTCAAAATGGGCTTCCATCAGTTTCGGCGCGGTCAGCGTGGAAGCCAAAGGAGAACACAATATCATCGTAGTGGAGGTCTTTCTGAAGGAAACCAACCCAAACTCGGTCCGAGTTGAGCTCTATGCCGACGGTTTGCAGGGAGGTGATGCCATGCGCCTGGAGATGGCACGCGTGTTACCACTCGCGCACGAAGCCGGCAGCTTTGCCTACTCCGCCACTGTCAGTTCCACGCGTCCTGCGGCGGACTATACCGCGCGGATCATGCCGCATTTCGACGATCTCAACGTGCCCCTGGAGGCAGGCTTGATCAAGTGGCAGAAATAGATTCAAAACGATTCAAGCCACTGTCGGGCAATACAAGGAACGATGTAGGCGCTTCATCTGTAACGCTTTCCAAGTCGTTGAATCCGCTTGAGGTACAGTTGCTGCCCGGCTGAGGACCAGAGGCGCGAGCTCACCGATCCGCTGAGGGCGGCGGCACGCCTAGTGACTTGTCCTCAGCCAACTTCGGTGGAGAATGAACCGAGTAGTTGAATTTGGTGCCCTTTGGCGGCCAACTCTTCTCGCACGTCCTTGCTGAAGCGCCATTCGAGTTCGACATCATTGCCGCCAAACGTGCGCCTTGTAAACCGATGGGCCTCGATTGCTGCCTGAATGTTCATCCCGGAATCTGCAATATCGGAGATAAATTGAGCATGAGCCTGAGACTGGTTCCACCCCCCATAATGCCGAAGGCGATGATCGAGCAATTGCAGCCGTGCAGCCGCCAACCGTCAACAGATGGACTTCACAACATATGCTGCGTCGTTCGAACGAAGGAATCTAACCTGTTAACCCAAAACGCCTCCCAGTTATGGGAGGCGTTTCAAATTGGGTGCAGGGGCTGGATTTGAACCAGCGACCTTCAGGTTATGAGCCTGACGAGCTACCAGGCTGCTCCACCCTGCAATAATGGGAGGGCTAACGTGCTTTGCGCCGGCCGGACTGTCAACGCCTTTCCCTATTTGAGCCTCACCCTGGTCTCGGCCGTCCCCGCAGCGGGATCATCGAGGGCAAGCGTGGCCGATGACGTCGACAGGTACTTGATGCGGATCAGCACCAGCCTTCCGTGGACCTTCGTCGTGAAGACGTCGCCCTCCTTGTGCAGCTGGCCGTCCACGGTGAGCTGCGTTGTATTGTCCATTGTGACCACCCCGCCAATCCGCAGGCCCGCGATCGCGTGGGAAAGAAGCGCCTCTCCCACCTCTGGCGCGGCCTGGGCCTGCTGCGACGGGTCGCCCGGCTTGGCCTTCGAATTGTCAGCCGCGGCCCCCTGGGGCTTCTCTGCGGACGAGACCAGCATCATCGCTGGCATCCGGAACGGATTCCAGTGCGCGTCAAAGGGGGCGGGCTTGATCCTGTAGTGGTAGAGGCCGTCCATTTCCGAGCGGACCTTGCGAAACCGGATCTTCAGCAGGCTGTCCTGCGCCGCGGCCTTCGCGGCGATCGTCGCCGGCGGGGGCGGGGGCGGCGCGGCATTCCTGATGGTCGTGAGGCGCCAGCTGACGGCCCAGATGGCGATCAACGCGCCAAGGATGATCAGCTGGTTGCGTTGGCTCTTCATTTCTTGCCGAGCATCTGGACATTCATCTCAAGGATGACCATCGGGTTGGCCGTCTCGAGCTCGGCCCGTCTGTACATCAGGGTCGGGATGTAGGTGAGGCGCGGTCCGGTCTCGAGCGCGTAGAGGAACGCCCCCGTCTGCTCGTAGGTGCCGGTCGCCCGGATCGAGAAGGGGATCCTTATATAGAGGGATTTCGAATTGGAGACGATCGCGTTCTCGGGGCGCAGCTCGAGGATGCGCACCTTGGTCTGCTGCTCGATCTTGTAGAAGTACCAGAGGTTCTCCGCCAGGTTCTCCTCCACAACCAGGTTGTCCTCGATCCTGCGGGTGCATTCCAGCGCCGCCAGGCGCTCTTGCTTGACAGACGGCCCCGAGATCATCGACGCCATCGCGAGGTCGCCGTCCTGGCTCACCTGCTTGTGCTCAAGCTCGAGCCACTTCATGTTGCTGTAGATGTACCAGCAGCAGATGAGGCAGACTAAGCAGATCGCCCCGCAGAGCGCGCTCAGGGGGTGGCGGCGGACCACGGCGATCCATTGCATGAGGTCGGCGAAGTTCATGTGACCTTCGGCTTCAGGCGGTACGTTATCGTGTAGACCATCACCTGTTCATCCTCGGACGAGCGGTCGAGGCTCGTGACGTTTATCTGGCTGAAATAGGGCCCGACATCCGGATCGTTCCGGAGCCTGTCGAGGTAGCTGCCAATGAGCCGGCTTGCGCGCTCGGAGACCTCGCGCAGGCGCCCGCGGACGATGAATTGCCCGTCGTTGAGTTCTATAGAGTCGACGACCATGCGGTCCGGGAGGTCGTGGCCCAGCTCCAAGATGAACCCCGAGATGAGGATCGGGTTCCTCATCTCCGATGAGGCGCTCTCGATCTTCTTGGCCTCTATCTCGTAAAAGCGCTGCAGGCGCCTGATCTCGATCACCTCCCAGCGGTCATCCTCCAGGTGCTGGGTCGCGTCGTCGATCTGGTGCCTGAGGCTCAGGTCGGCATAGGCGTACCATCCGGTGAAAAGCACGGCCGCAAGCGCTATCGCGCACGACACCGCGTAGGTGATGAACCGTATGCCGACGACGCTGTCCTCCGGCAGCTCCGCGATAAGGCGGCAGTCGACGTGCCAGTGCGAGGCCAGGAAGAGGCGTTCGCGGGCGCTCGTCATGATGTTGCGGCCGACGGTCCGGGCGCCAGCTGCGCGACCAGGGACAGCGGCTGTATCCATGAGGGGCCAAGAAGCGCGTGTCCGGGCGCGTCAAGCCCAACGGACGGCAGCCATCGGCCGTAGTTGGGGGAGAAGTACTCCAGGTCCACCGCGGCCGCGAGGGCCTCCTCGAGCCATGCCAGGCGCTCGGGAAGATGGGCGCAGAAGAGCGCCCCGATCCGCTGTCCCGTCTGCATCTCGAAGTAGTCGACCGCCGGCCGCAGATGCCGCGAGAGCATCCTGATCAGCCGGCGACCGTGATGCTTGAGCTCGTCGGTCGGCTGTTCGAGCAGCTTTCGGGCTGCCGCGGCGTCGGGCGCGGAGAGTTCCTTCATGGCGGCCTCCTCAATGGACAAAAGGCCGTGCGGGAGCGGCGGGGGCGTGTGCACTCC
>Ga0265320_10001591_pt1 | contig 16285 bp, 14 predicted proteins | sample 4827metaG_FD_202087 | JGI IMG/M metagenome (GOLD analysis project Ga0265320, IMG submission 202087) | Rhizosphere microbial communities from Carex aquatilis grown in University of Washington, Seatle, WA, United States - 4-8-27 metaG | ecosystem: Host-associated > Plants > Roots > Rhizosphere >...
CCAGTCTCACGCGGTCGGCGCGCAGGTAATACACCCGGGAGGGTCTCGAATCGACCCCAGTACTCCTGGGCAATCACCGCAGACGAATCGCCCTGTTCGGGTCTGATGATATAATCGGGCATTCGAAGGCGGACATGCCCTCTGTCCAAGCCATCTTAGAATGCCTCTCCTGGGTGACCGCCGCCGGGTTCCTGGTGCTGTATGTGCGCCTCCGGCGCCAGGAATTGCACCGGGTGTACCGCGTGTTTGCGGCCTACGTGCTGTTCCGGGTGGCGCGCCTGGTGGTGCTGGCGACGCTGCCGCGCCTATGGTACTTCGTGCATCGCCAGCCGTACCATCCGTACGAGAACAACGCGTACGGTTGGATTTGGGCCCTGTCCGAGCCGGTAATGTGGACCCTGCAGATTCTTGTGGTTCTGGAGCTATACTCCCTGGTGTTCCAGAACCACAAGGGGATTGCGAGCCTGGGCCGGTGGACCGTGCTCACCGGTCTCACCATCGCGGTTGCCTTGTCTTCCATAACCCTGCCCTCAGAGCTGAGCCACTCGGCAGTGACTTACGTCATCCTGCGCTGGTGCTCTCTAGCGGAGCGCGGCGTGGATGCGAGCCTGGTTGTCTTCCTGTTGCTCATTACCGCATTTCTGGCCTGGTTCCCGGTCCCCTTAAACCGCAACGTGGTGCTCTACTCCATGGTTTACGCGCTGTATTTTATCGCCGGCACGCTGGCGGAACTTGCCAACAACCTGGGTGGCCTGGCTACCTGGAACGTGGTGAGTCTGGCGACCAAGGGCTTGGATCTGGTCTGCCTCTCTCTCTGGATCGTGTACCTGAGCCGCGCGGGGGAGGCGAAGACGGTGGTTTTCAACCACACCTGGACGCCGGAGCGCGAAGAGCTTTTGATGCGGCAACTGGGGGCCATCAACGCCAGCCTCCTGCGGTCGGCACCCGAGTGACGGATCCGGCACGGTCCGGACGCGGGCTGTGGCCCTTCGCCGGCGGTAATCGGCAACCGTGCAGAGCGGTCTAACGTTAGTAATGGGACTCGGTTTACGGAGGAATCAACCCTATTTCTTAAAATCTATTGATTTCCGCATAGGCGTGGTTTATGCTGTATCAGGCATCTGAAGCGAGGAGACATACATGAATTTTGCGTTGACCGTGGGAGCGGGTCTGGCGGTACTGGCCGCCGTCGCTTTCCTGCTTCTCTTTCGGACCGTGCGTTCGCGGGCAGAGTCGGCGCAGACCGATCTGGGGTGGTCGAGTGAGTTTTCGATCGCCAAATACCGGCCGATGGAGCGTCTGTTCCTGGAAGAGGATTACGACTTCCTGGCTGCGCAGCCGGGCTTCCATCCAAAGATCTACGGCAAGCTGCAGGCGGAGCGCCGGCGCGTCTTCCGGCACTACCTGCGCTGCCTTCGCAAGGACTTCAATCGGCTTTCGACAGCCGCCAAGACGCTGGTGTTGATGGCGCCGCAGGACCGGCCGGATCTTGCCCGGAATATCCTGAAGCAGCGCGTGATGTTCAGCTGGGCGTTGTGCGGAGTCGAGGTCCGGCTTGCGCTGCAGACGCTTGGTCTGGGAACGGTGGATGTGCGTGGGCTGGTGGGCGCCATGGAGTCGATGCGCGAACAGCTCCGGTACCTGTCCCAGAACGTTCAGACCCAAGGCGCATCGATCTAGCGGTCCGCCAGGCGAGACGCTGTCGCCCATTCTACTTGTCGGCTAACGTGTTCCCGGTTCGCTCCGAACCCCGCCCTGCTTGTATCCCTCAGTCAACTAAGCCCTTCCGCACGGCAAAGCGCACCAGCTCGCCTACGCTGTGGAGGTTCAGCTTCTCCATGATGCGGCCGCGGTGCGCGTCCACCGTATAGACACTAAGGGACAAGGTGGTGGCGATGTCCTTGTTGGTCTTTCCCTCGGCGATCATCTGCAGCACCTCTCGCTCGCGGCTGCTCAACAGATCGATCGGGTCGGTCACGTGGCGGCGGTAATCGCTCAATACGGCTTCGGAGACCGCCGGGCTGAGGTAGCCATCGCCCGAGGCCACGGAGCGGACCGCGGCCAGCAGGTCCCGGTCTATGGCGTCCTTGAGCAGGAAGCCCCGGGCGCCCGCCCGCAGGATTTCGCGCACGTACACCGAGTCCTTGTACATGCTCAGCGCCAGCACGCGCGTCCGCGGCGAGGCGGTGGTGATGCGCCGCGTGGCCTCGATGCCGTTCAACTCGGGCATGGCCACATCCATCACCACGACGTCCGGCTGAAGTTCGTCGGCCAGCGCCACGGCTTCGCGGCCGTTGCCGGCCTCGCCCACGATCTCCATGTCCGGCTGGGCGGCCAGGATCATGCGGAAACCCTGGCGCACCATGGCATGGTCATCCGCCAACAAAATGCGGATCTTTTTCGGCATTTTTCGCTCCACGCCCCGCCACTACTACCTCGATGGTCAGGCCCTTGGCCTGGGCGGAATGGAAGGTCATTTCTCCACCGGCGCTGCGGGCCCGAGCCCGCATGCCGATCAGTCCCATGCCACGATCTTCCGCCGGCCCCGGCGGCAAACCCTTTCCGTTGTCCGCGATCGTCAACGTCACTTTGTCGCCGCGCTCGTCGAGCCGGATGCGAACCGACGAGGCCCCCGAATGGCGGGCGACGTTGGTCAGCGCTTCCTGGCAGATGCGGAACAAGTGCGTCTCGGTATCTTCCCCGAGCCGCTCGCGGAATTCGCCCTGGTAGTCGATCTCGACGCCGGTGCGTTCCGTGAAGTGCTCGGCCAGCCACCGGATTGCAGCGTCCAGTCCGAAATCGTCCAGGATGGTCGGATGCAGGAGCTGTGACAATTCCCGCACATTGCCGATGGCGCGGTCGACCAGCCCGAGACAATCGGTCATGCGCCGCGGGTCGGCGCCACCCGCGACTTCCAGGGCGTGCAGGTTGGCTTTGAGCGCGGTGAGCGACTGGCCCAGCTCGTCGTGCAGCTCGTGCGAGAAGCGCCGGGCAGTCGTTTCCTGGGTCTCGAGCAGGTGCCAGGACACGCGGCTCAGCTCGCTGGCCTGCCACTCCATTTTGCGGAACTGGTCGAGCACCATGCGCACGGTGAGCGCGGCACAGGCAAGCGCCAGCAGGACGCAGGTCCCGAGGAGAAGGAAGGTCCGCTGCATCAAACCGGCCGAGCGGCTGTCGATCTGGCGGCGCGCCTCGGCGGCGTTCCGGTCGATCTCGGCGGCGAGCTTGGCGACCAGGGAGAGGGACTCCTCATGGCGCCGGAACAAGTCGCGCGACAGCAGGGTGGCGGGGTGCTCCACCGAAAGCAGGCGGCGGGCTTCGTCCGAGAACGCCGATGACGCGTCCTGCAGATCGTTCCACAGCGGCTCTTCCGGCGTTCCCGAAACGGTCTGATCGATCTGGTCCATGCGCCGGTCGGCTTCGTCCAGGTCGGACAACACCTTCTGCCGGTCCACCGCCTCGGGGGCCCGGGAGAGCTTGATAAACACGGCGCTCAGGGCGGCCTGCTCGTGCGCGATGTCGTCGAGGACGCGGGTGGCGACCAGTTCCCCGTTCACCAGGCCGGCCACGCTGGTGCGGATGGATCCGATGGCCTGCACGCTGATGAGCGCCGCGGCGACGAGCAGCAGAATCACCAGCAGGAACCCGGCGATCAGGACCCTGAAGATGGTTGCGTGCGTGATCTCGCGGCGGCCCATGACTTATCAACTTCAGTCTAACCGCTGGGGACCGAGTTCGAGCCGGCATCCCGTGATTTAGGCCGCCAGGTTAGCCTTCCGCGTCTATCGTGCTTTTTGAGGGCTCACGGCATGATGGAGATGTAAGGGGCGAAGAAAGGCCCATAGGAGGAGACAAATGAAAAAGCTAAGGTTCGGATTGCTGGCGGCTGCGCTCAGCCTGCCGTTCGCGTTTGCCGCTACGCAGGCCCCGGCGACCACTCAGACGGCGCCGTCGAAGACGACCAAGAAGACAACCAAGACCAAGAAGACGCATCACAACACGAAGCCCGGCGCGCAGAGCAAGCCCGCCCCCCAGACGCCTGCCAGCAAGTAGCGTTGGCGGCACAGATTCGCTGCCCGCCCGCGTCCCATCGAGCAGGGGCGCGGGCGGGCAGTCATCAGAGCGGTCCTCTCGCTCACACTCGCGGTTCGGTGCTGGCGGTGCGGCAGCTCGACCCATCAGTCACCACGCATCGCATTTTCCTAAAATATCCACAAGCCTCGTTTTTTCTGCAACCTAGGAAGGCCAACGCCGTGCGTCTCCCGCCAGTCCCCGAAGAATCCCCTGTTACCATGAGGGCGCGATGGACAAGGACGACCTGGCGGGCAAACTGGCACGGCGAACCGGGAGCTCAAAAGCCGCCGCCGCCGACGAAGTGGACCGGGTGGTGCATCAGATCCTCGCCAAGCTCCGGCGGGGAGAACGGGCGCCCCTGCCCGGACTCGGGACATTTCTACCCGGAAGCAATCCCGGGTTCGAGTTCGAGACGAAGAAGGACCCCAGCGAGCGCGAGCGATGACGGTAGCCGAGCGGACTTCGAGCGACGAGATCGCGCGCATCGTTCTGAAGTGCCTGGAAAAGGGCGGTGAGGTCGAGATCGACGGACTGGGCGTGTTCCGTCCCGATGAGCACGGCGGTGTCGTCTTCCTGCCTCAGATTCAGCCCAAGGTCTTTCTGGCGTATGCGGTGGAAGACCGGAGCGTGGCGGAACGTCTCTTCGAAGGGCTGCTGGCAAACGGCTTCGATCCATGGATGGATAGCCGGAAACTGCTGCCCGGGCAGAACTGGCCGCGCGCCATCGAACAGGCGATCTCGGTCTCGGACTTTTTCGTCGCCTGCTTCTCGAGCCGCTCGACTCCCAAGCGCGGACATTTTCAGTCCGAGCTAAGGTATGCGCTCGATTGCGCGAGCGGGTTGCCGCTCGACGAGGTTTACCTCATACCCGTGCGGACGGAAGAGTGCTCCGTGCCTGCCCGCGTGCAGCGGGAGTTCCAATACGTGGACCTGTTTCCGGACTGGGAAAAGGGCTTCCAGAGCATTCTGACCGTCATCCGCCAGCAGTTGCGGGTACGTAGCCGCCGCCGGGCGAGCTGACCGCTCTCTGGCGGTCGCGGCTCGGTCAAAAGTCCCTTTTTCCTCAATGGATTTCTGGTAAAATAGGGAGTTGGTTTTGAGGCCCCCAAATGAGGCGAATAGCAGGCGAAGGAGTCGTGTTTGGCTGACGCAGATTCTCCCGATACCCCGCAGACCCCTCCCACTCCCCCCGTTCCGCCGGCCGGCGGTGGCGGAGGAGCGCAGATGCCGCTCGGCGGCCCTCCTGGAGGCGGCAGAAACACGAGCCCGGTAAACATCGAAGACGAGATGCGCCGGTCGTATCTCGATTACGCCATGAGCGTGATCATCGGCCGCGCCCTTCCGGACGTTCGCGACGGGCTGAAGCCGGTGCACCGCCGCATTCTATACGGCATGCACGAGATGGGCCTGACGTTCAACCGGCCCACCCGGAAGTGCGCCAAGATCGTCGGCGAAGTCCTCGGCAAATTCCATCCGCATGGCGACTCGGCGGTCTACGACTCTTTGGTGCGCATGGCGCAGGATTTCTCGCTGCGCTACCCGCTCATCGACGGCCAGGGCAATTTCGGCTCGGTGGACGGCGATCCTCCGGCGGCCTACCGGTACACCGAGGCGCGCCTGGCGCGCATCGCCTCAACGCTGCTGGCCGATATCGACAAGGAGACGGTCGATTTCAAGCCGAACTTCGACGGCGAGGAACAGGAGCCCGAGGTCCTGCCCACGCGCATTCCGAACCTGCTGGTGAACGGCTCGTCGGGAATCGCGGTGGGCATGGCCACCAACATCCCGCCACACAACCTCACCGAGATCGTCAACGCCACGATCGCGCTGATCCAGAACCCGCAGACGCCGCTCGAGAAGATCCTGGAGATCGTACCCGGGCCGGATTTCCCGACCGGCGGCTACATCATGGGGCGCCAGGGCATCATCGAGGCCTACACACGCGGCCGTGGGCAGCTGAAGGTCCGCGCCAAGGCCGCCATCGAACATGTCGGTAAGGACCGGGATCACATCATCGTCACCGAGATTCCCTACCAGGTGAACAAAGCGCGGCTGATCGAGCAGACCGCCGAGCTGGTCAACGACAAAAGGATCGAAGGCATTTCCGAAATCCGCGACGAGAGCGACCGCGACGGCATGCGCATCGTTTTCGAACTGAAGCGCGGCGAGCAGCCGGAAGTAGTGCTCAACAATCTGTACAAGCACACCCAGCTGCAGACCGGCTTCGGCATCATCATGCTGTCGATCGTCAACGGGCAGCCGCGCGAGCTGGGCCTGATCGATTGCATCAAGCGCTTCATCGATCACCGCGTGGACGTGGTGCGGCGGCGGACGGAATTCGAGCTGCGCAAGTGCCGCGACCGGGAGCATATCCTGCTCGGTTTCCAGAAGGCGCTCGACCAGCTCGACCTGTTGATCGAGACCATCCGCGGATCGGCCAATCCCAAGGAGGCCCGCGACCGCCTGATGGGCCTGCTGCCCCTGCCGCAGCGCGCCATCGAAGAAGTGGTGGTCGACGCGGCGTTCCGCTTCGACTTCAGCGAGAAACAGGCGCAGGCCATTATCGAGCTGCAACTCCAGCGGCTGACCGGCATGGAGCGGCAGAAGATTATCGACGAGCTCGCCGAGATCCAGCGGCGCATTGCCGAGTACCTGGAAATCCTGGGCTCCGAGAAGGTGCTGCGCGCGCTCATCGTGAAGGAGCTGAAAGAAGTTCAGAAGGACTACGGCGACGAGCGGCGGACGCAGTTCCTGGAGGACACGGGCGAGATCCTGCTCGAGGACCTGGTGGCAGTGGAGGACGTGGCCGTGACCGTCACGCACGGCGGCTATCTGAAGCGCACCGCGGTGGACACCTACCGGCGCCAGTCGCGCGGCGGCAAGGGCCGCATCGGCATGGGCACGCGCACGGAGGACTTCCTCGAACACCTCATCATCGCCTCCACGCACGCCTACCTGCTCATCTTCACCAACAAGGGGCGCGTCTACTGGCTCAAGATCTATGCGATTCCCGATGCCGGAACCGCGGGCAAGGGCAAGCATATTTCGAACCTGATCAACCTGCAGCCCAACGAGGAGATCCGCGCGTTCCTGCCGGTCAAGGAATTCGTGGCCGAGAAGTTCGTGGTGATGGTCACGCGGGACGGCGTGATCAAGAAGTCGGAGCTGACACGGTTCGATAACCCGCTGGCGCGCGGTATCATCGCCATCGATCTCGACGAGAAGGACGAGTTGATCGACGCCGGCGTGAGCAACGGCCAGAACTACTTCTTCCTGGCCTCGCACGACGGCAAGGCGATCCGCTTCTCGGAGACCAAGGTGCGGCCCATGGGACGGGACGCTCGGGGCGTTCGCGCTATGGACCTGGCCGAGGAAGACTACCTGGTGGGGATGGAGATCGTCGAGGAGGAAGGTCTGATCCTTTCGATCTCCGAAAACGGGTACGGCAAGCGGACGGTGCTCAGCGACTACCGCCTGACGGCTCGCGGCGGCAAGGGCGTCATCAACATGAAGGTGACGCCGCGCATCGGCAAGGTGGTGGCGATCATGGAGGTCATGGAAGACTCCGACCTCATCATCGTCACGCAACAGGGCAAAATCATCCGCATCGAGTCGAGCGAGATCCGGCAGGCCGGGCGTTCCACGCAGGGCGTTCGCCTGGTCCGAATGGAAGAGGGCGATCGCGTTGCGGCGGCTTCGATCATTACCGAAGAGACCGGCAACGGGAACGGACCCACGGGTCAGGAAGATCTGCCGCTGCAGTAGGCGGCGGCTCGACGGACGGGAGCGCTCTCCCGCTACAATAAGTGCATGGCTGGGCTTGTCTCGCTTGGCGAAACGCTGGACGCGGCTCTACTGCCCGAGAAGCAGGAGCGGCTGTTCGCGCGTCTGCGCGAGCTCGGGCGAGTGATCGTCGCATACTCCGGCGGGACCGACTCGGCCTATCTCGCATGGGCCGCCAACCTCGCACTCGGAAGCGCGAACGCCCTGATAGTAACCGCGGATTCGGCTTCCATCCCCGCCTCACACAAGCGCGACGCCGAGGCGCTGGCACAGCAGTTTGGATTCCGCCACGAGTACATCGCCACGCGCGAGTTCGAGAACCCTGACTACGTACGTAACGGCCCCGACCGCTGCTTCCACTGCAAGGACGAGCTGTTCGAACGCCTGGAGGCTCTAGGCCGTGACCGGGCGATCGAGCACATCGTTTACGGCGTCAACGTGGACGACCTTGGCGACTATCGCCCGGGGCAGAAGGCGGCGACCGAGCACCAGGTTGAGGCGCCGCTGGTAGACGCAGGGCTGCGGAAGGCCGAGATCCGCGAGCTCTCGCGGCTTGCCGGCCTGCCGACCTGGGACCGCCCGGCGTCCGCCTGCCTCAGCTCACGCATTCCTTACGGCACGCCGGCGACCGAGGAGACGGTCCAGACGGTCGAGCGCGGAGAAGAGGCGCTGCGGGCTCTCGGCTTCCGCCAGTTCCGCATGCGCTTCCACGGCGAGTTGGTACGCATCGAGATCGCCCCGGACGAACTGGCGCGCGCTCTCACCGCCGCCATGGCCGCCGAGTTCGTGGCCATCTTCAAGCCGCTCGGCTTCCACTACGTCACGCTCGACCTCGAAGGCTACCGGCAGGGCGCGTTGAACGAGGGGCTGCCGCGGTAAGACGCTCGTCGCTCGTCGCCCGTCGCCCGTCGTCTGTGCTTCGCACCGCGATGAATCCGGAAGGGGCGCACGAGACCCGCAAGCGAATCGACGAGCGACGAGCCTTCCTACATCTCCGATAGCGCGGCCATGAGCGCGCCCTTGGCGGTTGCGGTCAGGGGGTCGGCGGCCAGACGAACCTCCGAGATCGCGATCGGGAAATGCGATTCCCGCAGGATCTGCTCGAACCGCTCCCGGAACCCCTTCGGCGCAGCCGTCCCACCGCTCAGCACCAGTGGAATCGCGCGCGGAAGCTGGGGCAGATTCTTGGCGTTCTGGAAGCCCTCGTTCAGCGACGCGACCAGCGTGTGGATCATGTCGTCGTAGTAGACGTCGATCACTTGCAGGAGCTGGTTCGGCTGCCGGCCGTTGATGTGGAAAGCCTGCTCCTTCAGGATGCGGATGCGGTTGGCCCGCTCGCCGGACATGGCGGCGGCGCTGGCATCGATGAAATCGCCGGCTTTGGGAACCGAGAAGCTCAGCATCGGAACCGAGAGGTAGGCGAAGCAGACGTTGCACAGCCCTCCGCCGCAACTGATGCCGATACCGGTGAAGTTACAGTCCGTGAGTTCGCTGTAGACGACGGCCAGCCCCTCGTTGATGGCGCGCGATTGGTATCCCATGTCGGCCAGCACCTGCTTCATGGTGGCCTCGTGCCAGGTCAGGCTCGGCTCGGCGCCCAGCGGCGGCGCCGCCACCGTGAAACACACGTTCTCGCCCGCCTTGCCTCCGCCACCGGTCGCCAGGCGGATGATCTCGGAGATCACCTTGATGCTGTCCGGCTCGGCGGAGTTCAGAAAGCCGCCCCGCATGGGCCGGCGGATCTCCGAGTTCAGAAGGTCGGCGAAACGCTGCGACTCGGTCCCATGAATCCAGATCGCCGAATCCTCGACCGTATGCGGAACACCTTCTTTCCTGAGCGCGTTCTCGGTCACCCTCGAAGACGGAACGGTGAGAAACGCGTTGAGCTGGGTGCCGTATAGGAAGCCCTGCTCGGTCTTTCTTGCCGCGACGATGCGGCTTGTCCCTAGATCCAGCCCGATGGCCAGCTCGCTCTTGTTAGTGTCAGTCATCATCCATCTCCTTGGGGCGTCTCTTTCTTGAGCGCCCTGATATTTTTGCGGTACTCCTGTTGCAAGTATTCGCGGTAACTCGCGGCCTCGATACGCCGCCGTGCCGCCGCCTGCTGCAATCTCTCCTCCGATAGCGCGATCGCCGCCAGGATGTGCTGGCCCGTTGAGGCCACATAGCTCCTGTCGTACACGAACCCGCAAAGATAGAGACCCGGCAGAGGGCGGGCGTAGTTGTCGGGCAGGCCGACGTCCGCAAACGGAAAGTTGGCCGCCCAGTCGGTGTGATAGCCGATCTGCATGTTGTCCGGATTCACCGAAACCTGTGCGTGCGTCACGCAATTGTGGGCCGGCAGCCGGTAGCGCGCGCGCAGCATTTCGACAAGCAGCGCCCCGGAGTGGGCTTGAGCCGGCGTGATCGAGGTGCTTCCTTCGCCGTGATGCGTCTGCGCCTCGAAAGACACGCCAAAGAAGCTGTCGTTCAGGTTGAGATAGAGCCACTTGTCGTCCGCCCAGACGGAATGGCCGGCGTGATTGGCCGCGTCGGCTTCCCGGACGATGCTATGCACGCGGCCGAAGCGGTCCACCAGAAAGTTATACGCCCGCTTGTCCCGCAGGTATTCGATGAGTCCGCCGGTGATGTGCCGTAGCGCCCGGTTCTGCAGCGGCTCGAACGGGACTTGCATGCTTTCGGTGGTGTGGAACACGATGCCGGCGGGGTCCTTGCGCCACTCGAGCGGGCCTCGGTCGGGGCGCGTGGCGTCGAAGACCGCGTAGCTCCTGGGCCGGTTGGGGATCGCCAGGCGGCAGTCGATCTGGAGGCCGTTGCTGTACTCCTCACGTTCCGCGTTCTCCTCCACCAACCACACGTCCGGGAAGCGTTCGGCGGACGCAAGCCCCGGCGCGGCTCGTTCGACCGGCGACGGCCGCCTGACTGGCTGGGTCGCGGCACCGCGCGGCGCCACGGCGTTCGACAACGTAAGACACGCCGCCGTGAACGCCAGGGCGGCAAAGGCAGCATAGTGCCATCGCCCGAGACGGCGTGCAGGGGAAGATTCCAGCCCGACGGTGGCGACCCGGAGGTAGCGCAGGCGGTTGAGCGGATCCTCAATCCGCTTAGCGCGCCAGTCGACTACTGTTGCCAACAGCAGTCCAGCTTTCCTAGCGGTGCTCATTCTCCGTTCCCGCATAAGAGATCGGCGGATAGGTCCAAAACCTTAGGGCGGTGGGCGCCACTCACCTACGATTTGCCCGAATTCTCGACAGAGGAATGGCCCCGGATTGGAGTAAGGTCCTGACACGGGGGCCTGGGGGGCGGAAACCCCGTCCGCTCCCTTACGGTCGCGGTTCGGTGCTGGCGCGGCGTCAACTACTCCATTTTTCGCTATAGCTGATTGTGATATACTCGACGCATGGCGGCACAACCGGAGCAGTTTCTCCCGCTGCATCGCGACACGTTCCAGATCCTGGTGTCTCTGGCCGATTCCGACCGGCACGGTTACTCCATCATGCTGGACATCGCCGAGCGCACCCAGGGCACCTATCGCATGAACCCGAGCACGCTCTACGGGTCGATCAAGCGGCTGCTGGAGACCGGCCTGATCCAGGAGCTCGACGACCGCCCCGATCCCGCAATCGACGACACGCGGCGGCGGTACTACCGGCTGACTCCGCTAGGCCGCAAAGTCGCGCGTCTGGAAGCGCGCCGCCTGGAGGCTCTGCTTCACGACGCCCGTGCCACGGGCCTGCTGCCAAAACGGATGGCGTAAATGAAAGCGCACCGGGTCAGCCTCGCTGCTTACCGCCTGCTCCTGCACGCCTATCCGCGTTCCTTTCGAGAGGACTATCAGAGCGAGCTGGTCCTGCTGCTTCGCGATCAACTGGCCACGGAAGCCACCTTCGCGGGGCGCTCGATGCGGCTCGGCTGGGCCGCGGCGGGGATCCTGGCCCATGCACCCAAGGAGCATATGGCTATGTGCGCGACCGATGTGCGGTACGCCCTCCGGACCTGGCGCCGGAATCCGTGGTTCACCTTATTCGCTCTGGTCACTCTGGCCCTGGGCATCGGAGTCAATTCGGCGCTGTTCAGCGTGGTCCATTCGGTGCTGCTGGCCGGTCTGCCCTACGGGCATGCCTCACAGTTGACGCGTGTGTGGGTGAGCAATCCCAAACAGGGATTCGATCACGATGTCACCTCCTACCCCCGCTTTGAAGACTGGAAGGCCCGCAGCCGCACCTTTGAGGATTTCGCGGGCTTCACGGGAGGGCGCGCGATCCTTAACGGCGTGCAGGAACCGCTTCAGCTCACGGGCGCCGCGGTGACCGCGAATTTCTTTCGGCTGATGGAAATCACGCCAATTGTCGGGCGCGGCTTCGAACCGGCTGACGACCAGCCGGGCCGCCCGCTCGTGGCCGTCCTCGGCTATGGCTTCTGGCGCAGACAGTTCGGCGGCGATACGGGCGTCATCGGCCGGCAGCTGCTGCTCAACGGCCTCAACTACCAGGTTGTGGGCGTGCTGCCGGAATCGGTGCAATTTCCCCGGCGCGATCTGGACGTCTGGAGGCCGCTCATCGTCGAAAGCGCCCTGCGTCAGGACCGCCGGCCCTTCTGGCTGAACGCAATCGGCCGGCTGAAACCCGGGGTCACCCTGGCGCAGGCGCAGGCCGAGATGGACTCCATTGCGCGCGCCTTGAGATCCGAACACGTCGTCGATCGCAACCTGGGAGTTTCCCTGGTCGGCCTCAAGGAGGATCTGGTGGGCTCGATCCGGCCGGCCCTGCTGGTGCTTAGCGGCGCGGTGGCGCTGGTGCTGCTCATCTGCTGCGCCAGCGTGGCTGGCATGCTGGCGGCGCGGGCGGCGGACCGCAGGCGAGAACTCTCCATACGCGCCGCTCTGGGGGCGGGCGCCAGCCGCATGGTACGGCAGCTCCTGACCGAATCGGTCCTGCTGTTTTGCGCGGGTGGCATTCTCGGCCTCGCGACGGCGCAAATCGTACTGCGGCTTCTTCTCCGCATGGCGCCGCCGGAGCTCACCCAGTTGCAGAGCACCCACCTCGATCTGGGGATGGTGGTCTTCACCATGGCGGTCTCGGGGATTACCGGCCTGGTCTTCGGCCTGCAGCCCGCTCTGCGCGCGTCGCGCTTCAACCTATCGGATTCGATGAAGGCGGGTACGCGGGGCATCGCGGGCCGCCTGGCCGCGCAGCGTTTCCGGCGCCTCGTGCTGGTCGGCGAGATGGCGCTGGCAGTGGTTCTACTCGCCGGCGCGGGGTTGCTGGTGCGCAGCCTGCAACATCTGCAGGAAGTCCACCTTGGGTTCGAGACGCGCAATACTTTCGTTGCGGGAATCCAACTGCCTGCGACGAAATATGCCGAGGACACCCAGGCGGCCAACTTTTTCGGCCGCCTGACGGGGGAGTTGGATCGTGCGCCGGGCATACAGTCCGCCTCGGGAATCACGACCCTGCTGCTGGACCGCCTGCCCAACTCCACCATCTTCCGCATTGAAGGCCGTGCCGACCCCATCTACACGCCGCTCACGGTCGACGCAGTTACGCCCAATTTCTTCGCGGCGGTTCGGATTCCGCTGCTCCGAGGGCGCTACTTCGACGCCGGGGATCGCGCCGGCGCCTTGCCCGTGGTCATCATCAATGCCGCCACGGCCAACCGATATTGGCCGAACGAGGATCCCATAGGCAAGCGTTTCACTTTCAACGTGTCGGGCGGCGGAGCGGTGGGCCCATGGTTGACCGTCGTCGGGGTAGTTGCGGACACGCGCCGCGCCGGCGTGGACAGGCCGGTCTTCACGGAATCGTATTTCCCGCTGGCGCAGGCACCCGACCGCGAAATGGACATTGTCATCCGCGCCGACGGTGGCGCGGCCCAGGCCCGGGCTGCCCTGAGCGCCGTCCTGCACAACCTGGACAAGGATCAGCCGATTGCCACGTTCGCGAAACTCGACGCGGCTCTGGGCGAGCGCGTCGCCTCGCGCCGGTTCACGGCGTGGCTGCTGTCGCTTTTCGCCGCCGCCGCGCTGTGCATCTCGGGAGTTGGTCTCTATGGCCTGATCTCGTTTCTGGTCGCGCAGCGCCGCAACGAGTTTGGACTACGCGTGGCTCTCGGCGCGCAGCCTCGCGATATCCTCCGTCTGGTCCTTGGGCAGGTGATGACGCTGGGGGCGATTGGTCTGGCGATCGGACTCGGGTGTGCCCTGGCGCTGAGCCGCGCCTTATCCGCGCTGCTGTTCGGCATTTCGCGCTTCGACCCGGGCAGCTATGTGCTCGCTTGTATCGCTCTGGCTGCGATCTGCCTTGCCGCCGCCATACCCCCGGCCCGCCGCGCTCTCCGCGCGGACCCCGTGAAGTCCCTGCAGTCCGAGTAGGGGTTCGCGACGTAGAAGTCAAACCGCCACATTCAAAACGTACCGCTACGCAAGGCCGGAGGGCGGGCTTCAAGCCCGCGCTCCGCGGTATCTATGTCGCTCGAGAGCGGCTTCCGCTATAATGCCTTCAAAATGCCATCCGGGGTACGGTGGGACCAGGTCGCGGCGAAGGTTGTGGACCGGGTAGGTAGCACCGCCGGCCGGGTGGGCGGGTTTTGGACCCGTGTCACCGAGGGCCTCGCCGCCGAAGACCTGTGGGCCCAGTTCACGAGCGGGGCCCGCGCCAGCTACGACCTGTACGCCGCGGAACTGGACTGGTCCCGATTCGAGGGTCACCACGGCCCCAAGCGTACCGTGGCCATCGCACGAGCCCTGTTCTGGGCTATGCTGCTGAAGCTCTCGCCTCCGCGGCGCCTGTTTCTCCTGATCGTTTTGGCTCTTCCTCCGCTGGCCGCCGTGATCACTCAGACGGAAGCCCTCCTTCTGCTACTACCAATCGGGCTGATGATTCTGCTGGCCCTGGAACTGGCCGACCGCGTGACCATGAAGCGCGACCTCGAGATCGCCCGCGACATACAACGCTGGCTGGTGCCGTCCACGCCTCCCAGCCTCCCGGGAATCGACATCGCCTTTGCGACGCGGCCCGCGAACACCGTCTCGGGCGACTACTATGATGCCTTCCCCCGGCCCGGCGACCGCCTCATGCTGGCCGTGGCGGACGTGGCTGGAAAGAGCGTTCCGGCCGCACTGCTGATGGCGACCATCCAGGCCAGCCTGCGTACGCTGGCGGAGGAGCGGGCCACCTTGCTCGAGTTGGTGAAGGGATTGAACCGCTACGCGTCCGCGCACAGCCTGGCGGGAGCGCGGTTCACCACCGCTTTTCTCGCGGAGCTGGATCTCACCACTTTGGAACTGGCCTATGTCAACGCAGGGCACGTCCCGCCCGTGCTCGTGAGAGCCTCCGGAGGCTTCGAACGCCTCGAGGACGGCGGCCTGCCACTCGGAATCCGGGCGGAGGCCTCGTACGACTCGGGGCGGGTCAAGCTGGAGCGGGGCGACCTGCTCGCGATCCTCACCGATGGCGTCACGGAGGCCGAAAACGAGCGCGGCGAGGAATACGGCGAAGAGCGACTGCTGGAACTGTTCGGAAGGCCGGCGCAGGCCAGCGCGGGTGCCGCGTTGAAGGAGATCATGTCCGCAGTGGACGCGTTCGTCGGCGCCGCTCGCCAGCACGACGACATTACGGCGTTGGTCCTGCTGCTGCCGAGGTAGCGCGTGGGGCAGGACTCCAGTCCTGCAGCGGGTCTCCAGACCCGCCTCCGTCCGGCGCATCTCTGGAGAGCCACCGTGGCGTAGGCACTCTTGCCTGCCGCGTCGAGACTCCTCTCGACGCCAACTTGCCCACAAGAGCGCCGGTCACGGCAGGCCGCAGCCCGCGCCACTCAGTTGTCCCGACCTACACATGAGCAACGCCTGAATAGAGGCGTCTATGTTTAAGAAGATGAGTGCCCCAGCCCGCAGGCTGGTATTCTCTTAGGGAGGTCCACTATGCGCAAGACCCTGTTCGTTCCGTTCGTTCTCCTGTTGGCCTGTGCCCTGCCCGCCTGGTGTCAGGACGACAATTCCAACGGATACTTCTCGCCGGAGCAGCTCGACAACCTGCTGGCGCCCATCGCGCTCTATCCGGATCCGCTTCTGTCGCAGGTTCTGGTCGCCGCGACGTTTCCGGACCAGATCGACGAAGCGTCCCGCTTCGTGCGCGGCAACAACGATCCCGGCTATATCGACGAAGAGCCCTGGGACGTGAGCGTGAAAGCCGTCGCGCATTACCCGACCGTGCTGTTCAACATGGCCGACAAACTGGATTGGACTACGGCTCTGGGACAGGCCTACGTCAGCCAGTCCACCGATGTGATGGCGTCGGTTCAGCGGCTCCGTGTGGAGGCGCGTTCCGCCGGCAACTTGGTGACGACGCCCCAGCAGGAAGTGCGGGAGGACGACGGGTATGTCGAGATCTGGCCGGCCCAGCCGCAGTACATCTACGTGCCGGTCTATGAC
>Ga0265320_10001592_pt1 | contig 16274 bp, 15 predicted proteins | sample 4827metaG_FD_202087 | JGI IMG/M metagenome (GOLD analysis project Ga0265320, IMG submission 202087) | Rhizosphere microbial communities from Carex aquatilis grown in University of Washington, Seatle, WA, United States - 4-8-27 metaG | ecosystem: Host-associated > Plants > Roots > Rhizosphere >...
GGCCTCGAACACCGCGCGTGCCTGCATCCTCGTGATCTCGGGATACTTGATCCCGAGGCGGCAGCCGCGGAAGCCCAGCATGGGGTTGAACTCGTGGAGCTCGTGCACCCGCTGCGTGATCTTCTCGACCGGGATGTTCTGCTTCCTTGCGAGGTCGAGCTGCGACTCCGGCGTGTTGGGCAGGAACTCGTGCAGCGGGGGGTCGAGGAAGCGTATCGTCGCCGGAAGCCCCTTGAGCGCCTTGAAGATGCCGAGGAAGTCGGCCTTCTGGTAGGGGAGGAGCTTCGCGAGGGCGGCCTCGCGGTCGGCGACCGTGTCCGCGAGGATCATCTCGCGCATGGCGTCGATGCGGTCTCCCTCGAAGAACATGTGCTCGGTGCGGGTGAGCCCGATCCCCACGGCGCCGAACGCGATGGCGTTCTGCGTCTGCTCCGGGGTGTCGGCGTTGGTGCGGACCGACATCCTCGTGGCCTGGGAGCACCACTTCATCAGCTGGCTGTAGTTCCTGAACTTCTCCGTGGCGCGGGCGGCCAGGTCGCCGTGGATGAGGCCGGCGACGATCTCCGACGGCGCCGTCTTGATCTGGCCGGCGTAGACCGCGCCGATCGTCCCGTCGATCGAGAGGTAGTCCCCCTCGTTGAAGGTCTGGCCGGCGACCGTGACGGTCTTCTTGTCGTAGTCGACGTGGAGGGCGGACGCGCCGCAGACGCACACCTTGCCCATCTGGCGGGCGACGAGGGCGGCGTGCGAGGAGACGCCGCCTCGGGCCGTGAGGATCCCCTCGGCGGCGATCATGCCGCGCAGGTCCTCGGGCGAGGTCTCGACGCGCAGGAGGATGGCCTTCTCGCCCTTCTCGGCGGCGGCGACCGCGCGGTCGGCGTTCAGGTAGATCCTTCCGGTCGCGGCCCCGGGGCCTGCGGGAAGGCCGGTGGCGATCACCTTGGCCTTCCTCACCTCGGCGAGGTCGAACACGGGCGCGAGGAGCTGCTCGAGCTGGTCGGCCGGGTTGCGCAGGATGGCGGTCCTCCAGTCGATCAGCTTCTCCTTCACCATATCGATCGAGAACTTGAGCGCGGCCATGGCCGTGCGCTTCCCGTTGCGGGTCTGGAGCATGAAGAGCTTCCCGTCCTGGATCGTGAACTCGATGTCCTGGACGTCCTTGAAGTGGCGCTCGAGCGTCGCGCGGACCTTCAGGAGCTCCGCGTACGACTTCGGCATCTCGTCCTTCAGCCTGAGGACGGGCTCGGGCGTGCGCACGCCGGCGACCACGTCCTCGCCCTGGGCGTTGATGAGGAACTCCCCGTAGAACTCGTTCGTGCCGTTGGCCGGGTTGCGGGTGAAGGCCACGCCGGAGCCGGACATCTCGCCCGTGTTGCCGTAGACCATGGCCTGGACGTTGACGGCGGTGCCCCATTCCGTGGGGATGTTGTACTTGCGGCGGTAGACGATCGCCCGGTCGTTCATCCACGAGCCGAAGACGGCGCCCGCGGCGCCGCGCAGCTGGTCCCACGGGTCATTCGGGAAGCCCTTGCCCGTGCGCTCGAGGACCAGGGCCTTGAAGCGCTTGACAAGCTCCTGCTGGTCCGCGGCCGTGAGCTTCGAGTCCTCGATGTTCGTGCCGTACCTCTCGTGCTTGAAGGCCTCGATCGCGACCTCGAACGGCTCGTGGTCCTCGCCCTCCTTCTTCTGGAGCCCGAGGACGACGTCGCCGTACATCTGGATGAACCGGCGGTAGCAGTCCCACGCGAAGCGCTCGTTCTTCGTCGCCGACGCGAGGGAGAGGACGGTCTGGTCGTTGAGGCCCAGGTTGAGGATCGTGTCCATCATCCCGGGCATGGAGTCGCGCGCCCCCGAGCGGACGCTCACAAGGAGCGGGAGGCCGACCGAGTCGCCGAACTTCGTCCCCATGATCCTCTCCATGTTCGCGAGGCCCGCCTCCATCTGCGCCTGCAGCGCGGCCGGGTACGTGCGCCTGTTGGCGTAGTAGTGGGTGCACACCTCGGTCGTGATGGTGAAGCCGGGGGGCACGGGCAGCCCGATGCGGGTCATCTCGTGCAGGTTCGCGCCCTTTCCCCCGAGGAGATTCTTCATGCCGCCGTCGCCGTCGGCCTTCCCTGCGCCCCACTGGTACACGTACTTGGGAGCCCGCTTGGGAGCTGATTTCTTGGAGGAAACCGCGGATTTGGCGCGGCTCGCCTTGGTTTTGGATTTGGAGGCCATGTTGATGGGTGTGAGTTTGGGAAGCGGCCGATACGCGGCGTGCGCAAAACGCTGATTCAATCTTGTGGCGCGCGAGCCTGTCAATGGTCCAGCTCGGCCCGAGAAAAATGTCGCCTCCTCGGGCAACCCATTCCAACACTTCGATCCGTGCTTCCCGACGCCGATCCCCGCATCACGCTGCAGGTCTTTGAGGGGCCGCTCGACCTTCTGCTCTTCCTGATACGCAAGAACGAGATAGACATCTACGATATTCCGATCGAGTCCGTGACAAAGCAGTACGTGGCCGTCCTGAGGGCGATGCAGCAGCTCGATCTTGAGGTAGCAGGCGAGTTTTTCGTCATGGCAGCGTCGCTAATGGAGATCAAGAGCCGGATGCTCCTGCCGAAGGGGCTGCACGCGGTGGACCCCGACGCCGAGGGCGACGACGATATGGATCCTCGCTGGGAGCTGGTCCACCAGCTCCTCCAGTACAAGAAGTTCAAGGACGCGTCCCTGGGCCTGGCGGAGATGGCGCGCCTGCAGCGCGACCTCATGGAGCGGCGGGTCTCCGGCCGGCCCACGGACACGCTCGACCGCCCGCTCCGGGGGGTGAACCGGATCGAGCTCTGGAACACGTTCAACCAGGTCCTGCGGCGCCTGGCGGAGAAGCTCGTGGTCGGCGAGATCCACGACGAGACCGTGACGGTCGCGGACCAGATGGAGTGGCTCCTGGAGCGGATGGGCCGCGAGAAGTCCTTCGTGTTCTCGAACCTCTTTGAGACGGGCGTGTCGCTGAGGAGGCTGATCGCCACGTTCCTGGCGGTCCTCGAGCTCACCCGGCTCAGGAAGATGCGCCTACGCCAGGATGACGCGTTCGCGGAGATCGTCTGCGAGACCGCCGACGAAAACCCGCTTGAAACTCCGGCCGACCCGGCCACGGTTTAGCTGTGACCAAGAGAAAGCCGAAACGAGGGCCCGGGGCCATTCTGGGTCTCGGCCTCGACAACGACGACGGCCACAAGCGCATCACCACGGGCGAGCAGTTCGCGATCCTCGGCGGCTCCGCCGAGACCCACGAGCGCATGACCGAGACGGTCGTCAAGACCTTCGAGGAGCTCAAGCAGCGCGGGAAGCACCTGAGCGAGGTCCGCCCCGTCGAGCTCGCTGACATCATCAAGAAGGCAGCGCCAAGATAGACGCCGCGTTTGCTTTTGGGCTCCCCCCGGTTTACTTAGCCATCCTAAAGCCATGTCCGACAAGATCACCCATCTCACCACCGACACCTTCAAGGCCGCCGTCTCGTCGTCGGCCACCCCGCTTCTCGTGGACTTCTGGGCCCCCTGGTGCGGGCCCTGCAAGGCCATCGCGCCGGTCCTCGACGAGCTCGCCAACGAGTTCGACGGCAAGATCACGATCGCCAAGGTGAACATCGACGAGAACGAGGCGATCGCCGCCGAGTTCGGCATCCGGGCGATACCCACCATGCTGCTCTTCAAGGAAGGGCGCGTGATCGAGCAGATCGTGGGCCTCCTGCCGAAGGCGGCGCTCAAGACGAAGCTCGCGGCCCAGATCTGAGGGGCCCCGCCAGAGGCCCCGGCTCAGAGGAGCACGCCCGCCGAGAACAGGGCGGCGTAGAGCGCGATGAATTTCCCCGTGTCCCCGAGGAGGGCCACGTGCTCCTGCGCCGCGCGCGCCGCGGCGAGGCGGCGGACATGCGACAGCGCAAGGGGGGCCGTGAGGAGCGGCAGGAGGCACCACGGGCCGAATCCGGTCGCCTTGAAGAGGAGCGGCACGGCAAGGGCCCCGCAGAGCGCGGCCGTGAACTGCGCCCGGGCGAATCCGCGGCCGAAGCGGACGACGAGCGTGCGCTTGTTCGCGGCCGCGTCCGTCTCCGCGTCCCGGTAGTTATTCACGAGCAGGATGTTCGCGGCCAGGAGCCCCATGGCCACGCCCGCGAGGACCGCGTGGCCCGATATCCTCCCCGCCTGGACGAAGAAGGTGACCGTAACCGCGACCAGCCCGAAGAAGACGAATACGAAGGCGTCCCCGAACCCGTGGTAGCCCAGGGGCCAGGGGCCCCCGGTGTAGGCGATGCCGCAGAGGATGCTCGCAAGGCCGACCGCCAGCATCCAGGGACCGCCCCAGTGGATGAGCCCGAGGCCGGCGGCGAGCGCCGCCGAGAACACGGCCGCCATGGCGCGCCGCATGGCCGCGGGCGGCACCAGCCCGGACGCGACCGCCCGCCTGGGGCCGACCCGCGCCTCGGTGTCGGCCCCGTGCACATAGTCGTAGTAGTCGTTCGCGTAGTTGGTGCCGATCTGCACGAGGAGCGCGAAGGCGAGGCACAGGCCGGCGGCCGCGGGAACAAGGCGGTGGTCATGGCCCGCCAGGGCCGACCCCACCACGACGGGCGCCACCGCCGCCGGGAGCGTGCGGGGCCTCGCCGCGGAGACCCACGTCCTCCACGGGGCGGGCGGCTTGGATTCGGCCGCGCCCGTCACTTGATTGAAAACCCCGAGAACTGGGGGGACCTCACGGCCGCCAGGCGGTCCAGCTTCCTCACGTACCCGTGCATCCGCTCCTCCAGGGCCGTGATGTACGCCTCGACCTCGTCCCGGGTCCCCTCCACCTCCACGACGACCCGGCCGTCCGGCAGGTTGCTCACGTATCCCGACACCTCGAATTCCCTGGCGACCTGGAGCGCGCAATACCTGAATCCCACGCCCTGGACGCGTCCCGTGAAAAAGGCTGTTCCGTGGTGAACCTCGGGCATCGGCTCAGACTATGAACCCCCGGCGGGCCGCCCTTCAATCCGCAAAGTCCCGGAGGGGTCTTATGACGGTGCCGCGGGCGGGAATTTATTTGCCTAACGAGCCTTTCTGGCGAAGCGTCGCCGCCAACAGATGAGCGATTTCGATTCTGACAGCCTCTCGGAAAACGAGTGGGAAGAGAACGGGGATCTGGCCTGGAACGAGTTCGATTGGGAGGTCTATCTCCGGGAGCAGGACGGCGCCATCCACCGCTATCTCGGGTACTACGAGTCGATGGCCCCCGGTCCCGAGCGCATCGACGAGGTGGCCGACAAGATGGGCTGGGACCGCGCCGACTCGGAGGAGACCGAGGACCGCGAGAACCCGGAGAAGGTCCTGTTCTCCGACGAGATCTACACGCTCCAGAAGAATCCCGTCTTCATCGCGACGAAGGCCCTCTTCCTGAGCCTGCGGCGGTCCTGGGAATCGGCCGCGTCCGAAGCGGGGAAGATTCCGCAGCCCCTCGCGATCGGCTACCTTTCCGCCCTGAACCGCTGCGAGGAGCAGGCCGTGATGGCGATCCACGCCCTGGACTTTGGCGACTACGCGATGGCGATCTGTCTTTTCAAGAGGGCGCTCGCAGCCCTGAACGAATGCTTCGAGCACGTCGGATCCGGGGCGGCCGACCGGCTTGCGGCGGTGCGTGACTGCCGCGGTGACATCCGCCACAAGCTATTCGACCTTAGGGAGATATGGCTTAGGGTCATCAGCGACTGCCGCGAGGACACGGAGCGGCAGACGGACGACGAGACCTGACAGGCTGATCGGGCGGGGCCCGGGAGGCCCCTCACACGCCCTTGTCCTCGGACCGGGCCTCGGGGGGAGGGGAGAAGTTCAGCCGATGGGCCACGAAGAAGCACGCAAGGGATCCGCCGACCGAAAGAAAGGTCAGCGTGCCGGCGAGCCTCCTTCCGTGCCAGAGGCTGCTGAACCAATCCCTGAGCTCCGCCGCGAACAGGTTGGCCTTCCCCCCGATGACCTCCATCTCGTACTCGTTGCGCTTGGTGTTGTTCAGCACCTTGACGTATTCGCTGTCGCTATCGGGCGCCGCCGTGCGGTGGACCACGACCGCGGCGGCCAGGCCGACGAGCAGCATCAGGGCTCCGGCCCGCCGGAGGCGCGACTGGAGAATCCGGTCCCTTTCGGGGATATCCCTCCTGGTCCGTGACATCAATGCATTCTCCTTTGGGCTCGTGGCGGCCAAACCCGCTGCAACGCGGAATACTGTCGAAGATAAGGCAACAAGCACGCAGCCAAGACCCGGTCCGGCATCGCGAATATCAGGTTTCCGCAGGCTGCCCGTGAGCCTGGCGGCTCCGCGTTATGTTGTCCGACGACCGGCCTATTTCGGCGGAGTGGTAGGCGCAGGAGCCGTCGCGGAAACGGGCGCTGCCGCCTTTGCCGCACCCGGTGCCGCCCCCGCGGGCTTGGCCTTGCCCTTCATGATCTTGTCCGCGATTGCCTTGATGTCGGGATGGGACTCAATCGCCTTCTGCTGCGCAGCCTGAACCTTCTTCTGCAGATCAAGCATCTCGTTCATCTTCCCGCGGATCTGCACGTTCAGCGCGCTGATCTCGGGATCCTCCCGCAGGCCCAGTTGGAACTTAACAAAGGTGTTGTATTCATCCTGGGTCACGAGTCCCTCGAGCGACTTCGGGAGCTGGGGGGTCGGGCGGGGAGTGGGTGTCGGCGCGGCGACAGGAGTCGCCGCGGGTGTCGCGGCGGCCACGCTGGGCGCGGCGGTCGCCGGCTTGGAAGTCGGCGTGTCTGCGCCAGACAGGCGGACGGCCAGCGTGAGGCAGGCGGCAACGGTGGAAATGCAGGTGAGGCGAAGGGAGCTGTTCATGCGTTTGTGATAGAGGATAATAGGTCGATTGAACTTCGAGCAGGTGGGTTTCGTCAAATCTTTGTGCTTCCTCCTGGGGTTCGTGAGACGGCCGGCCGACAGCCGGAGGCGCCGGCCAGTCCGGCGCCGATGAATGGGCCTAGCGCCGGGGCCTTAATTTCTTGGCTGCGGCGCATTCCAGGGCATCGAGGCGGGCCATCAGCGCATCAACTTGGTTCAATCGGGCCTTCAGTGCCGCGATCTCAGCCTGCCGCCTGGCAATCACCCCGTCCTGCGCGATCATGTGGTCGTGCTGCTTCCGGAATTCATTGAGAAGCATGGCGTTCACAGCCTCGTAGCGGACGGTGTAAGCATGGCCCACCTTGTCGTGGATAACCAGTTCGGGTGAAACCTTCTCCACCTCCTCGGCGACCAGGCCGAACTGGGCCGTGCCCTTCGGGTCAATGTCTTCATAATGTTCTCAATTCTGAACGGCCTCAGTGGACCCTCCCGCGGTTTCCGCGAATTCGCCCAAGAAATGTCGTGGGCGGCCATGGTGGCTGGTCTCAATACGTGCAAGGCTCGCGCAGTCAGTATCCGGTTAGGTGGCCTTCAACAAATCATTAGTTTATCGATGTGTCGGCCGCTGCCCGCATCAGTCGTGCAGAACTTGCAGGCTCTCGCTGAAATACGACCTTGCCCTTCCAAGTGGAGGCACCTTGGATTCACGGCTCGGTAACGGAGAGGTGCCTGAGTGGCCTAAAGGGACGGTTTGCTAAACCGTTGTACGGGTAAAACTGTACCGGGGGTTCGAATCCCCCTCTCTCCGCCATTCTGAATTGCTTATTGAAACGCGAGCCGAAGAACCTCGGCAATTTTACGACAGACTTGGATTCTGCGGACTCGTGACACGTTATTAAGCTGCCGTCCTAAATTTGGCTTCGGAATAAAATAGATTCGCGAGCAGTCGATGACGGTCAGTCGCTCAAAACCGTCGGCCTCGTCGCATACGATTTCGAACGGCCGATTCGCGATTCCCGGTCGCTTGGTTGAGCCGAATAGGACATTGATAGAGGCTCGGTTGACGTCCGCGCAGGCCTCATCATTCGAAAGGACAATCAAAGGATGGCCGTGCGGGTCCTTGTCGTCGCCACGCGTTATCCATGTTTCCCACTGGCGGCTCATTCGGGTCGGTCAGGACTGAGTGACGCGAGGCGGTTTGCGCGTTCGTACTCTGCCGGGGCCTCCGCAACTGAAAAAAAGCCAGGCGGTCTTTCTGGAATGGGGTCTGGCAAGACGTATTCGCTCAGTTGCACGTACCTGCTACCACGTCGAATCACGACCGGGGTGCCCTTCTTTAAGACGTTGTCTAGTAAGCGACCTAACTTTGGCTTGGCAGTAGAGACGGTCAAATATTCCATGGACCGATATTCGGTCCAATAACGGACTATGTCAACGAGGTATCCGTGTGAAGAATGGCGAGACGAACGAGCCTCTTTTCTCATAGCCGGCTATCTGGCAAATCGGGCAATCCATTTAGACCTGAGATTTTCGAGGTTTTCCCTAGTGCTCGCCCCAGCAAAAATGCCTGTTTTCTAGTGAGTTAGCCAGGGAGAAACGCGCGCGGCGGCATTCGAATCTCCTCTCTCCGCCAATTTCAAGAGGTCACCGCTGGTTCTTCAGGAAGTCCCGAACCTCGCTATGCGTCCCGCATAGGTGGAATACGAGGGCGTCCCTTTCCCGCTGAAATACTAGCCTCAAATCAAGTCCGCAGCGGCATTCCATAAATGGCCTAATTCGCCGGAGCCCGATGCCTGCGTGAAGGTAGGGGTGCCCATATGCTGTTCCTGCGGCCTGCATCGCCAACAATACGTCTTGGCGGCGAGTTGGAGGGACGCTCCTAAGGAAACGCGGCGTCGCCAATAACCTCACGGGGCGAGGTCGTCCGCCGAACTGACCTCACGGAGCTTTCCGGTTCGGCGAGCCCGCGCAGTCTCCGCTTCCATGACTGCTCCAGCCTTCGCAGATTCGTCTGAGGTCAAACCGTACTCGTTCACAAAGTAGGCCGCGTCTGGCTCCATAACGGCAAACGGGAGGCCGCGACGATTCACGAGCTGGGTCAGCGCCATGGAAACATATGACCCTGCATCAAGGCCGATGCTCTTAAGAACGGTGTCACTTTCTTTCTTCAGATTGCGATCGATACGGGTGCGAATTTGAACGGTGGCCATGCCTCAGAAATGCTCAATATGGCTCAGATAGTCAAGCATCGGGGGCCTCTCAAACGTTTGATTCCAGCGATCGCTGTTTCCGAAACAAAAATTCCGTCGTTTCCCCTCGTGCGAGCCCTTAGCAAAGGCATCAATTTCAGGTGCTTCTAGCCCGGGAGAGTTGCACGTGGGAGCACTCGAATCCCCCTCACTCCGCCGCTTTGGCCGCACCCATGGTGCTGGGAGCTAAACTGAGTTCGAAAGAGTGATTGGCTCGAGGCGGAAAATGAGATGCTCTGGCCGCAGCCCCGACCTATTCGTGAAACTCATCCGCACCTTTTCTGCCAGCGTTCTGATTGTCTCCGCGCTCACATCCTGCGTCGCTCCGGCCAAAGTATCCGAGGAAAAAGACGCTAACGGGAATAAGATTGAATACGTGTATTACACCCCGACCGGGAGCAACGTTCCCATCAAGGTGCGCAAAGTCCAGCCGAAGGCCACGAACAAGGATGCCGCCGCCTCGGAGAAGGAGCTCGAGGAAATGCAGAGGACCGGCTCCGAGCGGATTGGTACCGGTCCGCCTCAAGGTCCCGGCGGCAAGTGAGCGAGTTCACCCTCTGCCGGCCTCGGCTAAACGCTTTCGGCTGAACCTTGCCGTGGGTTCAATACTCATCGGGGTCCGATCTGCACCGGGGGTTCGAATCGCCATCTCTCCGCCATTTTCAGCCTGCACCGGGCGCTGACGGCTTGGCATTTGCAGGGAATACTGCGTGGGTGGCTCGGTGACAGTGCTTTCGGACCACACCATCGCGACACTTGGGCCGCAACTTGAGGCCTGCGGCTTCAAATCGTCCCATTCGGGTCCGCTGCTGCGGTCGCACTACAGGGGGAACGCGACGGCTGGGTCTAATGGGCGGCGATTCCCGGCCGCGCTGGAGCGGCTGCTAAGGGATCAGGCGCTGCGGCGGGAGGCGGCCATAGCGGCGCGGCAGGTGTCGGCTGACGGGACCACCAAGCTGCTGGTCCGCCTGGTCGACGGACTGACGGTCGAATCGGTGCTCATGCCCGGACACCGGACGGACCGGGCAGCTGGATGCATTTCCTCGCAGGTCGGTTGCGCGATGGGGTGCGATTTCTGCGCGACGGCCAAGGGCGGGTTCGCACGCAATCTGACCTCCGGGGAAATCGTGGAGCAGTTCCTTGCGCTCCGCCAGGAGGCGCGGGCCGCCGGCCGCCGGCTTCAGACGGTTGTCTTCATGGGCATGGGAGAGCCGTTGCTGAATCTGGACAACGTGCGCGCGGCGATCGAGCGCATCGCCTCGAACGAGATTGGCGGGCTGGGCTATGGGCAGGTCACGGTCTCAACGGTGGGAATCGTCCCAGGGATAGACGCGCTCGCCGCTTCCGGGTTGAACGTCAACCTGGCGGTTTCATTGCATGCGCCGGACGACCTGACACGCGCCCGGCTGCTGCCGATGGGCCGGCGCTATGGCGTGGTGGAGATTCTGGCCGCGGCCGACCGCTACCAGGCCGACACGGGCAGGCCCGTGTCGATCCAATATTGCCTGCTTATGGGCGTGAACGACTCGGTCGGGCAGGCTGACGAATTGGCCGGCCTTTTGAGGGGCCGGAGGATGCACATCAACCTGCTCGAGTACAACCCGATCGGTCCCGGACTCAGCGGGGCAATCTACGCACGCTCGCCCGAGGCGGCGACAGGGGCGTTCCTGGCGCGCCTGAAGGATCACGGAGGGGTCGCGCACGTCAGGCGTTCCAGGGGGCCGGACATCGATGCGGCATGCGGGCAGCTCAGGCGCAGCGCCTGATTCAGAACAGCCTGGCACGGGGCGTCCGGACGGGCAGCCTGAGCTCTCCGCTCCGGAAAACGCTCGCGCAAACAGTCTTGTCCTTCGGTGGGGTGCTGGGCCATCAAGGGTGTTCGCGCGCTCCGGCCGGATCCTGCGAACCAGCGATGCCCCCACCGATGAATCAACCGATCATAATGACGCTGGACGCAGGCGGGACGAGTTTCCGCTTCTCGGCGCTCAGCGGCAGTCATGCCGTGACACCGGTTGTCACGACGCCTTCGCACGGCGACAATCTCGACCTCTGCCTCGACAACCTGGTGCGGAGCTTTGAGCAGATCCGGTCGCTGTGCCCGGCGCCGCCGGCGGCGATCAGTTTCGCCTTCCCCGCGCCGGCCGACTACCCGCGCGGGATCATAGGCGACCTGTACAACCTGCCGGGCTTCCGGGGCGGCATCGCGCTCGGTCCGATGCTGCAGGAGAGGTTCCGGATTCCGGTCTTCATCAACAACGACGGCGACTTGTTCGCCTATGGGGAGGCGAGCGCCGGGTTCCTTCCCTATGTGAACGGCCTGCTTGAGAAGGCGGGCAGCCCGAAGCGGTACAGGAACCTCTTCGGCGTCACGCTGGGCACCGGCTTCGGCGGCGGGATCGTGCGAAATGGAGATCTTTTCCTCGGCGACAACTCGATGGCCGGGGAGATCTGGCAGCTGCGCCACAAGCTGGATCCGCGGATGAGCGTCGAGGACGGGGCGAGCATCAGGGCGGTCCGCCGCGTGTACGCCGAGGCGGCGGGGATGCCGGCGACGCTGGCGCCCGATCCGCGCGTGATCGCGCAGATCGCGTCGGGCGATGCACCGGGGAACCGCGAGGCGGCGGTGGAGGCCTATCGGCGGATGGGCGAGGTGGTGGGGGACGCCCTGGCGAGCGCGCTCGCGCTCGTCGACGGCCTCGTGGTGGTCGGCGGCGGGTTGTCCAATGCCCATCGCCTCTTCCTGCCCTCGCTTGTCGGGGAGCTGAACAGCACCTGCGTGTCGCCCGAGGGGGCCAGCAGGAGGAGGCTTGAAACCGAGGTCTTCAACCTCGAGGACGCGTCGCAGTTGGCCCGGTTCACGGCGGGGAACAGCTCGGAGATCGCGGTCCCGATGAGCACGACGCGGATTCGCTGCGACCGCATGCCCCGGCTCGGCGTCGGAATCTCCCGCCTGGGGACAAGCCAGGCGATCGCGCTCGGCGCCTATGCCTTTGCCGTGCGGGCGATGTCCGGGAACGGCACGGCCCCGTAGTCCGGGCATGGGCGAGCCGGCGGCTCGCCCCGGGATCAGGCTGCGGCGGGCAGGCGCCGGGTCCCGAACTTGTGACCCTTCCAGCCGTAGAAACCGACGTAGGCGTAGGCGAGCAGGGGGACGATGAAGGAGATCTGGAGGCCTGCGATGTCGGCGATGTGCCCCTGGAGCGGCGGCAGCAGCGCGCCCCCGAGGATGGCCATGACGAGCAGCGAGGAGACCTGGCTCTTGTAGACGCCCATGCCGTCGAGGGCCAACGAGAAGATGTTCGGCCAGCCGATGGACGTGAAGAGTCCCACCCCCACGACGCTCCACATCGCCAGCCTGCCGCCGAAGACGATCGCGATCAAGAGGAGCAGCATGATCATCGCCGAAAAGATCAGGAGCGTGCGCCCCGCGAGCGCCTTGCCGAACTGGAACAGTATCCAGCAGGCGGCCAGGAGCGGCAGGTAGTTCCTCACGACCTCCCAGCCGCGCAGCGCGCCCAGGATGGCAAGCGCGACCACCGGGATGGCCACCAGGAACAGCTGCTTGTTGGCCTTCCTCATCTCGCTGAGCTCGACGGCGCCCATGAAGCGGCCGATCAGCATCCCGCCCCAGAAGAGCGACACGTACTTGCTCGCCTCGACGGGATCGAGGCCCGCGACGGACTTCTGGCCGAGGAAGTTGATGAGGGAGCTGCCTATCGAGACCTCGCCGCCGACGTACATGAAGATGGCCACGACCCCCAAGATGACGTGCGGGTGCTTCAGCGCCCCCGCCCCGCGCTCGATCTTTCCCTCCCCGACGATGTGCGGGAGGTGGGTGAAGAAGAAGATCGCGGCAAGGACCAGGAAGACCACGCAGAACGTGATGTACGGCACCTTGACCGACTCCGCGCCGTGCGCGCCGGTCTTCGCGAAGTACTGGAAGATCAGGTATCCGCCGATGAGCGGCCCGATCGTCGTGCCCACCGAGTTGAACGCCTGCGCGAGGTTCAGGCGGCTCGACGCGGTCCGCTCCGGCCCGAGGATCGTCACATAGGGGTTCGCCGCTATCTGCAGCATGGCGAACCCGAGGCCGACGACGAAGAGCGCGACGAGGAACAGGGGGTAGGAGAGGGCGTCCGCGGCCGGCCAGAACAGGGCGCTGCCGGCGGCCGAGATCAGGAGCCCGATGACCACGCCGTTCTTGTAGCCGATGCGCGCGATCGGGTCGCCGGCAATCGCGGATATCAGGTAGTAGAGCAGCGCGCCGATGAAGTACGCCCCAAAGAACGCGAACTGCACGAGCATCGCCTCGAAGAAATTCAGCGTGAAGGCCTCCTTGAACCGGGGGATCAGGATGTCGTTGAAGACGGTCATGAAGCCCCACATGAAGAACAGGACCGTCATCACGGTGAAGGGGCCGCGGTAGGTCCGGTCGGGGATGGCCTGCGCTGACGGCTGCTGGGCGGCTGATCCGCTGGGGGTTTGCACGGTGTCTGACTATTGAATCGGGTTTCCCGTTACGAGGCGCAACTTTTGGATGAACGCGCGCCGGTCCGCCCCGCCGATTGCATTTCTTTTGGCTTCGCCTTGTCTTTTGAGTCGGCGTGGCTGTCATGGCCGCGTCACGGAATCGGCGGCCCCAGCCCCAAAATGTCCTCCAAAACCCACTCCGCGCTTCGTTCCTTCCTTTGGGTTCCCTCGCTGTATCTGGCGATGGGCATCCCCTACAACGTCGTCAACGGCACCGCCGTGCGGATGTACAAGTCGCTGGGCTACGCGGACAGCCAGATAACCGTGGCGGTGGGGAGCATCGGCATCGCATGGTCCCTGAAGCCGCTGTGGGCCGCCTTCCTCGACATGTACCGCACGAAGAAGTTCTTTGTGCTGTCGATGGAGGTGCTGATCGCGGTGCTTCTCCTCGGCGTGGCCATGAGCCTGCCGGCGGCCGGGTTCTTCCAGATCAGCATCGCGATCCTGTGGATCGCGGCGTTCGCGTCCTCAAGCCAGGACATATGCGCCGACGGCATCTACCTGACTGCGCTCGACAAGCCCACCCAGGCGCGGCTGGCGGGGACCCAGAGCATGTTCTGGATACTGGGCAAGGTGCTGGCGGCCGGCATCCTCATCTCGATCCTGGACCGGATGCGCGTCGCCGAGGGCTGGTCCGCCCAGCACATGTGGCAGACGGTGATGGTCACCTGCGCGGTCGGCATGGCGGCGCTTGCCCTCTACCACGTCTTTTTCCTGCCCCCCGGGAGCATCACGGACCGGCCGCACAGCGTCCGCCAGGTCGTCGAGGACTTCATGGGGACGGCCACGACCTTCTTCCACAAGCGGGCGTTCTGGGGAATGATCGCGTTCGTCTTCCTGTACCGCCTGGGCGAGGGGCTCATCCTGCAGGAGGGCCAGCTGTTCCTCCAGAGCGCGCAGGCCAGGGGCGGCCTCGGCCTGAGCGCGGGGGAGGTGAGCAACATCGAGGCGGTCTACGGCACCGTGACCGGGATCATCGGCGGCCTGATCGGCGGCTGGTTCGCCGGCCGCCTCGGGCTCAGCCGCTCGCTGTGGATCCTGGGGCTTTTCCTCAACATCCCGCACTTCACCTACATCTACCTCAGCCATTTTGCCGCGGCCGGGCACGGCCTGGGCTACGGCACCATCGTCACGATGGTGAGCATCGAGAAGTTCGGCTACGGCTTCGGCATGGTCGGCAACATGATCTACATGATGCAGCAGATCGCGCCGGGGCGGTGCACGATGACCCACTATGCGTTTGCCACGGCGCTGATGAACCTGGTCCTCGTGCCCACCGCGATGGTCTCCGGGCCGCTCGCCGAGTGGCTGGGCTTCTCGACCTTCTTCCTGGTTGTCATGCTGGCGTCGATCCCCTCGGTCCTCGCCGCCTGGAGGGCCCCGTTCCCGCTGCCGGACGACGAGGGGCTCGAGGTCGGCGACGCGGGCCTGGTGACGGTCACGGTCGACGATCCGACCCGCCTGAGCCCGCAGGAGCGGGCGGTGCAGGCGCTTGCCGGCCGCGCCTCGATCTTCGCGATGCTGAACATCCTCACGATCCTGATTCTCGACGCCAAGATCCTCGGCTCGCTTCAGGGGCAGGCCGCCGGGGGCGGCAAGCTGCAGCTCGGGCTGCTCCTGGGCGTCGTCGTCCTCAAGGGCTACTTCGCGTGGCGCACGTTCAGCCTGGCCTCCAAGGCGGCGGCGGCGGCGGGTTCGACCTCGGAGAGGAACTACCTGAGCAACGCGCGCGGCGCCAAGGTCGCGACCCTGATCTGCGCCGCGGTCACCGCCTGCATCCTGGCCTTCGGCGCCCGGATGGCTTTCTAGGTTGATGTCCCTCGGGCGCGGCGCCTCCGGACAAGGCCAATCCCGCGGTCCCTGCCGCCGGCATTGAGCCGCTGGAGGCCGAGGAGCCCGAAGAGCGCCGCTGCGCCGGTGGCCAGAAGGAACGGGGTCGGCGGCTCGGGAACCGGTGTGAAGTTCGAAAGGATCACGTCGTCAATGGCGAAGGTGCTTGAGGAGCCGTAGTTCACCGTGAACCATCCAAGTCCGTCCGCTGTCATTAGTTGGGAGCCGTTCGCAGCGTTCACGAACGAGCCCGAGAGCGAAGTGGAACTGAGGATAAGGAACGTCTCGGAGGGCGTGACCGAATTCTGGAATCCGTTGTTGAAAGTTATGTTTAGAACCCCGTTGAGGTCTGCGGCCCCGGTGACGGCCACTTGATCGAACTGGGTGACCGGGGTTGTCCCGCCGATGTTGAATTCCAAATCGGTAGTGCCGAGAAGGGTCAAGCCCCCGTTCACGGTGAGAAGCCCCGAGCCCGAGGGGCCTGCCGGCGCGATCACGCCGCCGACCGTCAGCGTCGTTGCCGTCACGGTTCCGCTTCCAAGCACGCTGCCGGAGGTGAAATCGGCAGCGGCCGGGAATACCGCAGCTCCCCCCGCGAGAGAGAGACTTCCGCCGGTGTTGGTGAAGCCGCCTGAGAGGGCGAGGGTTCCGTTCGAGATGCTGATCGTGCCCAAGTTCGTGAACGGAATCCCGACCGTGGTGACTCCGATTGCTGTCTTGTTGTACGTCGCCCCCAGTCCGTTCGTAAAGATCGCCGGCCCGCCCCACGGGTTGTTGATGGAGTTGGACGCCGAGTCGTTGAAGGTCCCG
>Ga0265320_10001595_pt1 | contig 16262 bp, 10 predicted proteins | sample 4827metaG_FD_202087 | JGI IMG/M metagenome (GOLD analysis project Ga0265320, IMG submission 202087) | Rhizosphere microbial communities from Carex aquatilis grown in University of Washington, Seatle, WA, United States - 4-8-27 metaG | ecosystem: Host-associated > Plants > Roots > Rhizosphere >...
GTCAGGCCCTGGAGGGTCCCATCAAAGCCTTCCCCGGTCCTCAGCCACTCGGCGTGCCCCTGGAAAAGCGAAGTGTTGCCGACGGTTTCGCCGGTGGCGGTATTGGCCACCGCGGCCAGGACGAGCGAACGGTCCTCGCCGCCGACCCGCGCGATGAGGCTGAGGGAGGGAGCGGGAATGCGGATGAACTCCTCCATCTCGTCGTCGAGGAGATAGGCGGAAAGCGTGCCCGCGACCGCGTCCCGGACGAGCTCCAGCCGATAGTCGTCCCCCAGGGCAATCGGCGTGCCCCCGTGGGGCGGAACGCTCTGGTGGAGCTGCGCTCCCGCCGGCACGGACGCATCGGGCTTGCGCCCGCAACCCGCCGCCGCCGCCAGCAGGGCGCCCATCAGGATCGCGCGAGGCAGGACCTTCATCGCTCTCCGCCTCAGGACGAGGGCGCCAGGTTGGACGCGATGTCGGTCCGGTAGGCCACCCAGGCCGGCACCAGCCCGCCCGCGGCGCACAGGGCGATCATCGCGGCCGGCGCCCACAGCATGATCGGATCGAAGACCCAGGGATCCAGCAGGACGCCCGTCTGGGCCCGGATCACCGCCGCCACCCCGCTGGCGATCGCAACGTAGACGCCGAAGGAGGCGATCATGCCCAGGAGCCCGATGGCCGCGGCCTCGAGCACGATGGCGCCGAAAACGGTGCGCCGCCGCGCGCCGAGCGAGCGGAGGATGGCGATGTCCCGCCGACGGGCCGACATCGAGTTGTAGATCGCCACCAGGACGCCGGCGGCCGAGACGAGGGCGACGAGATAGGCGATGAGCGTCAGGACCTGGTCGAACCAGCCGATCTTGTTGAAGAGATCGGCGATGATCGCCCCGATCGGATAGGCGAAGGTGAGCCGGTTGCCCTGCTTGTTGTAGAGGAGATCGAGGCGGAACCCGGCCGACGGCGCCCGCAGCTGGATCAGGACGGCGCTCACGTCGGTCGCCGCCCGCGGATCGTGGCCGCTCATGGTCTGCAGCCCGTGGAGCGGGATCCAGACGACCTTGTCGGCGGGGGTGTTGGAGGGGGCCAGGATGCCCGTCACCGCATAGGTGTCGGCGTGCTGTTCGGCCGGATTGAAGGTCAGGCCGTGAAACGGGTGGAAGGTGTCGCCGACCCGGAGGCCCAGCTTCCCGGCGGCGAAGCTCCCGATGACCGCCTCCTTGGCGGCCGGGTCAAAGCCGTGGCCCGCCGCAAAGGCGAACTTCAGGCCGGGCGCGTATTCCACGCCGCTGAAGAACTCCGGGATCGTGCCGACGATCCGGAAGCCGCGGAGGTTGTCGCCGACCGCGATCGGGATCGCCAGCTTCACCGCGGGCTGCCGCTTGATGAACTCGTAGTCGGCCTCGGCCATGTTGCCCGGCGAGGCCTCGAGGTGGAAGATGGAGTTGAGCACCAGCTCCAGCTTGGAGCCGCGGGCGCCCAGCACGGCGTCGAAGCCGATGTTGACCCGCGTGAAGGTCGCCTGGGACTGTTCCTTGATCGTCCATACCGACAGGAGCAGGCCTCCGGCCAGGGCGATCGAGAGCGCCGTGATGACAGTCGACAGGAGGTGCTGGCGCAGGCTGCGGAAGACGATGAGAAGGAGCGTCATGGAGCTGCCTCCCCGGCGCGGTTGAGCGCGCTGAAATCGCTGACCCCCTCGAAGGCAGCCAGGACATGGGCATCGTGGGTCACGAGGAGGAGGGCGGCGCCCGTCTCCCGGCAGGATTCCCGGATCAGGGCCAGCGCCTCGACGGCATTCTTCCGGTCGAGGTTGCCGGTCGGCTCGTCGGCCAGGACGAGCCGGGGCCGGTTGGCCATGGCCCGCGCCACCGCCACCCGCTGCTGCTGGCCGGTCGAAAGCTGCCGGGGATAGTGGTGGAGCCGGTCCGCGAGGCCGACCCGCTGCAGGATGGCCGTGGCCCGCGCTCGGTCCGCCCCGGGCCCGAAGGACATGCCCAGGAGGACGTTCTCGAGGCATGTGTAGCCCTGCAGGAGGTTGAAGGTCTGGAAGACATAGCCGATGGTCCGCGCCCGGAGCCGGTCGCGGGCCGGCTCGCCCAGGCGGGCCATGTCATCGGATCCCAGCTGGATCGATCCGCGGTCGGCCGCGAGGATCCCGGCGATCAGGTGGAGGAAGGTGGTCTTGCCGGAGCCGCTCTCACCCCGGAGCGCCAGCTGCTGGCCCTCCGCCAGGGCGAACGCCGGGACGTCCACGATCAGCTTCTTTCCGCCCTCCGGCAGGACGAAGGACTTCTGCAGGGACTGGATTGCGAGGAGCGCCATGGCGGAAAGGCGGAAGATATGAGCAAAGTCCGCGCCGTAAACAGGACAATTAGCGCCGGACCGTTCCCTCACTCCTCGACCCGGGCGGCCGGCCGGGCCAGCGCGGGATTGGACCGGTAGAAGAGCGCCGTGTGACCGATGGAGCCGAGCGAGAAGCACCGTCCCTCCGCGGCGATCCGGTCGCACAGGGGCTCCTTGGCGTCGCGCTCGACCCCGAGAAGGCGGAGCTTCACGAGCTCGGCGCCGCGGAACTGCCGCTGGAGCTCGGCCAGGAAGGCGGGGGTCAGCCCGGCCTTGCCGATCTTGAGCGAGGGGGAAAGCTTCTGGCCGAGCCCGCGCAGGCGGGTCTTCTCGCGGCCGGTCAGGGTCGATGCATCCATGCCCCACCCTCGCCCAAAGTCCTCCCAACGCCAAGCGCAAGGTTCAGGCCCGGGGGTGCAGGGCCCCGGGCCGTCCTTTTGCTTTGTAGGCGGGCGTCCGGTGCGCTTGGCTGGTGGCGCATGCCGTCCCTTTCCTTCCGATGAAGAACGACGAACTCCGCATCTGCGGGCTGACCGCCGTCCGGGCCCGGTTCGACCGGGACCCGGGCTCGATCATCCGGCTCTTTTTCGACGCCCCGATGGCGCGGCGGATCGGCCCGATGTGCAGCGCGCTCGCCGCCGCGAAGAAGATCTACCGCTGCGTCGAGCCGGCCGAGCTGGAGAAGATCGCCGAGACCGTCCACCACGGCAGCATCGTCGCCATCGTCGCCGGGACCCCCGACCGGATCGCGACCGCCGCGGAGGCCGCCGCCTGGGCCGCGAAGAGGGAATCCGTGGTCATCCTCGACGGGATCGGCAACGCCCACAACCTCGGCGCCATCGCCCGGACCGCGGCCTTCTTCGGCGTCCCCCGGCTGGCGATCGCCAGCGACCAGGGCTCGGCCCGGCCGGGCGAGTCCGCTTACCGCGTGGCCGAGGGCGGCCTGGAACACGTGGAGGTCTGGACGATCGTCTACGTCCCCGCCTTCCTGCGGGCGCTGGCCGAGGCCGGCTTCGACGTCGTGGGAGCCGCAACGATCGGGGGCAAGTCCCTCTCGGGCAAGGGCCGCCCCGGCGTCCGCGATCCCGCCGCTCCCTGGGCCCTCGTCCTGGGCAACGAGGAGAAGGGCCTCTCGGCCGAGACGGCCGCGGCCTGCACCCGGCTCGTGACCATCCCCGGCAGCGGGAAGATCGAGTCCCTCAATGTGGCGGCCGCCGCCGCCGTGCTGCTCTTCGACCTCGTCAGCGCCCGGCGCGGGCGGTGAGGGCCTAGGGAAGCTTGGCCTGGACGAGCTTGCTCGCCTGGCTGAAGTCGATCAGGCCGGCCTCCGGCAGCTGCTTGAGGGCGCCGATGACCTTGCCCATTTCCTTCCGGGACAGGGCCCCGGTGGAGGCGATCGCCGCGGTGATCAGGGCGTCGAGCCGCGCGGCATCGAGGCCCGCCGGCAGGTATTTCTCGAGGAGGGCGATCTCGGCCGTGTTGGCCGCGACCAGGTCGGTCCGGCCGCCCTTCTCGAATTCCGCCCGGGCGTCGCCCAGGTTCTTCACCGCCTTGCGCAGTGTGGCCGTGGCCAGGGCGTCGTCGACGGGCTTGCCCTGGTCCATGGCCGCGCGCTGGATCGCCGCGTCCATCGTGCGCAGGGCCAGGAGCGTGGCCGTGTCCCGGGCCTTCATCGCGGTCACGACGTCGGCGCGGATGCGCTCGTAAAGGGGGGCGGACATGCTCAGGTCAGCTTGGCATCGAGCGTGATGTCGGCCTTGAGGAGCCGGGAGATCGGGCAGCCGGCCTTGGCGCCCGCCGCGATGGCCGCGAACTTCTCCGGGGTGATGCCGGGAACCTTCGAGGTGTTCCGCAGGAGGATCTTCGTCACCGTCCAGCTGGTCTGCGGATGGTTCTCCAGCGTGACGTCCGCGGTGGTGTTCAGGGTGTCCGCGGTGAAGCCGGCCTTCTCGAGCTCGGCGGAGAGCGCCATCGTGAAGCAGCCCGCGTGCGCCGCGGCGATCAGCTCCTCGGGATTGGTGCCCGCGCCGTTCTCGAAGCGGGTGCCGAAGGAATAGGGGGTCTGCTTGAGGACGGTGCTGTCGGTGGACAGCGAGCCCTTGCCGTTCTTGAGGTTGCCGTGCCAGGTGGCGGATGCGCTTCGTTTCATAGGGGCTCAAGTAAACGAAGTAATTCCAGCTTCGCAAGGAAGCGTCTTGCCCCTACATCCTGGGGCATGAGCTCCGACTCCCACGCCGCGCCCCGCCCCGTCCTCGTCCGCGAGGTCCCGATCGAGCTCTGCCAGTTCCTCAAGTTCGGGGGGCTGGCCGAGAGCGGCGGCGCGGCCAAGCACGCGATCGGCGGCGGCCTCGTTTCGGTGAACGGCGCAGTGGAGACGCGGAAGCGCAAGCAGCTCGCGGCCGGCGACCAGGTCACCCTGGGCGGCCGGACGCTGGTCGTGCAGGTGCGCTAACGCAGTTGCTTCCTTCCGGGCCCGGTGGCAGGCTCTCCGGTCCGGGAGGCCGCAGCCCCCGTTCCCATGTCTTCCTCCCGTCTCCAGCGCCTGACGATCGGCGCCTTTTCCCTCTTCCGCCGCCTCCTGGGGCGGGCCGAGGCCTGGGTCCGGGCCCGGCCCGCCCTGCAGCCCTGGCTCTACGGGCAGGAGGAGTACCGCGAGTTCAACGGCTGGTATTTCGGGCACTACGGCGAGCACGAGAAGATGCTGGCGGACCGGCCCCGGATGGACTTCTACCACGCCGCTATCGCGCGGCACATCCAGCCCGGCGACCGGGTCATCGACCTCGGGACCGGCACGGGCATCCTGGCCGCCTTCGCCTCCCGCCGCGGCGCCGGGCAGGTCTACGCCCTCGACCATTCCGCGATCATCCAGGACGCCCGGAACCTGGCGGCGCAGAACGGCATCGAGCGGGTGGAATTCATCGCGACCCACAGCACCGAGTTCACGCTGCCCGAGCCCGTCGACGTGATCCTCCACGAGCAGATGGGAGACTGGCTCTTCGACGAGGAGATGATCGTCAATGTGTGCGACCTGCGAGACCGGCTGCTCAAGCCCGGCGGGACGATCCTGCCGAGCCGCTTCGAGCTCTATTGCGAGCCGGCCAAGGTGCGGGACGAGCGCCATGTCCCCTTCGTCTGGGAACTCGAGGTTCACGGGTTCGACTACTCGAGCCTCGAGGCGAACCGCCCGCAGGAGCCGGGCTACTACCACGTGCGCGGGGGCGACTTGGGCGCGATTGACTATTTTCTCGGCGTGCCGGAGCCCGTCCTGACCGTCGATCTCCTCACCCTGCGCGAGGCCGACCTGCCGAAGGAGGTCAGCTTCACCCGCACCGTCACCCGGGCCGGCCGGCTGGACGGGTACGCCGTCTATTTCCGCACCTGGACCGACGCCGATCTCAGCCTGACGACGAGCCCGGTGGACCCGGGCCGGGCCCCGCACTGGGGCTTCCGGGTCCTCCGCACCGATCGCGAGGACTTCAAGGTCGGGGACGTGATCGAGGCCAGGCTGACGGTCGGCCGTTGGTCGCGGCCCGACACCTGGCGCTGGACCCAGCTGAAGCGCCCCGTCCCCGCCGGCGAGCCGGCGGCTTCCGGGAAATCGTACGGGAGCTGACGCGGAGGTCCGCGGCCTTTCTCACGTAACATTTTCTGGCGTAAGGCCGTAACGAAACGGCCGCCTCGCTGTCTCCCTATAGGCACAGCGTGGATAAAGTACCCAATCCAGTCCCAGCCATCGCCGAGGGCCCGGCGCCCGGCGTGCTCTTCACGATCGAGCAACTGACCCAGCATGCCCGCATGCTGGCCGGGGAGCACCGCGCGGTCACGGGCCGCGGCGCCAACACCCTCCTGCCGCAGCTGGATGAAAATGAAGCGCTCCTGCGGGCCTACAATGCGGCGACCTACGCCGCGGACCAGGCCCGGCGGATCACCCCCGCCGCGGAGTGGATCCTGGACAATTTCTACCTGATCGAGGAGCAGATCCACCTGGCCCGGCGGCACCTGCCCCGGCCCTACAGCCGGGAGCTGCCGCGCCTGACCGGCGGCCGGTCGGTCGGCCTCCCCCGGGTCTATGACATCGTGCTGGAGTATGTCTCGCGCATGGACGCCCAGCTGGAGCTCGAGTCACTGACGGCCTTTCTCGCCGCCTACGAGGCGGTCACGCCGCTGAAGCTCGGCGAACTTTGGGCCGTGCCGATCATGATCCGCCTCGCCCTGATCGAGAACCTGCGGCGGCTCACCGACCGGCTCACCGTGGCGCGCCGGGACCGCGACCGCGCCGACGCGTGGGCGGGCCGGCTGGAGGCGATGGCCGAGCACCAGCCCTCGCTCCTCGTGATGGTCGTGGCCGACCTGGCGCGGGCGAACCTGCCGACCTCGAGCTCCTTCGTCGCGGAATTCTACCAGCGCCTGTCCCGCCCGGGCGCCGGCGTGCCCATGGCCCGGACCTGGCTGGAGCAGCGCCTGGCGGAGCAGAGCCTGTCGATCGAGCAGCTGGTCCGGGAGGAAAGCCAGACCCAGGCGGCGGAGCAGGTTTCCGTCAGCCACACCATCGCCGCGCTGCGCCTGCTCAGCGCCTGGGACTGGCGCGGCTTCGTCGAGGGCGCCAGCGGCGTCAACCGGATCCTGCTGACCGATCCCGCCGACGTGTACCGGCGGATGGACTTCGCCACGCGCGACCGCTACCGCCACGGGGTCGAGGCCCTCGCCCGCCACAGCCGCCTGACCGAGGCGGAGGTCGCGGAAAAGGCGGTCCGGCTGGCCGAGACGGCCGCCCGCGCCCAGGGGCGCGAGGATCGGACGGCCCACGTGGGCTACTACCTGATCGGCGCCGGCCGCCCCGCCCTCCAGGCCGGCACCGGCGTCCGCTGGCCGCTGCGCCAGCGGCTGGAGCACGCGGTCCTGCGGTTCCCCGTCTTCACCTACCTAGGCTCGATCCTCTTCCTGACCGGGCTCAGCCTGACCGCGATCCTGGCCGAGGGGCACGCCCGGGGAGTTTCGCCGCGCCTGCTGGCCGGCTTCGTCCCGGTTCTGCTGGTCTGCTGCAGCCAGCTCGCCATTGCCCTGGTGAACTGGGGCTCGGCGGTGGTGACCGCGCCGCGGCTTCTCCCCCGGCTCGACTACAGCAGGGGGATCGCCCCCGAATCCCGCACGATGGTGGTGGTGCCGACCCTGGTCCCGCATGCCGCCGCTGTCGCGCACCTCCTCGAGACCCTCGAGATCCACTATCTCGCCAACCGCGACGCGCACCTGCACTTCGCCCTCCTCACCGACTTTCCCGACGCGGCGACGGAGGTCCTGCCGGAGGACGCCGGGCTCCGCGCGGAGCTCCGGGCGGGCGTCGCCGGGCTGAACCGCAAATACGGCGCGGCCCGCGACGAGCGCTTCTTTCTGTTTCACCGGCCGCGCCGCCGCAACGAGGCCGAGGACCGCTGGATGGGCTACGAGCGCAAGCGGGGCAAGATCGCCGAATTCAACGCGCTCCTGCGCGGCGGGGACCCGGGCGTCTTCCAGGACCTCGTCGGCGACCTGTCGATCCTGCCCGCGGTCAAGTATGTCATCACCCTGGACACCGACACCCAGCTGCCGCCCAACGCCGCCCGCCTGCTGGTCGGCACCATGGCCCATCCCCTGAACCGGCCGCGCTTCGATGCCGCGCGGGGCGTGGTGGTCGACGGCTACAGCATCCTCCAGCCGCGCGTCGGCGTCAGCCTGCCCAGCGCCGGGCGGTCCTGGTTCGTCCGGCTCTTCGCCGGGGACGTCGGCATCGATCCCTACACCCGGGCGGTCTCCGACGTGTACCAGGACCTCTTCCACGAGGGCTCCTTCATCGGCAAGGGCATCTACGACGTCGACGCCTTCGAGCAGGCGGTCGGGGGCAAGTTTCCCGAGAACCGGGTCCTGAGCCATGACCTGATCGAGTCCTGCTTCGCCCGCTCGGCGCTGGTCACCGATGTCGAGCTCTATGAGGAATATCCCTCCCGCTACGACGCCGACGTCAATCGGCGCCACCGCTGGATCCGCGGCGACTGGCAGATCGCGCCCTGGCTGCTGCCCCGGGTGCCGGGCGGCGACGTCCGGCGGATCGCCAACCCGCTTTCGGCCCTCTCGCGCTGGAAGATTTTCGACAACCTGCGGCGGAGCCTGGTCCCGCTCGCGCTCCTCTTCCTCCTCCTGGGCACCTGGGCGTTCCTGCCCCAGCTGGCCGCGCAGGGGCTGCTCCTCCTGCTGGCGATCGTTGCCGCACCCACGCTGCTCGCCCTGGCCGGCGACGTCTCCCAGAAGCCGGAGGAGCTGCCGCTGGCGGTGCATGTCGCGAGCCTGGCCGCCGCCCTCGGGCGGCAGCTGGGCCAGATCCTGCTCACGCTCACCTTCCTGCCCTACGACGCCTTCGTCAGCGCGGACGCGATCCTGCGCACGCTGCAGCGGGTCCTGTTCACCCACGAGCGCCTCCTGGAGTGGGTCTCCGCCGCGGAAATCGCCCGCAAGGCGGGGAACAGCCTGGCGCATTTCTTCCGGACAATGGCGTTCGCCCCCGCGCTCGGCCTCGCGGCGGCGGCGTTCCTCGGCTGGCGGCATCCCCTCCAATTGACCCTGGCCTGGCCGCTGCTGGCGCTCTGGGCGGGCGCGCCGTGGATCGCCTGGCGGATCAGCCAGCCGATCGAGGCCGCCCCGCCGGGCCTCAGCCGCACGCAGGACCTCTTCCTCCGCGCCACCGCCCGCCGCACCTGGCATTTCTTCGACACCTTCGTGACGGCGGAGGATCATCACCTGCCGCCGGACAATTTCCAGGAGGAGCCGGTCCGCCGGCTGGCCTCGCGCACCTCGCCGACCAATCTGGGACTCGCGCTGCTGGGCAACCTGGCGGCCCGGGATTTCGGCTACCTGCCGGTCGGCCGGCTCCTGCAGCGCACGGGGGACACCCTGGCGACGATGGAGCAACTGGAGCGGCACGAGGGGCACTTCTACAACTGGTACGACACCCGGACGCTGCGGCCGATGCCGCCGCTCTACGTCTCGACCGTCGACAGCGGCAATCTCTCCGGCCACCTGCTGACGCTGGAACCGGGGCTGCGCGAGCTCGCCGACCAGGAGATCCTGCCCCCCGCCGTCTTCACCGGCCTGCGCGATGCCTGCCAGATCCTCGGCGAGGCGTGGGGCGCGGGCGGCGAGGCGGAAAAGCTCGCCCGCCGGCTGGGGGAGAAGCCACCGGGGACCCTCCGGGAGAAATTCGCGCTGCTCCAGGAGGCCGCCGCGGGCGCCGCGCGGCTCCGGGCGCTGGTGGGGGACGCGGCATCGGAAAAGGCCCGGACCTGGGCGCAAAAGCTGGACGAGGGCTGCCGCGCCGAGCGCGACGACGTCCTGGCGCTGGCGCCCTGGCTCGCGCAGCCGGGGGATCCACCCGAAGCCCGGGTCTTCTCCCGCCTGGCGCGGGGACCCACCCTGCGCGAGCTAGGGGCCGCGGCCCCGGGGCTTCCCGGGACGGACGCCGCGCGCGCGCGGCTGCAGGCCATCGAGGCGCTGGCCGGGCGCGCGGCGGCGCTGGCCCGGATGGACTTCACCTTCCTCTACGACGCCGACCGCAAGCTCTTCGCGATCGGCTACAACGTCGCCACCCGGCGCCGGGACAACAGCTACTATGACCTCCTCGCGTCCGAGGCCCGGCTGGCGAGCTATGTCGCCATCGCCCAGGGCCAGGTCGGCCAGGAGCACTGGTTCGCGCTCAGCCGCCTCCTCGTCGCGGGCTCCGGAGAGCCGGTCCTGGCGTCCTGGAGCGGCTCGATGTTCGAGTACCTGATGCCGCTGCTGGTGATGCCGAACTTCGACAACACGCTCCTGGACGAGACCTGCCGGGGGGCGGTGCAGCGCCAGATCGACTACGGGCGGGCCCGCCACGTGCCGTGGGGCATCTCGGAGTCGGGCTACAACCTCACCGACGCCCACCTCAACTACCAGTACCGGGCCTTCGGCGTGCCCGGCCTGGGGCTGAAGCGGGGGCTGGCGGAGGACCTCGTCGTCGCCCCGTACGCCTCCGTCATGGCGCTCATGGTCGCCCCGCGGGCCGCCTGCGAGAATCTCCAGCGCTTCGAGGACGAGTCCCGCTGCAGTCCCTACGGATTCTACGAGGCCGTCGACTACACGCCCTCGCGGGTTCCGCCGGGCCAGGCCGGCGTCACCGTGCGCTCGTACATGGCCCACCACCAGGGGATGAGCCTGCTGGCCCTCGCCTACCTGGTCCTCGACCGGCCGATGCAGCGGCGCTTCATGGCCTGCCCCATCTTCAAGGCGGCCGACCTCCTCCTGCAGGAGCGCGTGCCCCACGCCACGGCCAAGATCCTGTCGAAGGAGCTCGAGGTCGAGGAGGCGCGCAAGCTCCTGGCCCGCGACGGGGAGAGCGCGATGCGCGTCTTCACCGAGGGGGTAGCCCAGCCGCCCGAGGTCCACCTCCTCTCCAACGGCTCCTACCACGTGGTCGTCAGCCACACGGGCGGCGGCTATAGCCGCTGGCGCGACCTCGCCGTCACCCGCTGGCGCGAGGATCCCACCCGCGACTGCTGGGGCACCTTCCTTTACCTGCGCGATGCCGCCACGGGGGAGTTCTGGTCCGCCGCGCCGCAGCCGGTGCTGGCGGCGGTCAAGCGCCCGGAGACCATCTTCGCCCAGGGGCGGGCCGAGTTCCGCCACCACCACCTGGGCCTGGACGTGCACACCGAGATCAGCGTCTCGCCCGAGGACGACGTCGAGCTGCGCCGGATCACCCTGACCAATCCCGGCCACAGCCGGCGCCTGATCGAGGTCACGGGCTACCTCGAGGCGGTCCTGGCGCCGCCGGGAGCGGAGGCCGCCCACCCGGCGTTCAGCAACCTGTTCGTGCAGACCGAATTCCTGCCCGCGCAGTCGGCCGTCCTCTGCACGCGCCGCCCCCGCTCGGCGGAAGAACACCCGCCCTGGCTCTTCAGCCTCCTGCCCGCCCCGGCCGGCGACACCGGTTCCGCCAGCTGCGAAACCGACCGCGGCGCCTTCCTCGGCCGCGGCCGCTCCGCGGGAGCGCCCGCGGCGCTGCAGCGCCCGGGCCCGCTCTCGAACAGCGCGGGCTCGGTCCTGGATCCCGCGGTGGCCCTGCGGCGCACCGTGGCCGTCCCGGCGAACGGGGAGGTCCGGCTCGACTTTGTCCTGGGTGTGGCGGAAACGCGCGCCGCCGCCGAGGCCCTGGTCGAGAAGTACCAGTTCGCGCGCGTCGCCGACCGGACCTTCGAGCTGGCCTGGACGCACAGCCAGGTGACGCTCCGTCAATTGAATGTGTCGGAGGCGGAGGCCCAGCTCTATGCCCGGCTGGGCAGCGCGCTCGTCTACGCCCAGCCCGACCGCCGGGCCAACGCCTCGACGCTCCTCGCCAACCGCCGGGGGCAGGACGGCCTGTGGCGGCACGCAATTTCCGGCGACCTGCCGATCGTCCTCCTGCTCATCGCGGACGCCTCCAAGATGCCGCTCGTCCAGCAGCTCGTGCAGGCGCACGCCTACTGGCGCCTGAAGGGCCTGGCGGCGGACCTCGTGATCCTGGACGACGACGATTCGGTCTACCGGAAGCCCCTGCACGACGAAATCATCGCCCTGGTCAACGCCGGCACCGAGGCCCCGCTCCTCGACAAGCCGGGTGGGATCTTCGTCCGGCGGCTCGACCAGATCCCAACGGAGGACCGCGTCCTCCTGCAGGCGGTCGCCCGGATCGTGCTGGGCGCGGATGCCACCTCCCTCGCCGACCAGCTCGACCGGAAGTCCGGGAAGCCCGCCCTCCCGCCCGCCCTGCGGGCCGTCCGGCCCGCCGGGCGCGAGCCGGCGCCGCCCGCGGCAGCGCGCGATCTCATCTTCCAGAACGGCCTGGGGGGCTTCACGCGCGACGGCCGGGAATACATCATCACCCTGGCGCCCGGACAGACAACGCCGGCGCCGTGGATCAACGTCCTCGCGAACGCCGGTTTCGGCACCATCGTCTCGGAGAGCGGCAGCTCGTATTCCTGGGCGGAAAACTGCCACGAGTTCCGGCTGACGCCGTGGCACAACGACCCGGTCGGCGATCCGTCCGGGGAGGCCTTCTACCTGCGGGACGAGGAGACCGGCCAGTACTGGTCGCCCACGCCCCTGCCCGCGCGCGGGGCCACGCCGTATACCGTCCGCCACGGCTTCGGCTATAGCGTGTTCGAGCATGTCGAGAACGGGCTCGCCTCGGAACTCTGGCTTTACGTCGCCACCGACGCCCCGGTGAAATTCGCCGTCTGCAAGGTGCGGAACCTTTCCCACCGGCCGCGGAAGCTCTCCGTCACCGGCTACTGGGAATGGGTACTCGGCGACCTCCGCGCGAACTCCCTGCTGCACGTGCAGACCGAGCTCGACGCGCCGAGTGGCGCCCTCCTCGCGCGCAACCGCCATCGCGCGGACTTCGCCGACCGGATCGCCTTCGTCGACGCGGGCACGCCCAGCCGCTCGGTCTCCGGCGACCGCCTGGAATTCATCGGCCGCGGCGGCACGCTCGCGCGGCCCGCGGCGCTCCGGCGCGCGAAGCTCTCCGGCCGCGTGGGCGCGGGGCTGGATCCGGCGGGCGCCGTGCAGGTGGCCCTCGACCTCGCGGCCGGCCAGGAGGGCGAGGTGGTCTTCCGGATCGGGGCCGGGCGCGGCCTGGCGGAGGTGCAGGGCCTGATCCAGCGGTACCGGCCCGCCGGCGCCCCGCGCGCCGCCCTCGAGCAGACCTGGGAATATTGGGGCCGGACGCTCGGCGCGGTGAACCTCGATACGCCGGACCCGGCGGTCAACGTCCTCGCGAACGGCTGGCTCCTCTACCAGACGCTGTGCTGCCGGCTCTGGGCCCGCACGGGCTTCTACCAGTCCGGCGGCGCCTTCGGCTTCCGCGACCAGCTGCAGGACGTCATGGCGCTGGTCCACGCCGAGCCGGCGCTCACGCGGGCGCACCTGCTGCGCGCCGCGGCGCGCCAGTTCCGGGAGGGTGATGTCCAGCATTGGTGGCACCCGCCGGAGGGGCAGGGCGTGCGGACCCGCTTCTCCGACGACTACCTCTGGCTGCCCTACGCCGCCTGCCGCTATGCCGCCTGCGTCGCGGACACCGGCGTCTGGGACGAGGTCGTCCCCTTCCTGGAGGGCCGGCCGCTCAAGCCCGACGAGGAAAGCTACTATGACCTCCCGCTCCGCTCGGGGGAGTCCGCCACGCTCTATGAGCATTGCGTGCGGGCGATCGACTTCGGCCTGAAATTCGGGGAGCACGGGCTGCCCCTGATGGGCTGCGGCGACTGGAACGACGGCATGAACCTCGTGGGCGCGAAGGGCCGGGGCGAGAGCGTCTGGCTGGCCTTCTTCCTGTGCGACGTCCTGCGGCAGTTTGCGCTCGTCGCGCGCGCCCGCGGCGACCATCCGACCGCCGAGCGCTGCGAGGAGAACCGGTCCCGGCTGCAGGCCAGCATCGAGCGGGAGGCCTGGGACGGCGCCTGGTACCGCCGCGCGTACTTCGACGACGGCCGGCCCCTCGGCTCGAGCGCCAACCCGGAGTGCCAGATCGACAGCCTGCCGCAGAGCTGGGCGGTGATCAGCGCGGCCGGCGACCCGGCGCGGGCGCGCCAGGCGATGGCGGCCGCCTCCGCCCGGCTCGTCCGGCCGGAGGCGGGGCTGATCCAGCTCTTTGATCCGCCCTTCGACCGCTCCGACCTGGATCCGGGCTACATCAAGGGCTATATTCCCGGCGTGCGGGAAAACGGCGGGCAGTACACGCATGGCGCCGTGTGGGCCGTGATGGCCACCGCGCTCCTGGGGGAGCACGACCGCGCCTGGGAGCTCTTCCGCCTGCTCAATCCGGTGCGGCACGGCGGGGACGCCGCCCACCTCGCCACGTACAAGGTCGAGCCCTACGTCCTCGCGGCCGACGTCTATGCGGTCGCGCCCCACGCGGGCCGGGGCGGCTGGACCTGGTATACCGGGTCCGCGGGCTGGATGTACCGGCTGATCACCGAGACGCTGGTCGGCCTCAGCCTCTCCGGCGCCTCGCTCCGCCTCTCGCCGCGCCTGCCCCGCGACTGGAACACCCTGAAGGTCCACTACCGGTTCCACCAGACGGTTTTTCATATCACCCTCACGCGCTGGACGGAGGCTCCCGCGGACCTCCCGGTCCCCACCCTCGACGGCCAGCCCCAGCCCTCCGGCGCCATCCCCCTGGAGAACGACCGGCGCGAGCACTGGGTCGAGGCCCGGTTCGCCTAGGGACGGGCGTCTACCGCGCGGTCGCCGCGACGCGCCGACGCAACTGCCCGCAGGCCGCGTCGATATCACGGCCCCGCGGGCGCCGAAAGTGGGCCACGACGCCGCCGGCGCGCAGCTCGGCCGAGAAAGCCTCCGCCCTCGCCTCCGACGCGGCCGCGTAGACTTCTCCCCGCAGGCTGAGGCCGGTGGGATTGTAACGCAGCAGATTCACATGCATCCGCCGGCCCGCGAGCAGGCCGGCCAGCTGCCGCGCCTGCGCCGGCGAATCATTCACGTCCTGGAGGAGGCAATACTGGATGATCACGGGGCGGCCGGTGGCGGCCTGGTACCGGTCGGCCGCCGCAAGAATCTCGTCGACCTGAAAACGCCGGCCCATCGGGAGCAGCCGGGCCCGCGTGGCGTCGTCGGGCGCATGCAGCGACACGGCCACGGCGACCCCCAGGCCGGAAGCCGCGAGGGCGTCGATGCCCGGCACGATGCCCACCGTGGAAACCGTGACCTGCCGCCAGCCCAGGCCGCCCAGGGTGTTGCCGGCGATCCGCTCCACCGCGGTCAGCACCGCGTCGAGGTTCAGCATCGGCTCCCCCATCCCCATGAACACGACGGTCTGCAGGCGCCGGCCCGCGGCCAGCGCCTCGGCGCGGAGGGCCAGGAATTGCTCCACGATCTCGCCGGCGCTCAGGTTGCGCTCGAAGCCCGTTTGCGTGGTCGCGCAGAAATCGCAGCCCATGGCGCAGCCCACCTGGGAGGACAGGCAGCCCGCGGCGCGGTCCGGCCGGTAGTCCGGCATGAGGACCGATTCGACGGTCCGGCCGTCCGCCAGCCGCAGGAGCAGCTTGGCCGTGCCGTCCGCCGCCACCTGCCGGGCCGCCAGCGCGGACAGGGGCGCGTGCGCCGCCAGCAGCTTTTCCCGCAGGCCCACGGGCCACGGCTGCTGGCCGGCGGCGCTCACGCCGCCCGTCGCGTAGAAATTCCGGAGGACGCGGCCGGCGTGCGCGGGCTTGAAGCCCCAGCCCGCCAGCAACGCCTCGAACTCCGGGAGGCCATAGGTCGAGAGCGCGGCCATGGGGCTACGGCGCCGTGTCGTCGTGCATCGAGAACTGCACCGAATTCTCGTCCCCGCGGTGATCCGGACGGGGACCGATCGACCGGGTATGGCGGACCGCCTCCAGCGCCGCGGCGTCAAACTCGTCGTTCCCGGAGCTGTGCAGGATCTTGATGTTGCCGATCGATCCATCGGTGCCCACATAGAACGCCACCGTCGCCGTCAGCTTGTCGCTCACGTCCGTCGGCTTCACGCTCTCGAAGTTCTCCTTGAGGCGGCTGATCAGCAGGGCGAAGTAGCCGTCGAGCAGGCTGCTCTCCTCGCGGGTCAGCGCCTTGCCGCCGGCGCCCCCGGCCTTGTTCTCGATCGAGCCGCCGACCACCCCACCCTTGATCCCCACGCCGCCGACCCTGGCCGCCCCGTGCTCCTTGCGAAATTCCTCCTCGGTCATCTGCTTGCGCTTCTCGGCCTCGGCGGCCTTCCGGTCCTTCGCCTCCTGACGCAGCGTCGCCCGCATTTCCGCGCGTTTCATCGCGGCCGTGATGCTGGCCTTGTCGACCGGCTTGGCGGGAGCCTTCGCGGGGGCCTTGACCGGGACCGGGGCGGGAGCCGGGATCGCCTCGGCCGGCGCCGG